>ERZ1024365.73-NODE-73-length-15952-cov-33.771655_pt1 | contig 15952 bp, 28 predicted proteins | sample MGYA00520788_ERZ1024365 | MGnify/ENA primary metagenome ERZ1024365 (study PRJEB33242, sample SAMEA3444265) | Homo sapiens | biome: Host associated; feature: Gastrointestinal tract; material: Stool | place: Uganda | collected 2011-01-01 ... | reverse complement strand
AAGACCGTTATAATGTATTTAAAGATAAAAGAAAGGGGTACTCAAAAAGAGTACTAAAGGTATTAAGTATGAAGCGATATTTACAATTAAATAACGAGGTTTTGTGATAAAAGAAGCTAAGGGTGAATTGTACCCTAATAAGCAATTGCGATTATTATCTGATTGTTATGCAAAACCTAGCATAGTAAAACAAGCTATTTTTGATAGTTGGGTTGGTTGGGTTAAACAAGTTAATTTAGATAACCTTATCTACATATTGAAGCATTTAACAATTAATAGTTTTAATTGTATGATGTTTACATTATCTATTGATGTTTATAACGTTACTGGTGTTTTTATTGGTAAATTATATATTACAAAAAACAAGACAAGAGTTTTTGAGAGTATAATTACTCTCTTGTATCACTGATAGTAATATCAGTAAGTAACAACTAAACAAGTGCAAACAAGTAAAGGAGAAACAACATGAGAAAAGAAAAAATGATAACAAGGACTATTGTAACAACAAACGCTGAAATTATGGCTTTTAACATTGATACTGATGAGGTTATAACGCTCAATGAGTCATATATAGGTGATTTGAGCGACAAGGAAATTGAAAAGCGATTTGCGATTGATTATAACAATAGTGCAAAATTCTTAAAGCTTGTAAACGCTGAGAAATCATCAAAATTATATGGTATATCTGAAAAAGATTTTTTAGAGTATGCTGTAGAGCTTGACGAAAATAGAAAAGAGGTGAAATAGTATGACATTAGAGAATTTATTTAGAGTATTAATTGACTCTACAAATGTGTTTATTTACGATATAAAGATTAATAAATATTTATGGCATGGTAGAGTTGTAAATATACCTATATGTTATTTTGATAGAGTAATTAAAAATATTTATACAAGAACTACTAATATAGGGAGTGCTTTAGTAATAAATATTGAATAGCCTAAGCGTTCAAGCGCACTGCAGGGTGCAAGCCCCTGCGCAGGCTTTACAATTAAATATAGCAAACAGTAGAAAAGAGGTGAAAATTATGATAGTACAAAACGAAATGGAAACTGTTAAAAATTTACAGTTTATCTTAGATATGTCTGATATTGTAGTTTTATATAACACAAATACACGCGTAACTTGTTGGGTAGGTTTCGTTAAAGATTTGCCATTAACATATTTACATGAAGAAATAGTAAATATATTCATGTGTAATGTAAAGTTAAATGATAGGTTATTTGCGACAGTATATATCAAGTAAAAGAGGTGAAACAATGACAAACAATATAAAGCTCGGTACACTGGTCAAATACAGTGCAACAACAAGATTTTGTTTACATGATTTACAGTACGACTTAACAGAATTTTATACACGTTCACAGATAATTGAAAATAAGCAATTATCGCATATGAAAGTCGTACAATTTAAAACATTAGGAAAAAATTTAATTCGTGTAGATGTAGAAGAATAGAAAAGAGGTGCAAGCAATGTTATTCAAAAATAAAATGTCGCAGGCAGAGGTGGACTATATCTATCAAGATTTTGTAATAGAGATAGCAATTAAAGTCGCTAAAGGAGTAAAAGGAAAAGTTTATTATGGATATGCCAACATAGAAGATATGTGGTACATCATAATAAAAACACGTGAACTAGGTAAAAAGAAATTTTTCCTTGACACACTCGATTATGATATGATAACTGGGGTTTCATCAGAGGAAATATCAAACAACATAATCAGATTTTATAACAAATTAATAGAAAAGAGGTTTTTCATAATATGAGTTTTTATCAAGACAAATATAAAATAATCTATCGCAGATACCGGTTGATAAGACAAATTATATGGTCATTTAAATTTGTAGACTGTGTAAGTTTTAGAGCTAATATAATGTTACTTATTAACTTAATTTCTTCTTACACGTACATGGTATATGGAGAGTACGAATGTTTATTAAATTTGGATGAATATTATGCAACAATGTGTATTGATGAAATGTATAAACGTATTAAATTAGAAATTTACATAAAGGGGTTTTAAAATGACAAATAAAAGAAAACATCAATTAGAACGTATGGTTAGAAAAGAATATCGGCACTTTATTGGCATAATTTATCCAAAAGAGTTAGCTTTAGATTTATTAGAACATATTACAATGCTATTCTGTGATAAAATAGAACTATTAAAGTTTAATCGTGAAGTAACTTTATGTGAAGCAAATTTTATGCATTATTGTGCTATTAAATATTATGTTTATTATATAAAGATTATATGCTCTTATTTTGACTAGTTTGCACAAGTTTTCGTAAATTTTCGTAAATACAGAAAATCAAATTGTGGAAAAGTTCATAAAATGTTCATAATTAAGTCACACTGTATTTACATTCCTACTGTACTATATAATATGTAAAGAGGTAATACACCATTTACAAATTAGTTTTCCAATAGTATGCCCACACTAGCGCTAGACAATATGACACTCGTTAGTGTGGTCTCCTCAAAAGGTGGTGAATACATGATAGAAACATTATATGCACAACTTATATCAGACCCTAATACATTAAAGGTCTTGTGTAGAACAGATAAACGTAACATAACTACAGAAACAATATATCGAGCTGATTGTAAAATCATTATTCGGCATAAAGTAGATGATTTTTTATCCTGCTTGATAGTCAAGAGATAGTAAGCTATCATTAAATAGATTGCAAAATCAACTTGACTACTACACCATATGTTTGGTGTTACAATTACCTTATAAATCATAGTACAAAGAAAAGGAGACAAAACTATGCGTAAACCAATGGTAACAAGAACTATTATTTCAACAAAAGTAACTGCGCTTTGCGTAAATCCACAGACAGCTGAAACATTCGAGCAGGACTTCACACTTAGTGGTAAAATCGAGGATAAGGCAAAAGCCTTAAAGAAAGTATCAAAGGATTACAATTCAGAGGATTGCACTATCGTAGCAGTTAGAGAGCTTTCACCAATTGAAGCACTTTATGGAATGAATGAAGCAGACTTTATTGCAGGAGCTAAAATCTTAGACCCTGCTACACGTAAAGAGATAACAGAGCAGGCAGAAGCAGAATAACAAAGTAAAGGAGAACAAACATTATGGCAATTACAATTAACACACAATCAAAAGATTTTAATGAGGTTGAACAGTATTTAATGACATTAGATAGAGGTATCGTATCTCTTAAAGATGTTGAGGACAATACTTCCATTCCAGTAGCAGGTTATCTTACATTCACAGATGAAAAAGACAACGGAGATAGTGTTGATATTTTATCAATCATTACACCAGACAATGAGGTATTCTCTTGTCAGTCTGCTACATTCAAACGTAGCTTTGATAATATATCAAAAATCATGCATGATAAGTCATTCAGTATCATTAAAGTTAGTAGCACAACAAAGGCAGGCAGATCTTATATTGATTGTGCACTTGATGTAAAATCAGTAAAATAAAATTTTATCTTACTGCTGACCCTTGCTATTAAGTTAGCAGGGGTCATATTGATTTAGAGAGGAGATAAGACTATGGCAAAGAAACGTTTGACAAAAAATCAACAAGCATATCAATCTATTTTGGATAAAGCGCTTCAACAAGGAATTGATATAAGTGGTTTAAAAGCTTTTCCTAAAAGAATAACACAAGATATTTTGCAGGATTTACAATCAGAAATATCACAAAGAGAACATGCAGAAACTTACACAGTTACAGACTCTATTATTTCAAGGTTGCAGGCTTTACCTAGTAAAAAACAAGCATACACACATGGTGGTGAAGCAATAGATTATAACCTTGAAAATTTTTATTATACTGTTCTAGGTATTATCAAACAAATGCAAGAGGATTTTGGTAAAGAGCAATACGAGCAATATTTACAACAGAATGAAGAAGAAATTATATCTGCAATAGATAGTATTAATGAGAGTGTATATTCAGAAGTAGTACAAGCAAAAACAGAAGATTTAATTCCCTTGTTATCAAATCACGATATGTCACGTGTAATGGCTACACAATCAAATGATATTAACGAATATTTTGGCTTTACTGATTTAGATAATATATGAAAAATTATCGTAAATTTATGTGCGATTTTGAGACAACAGTATATAAGGGGCAGACATCTACAGAAGTATGGGCTAGTGCAAGTGTAGAATTATACACAGAAAATGTACAGATTTTTCATTCTATTGATGAACAATATAATTATTTTAAGTCATTAGATTGTGATATTATAGCATATTATCATAATTTAAAATTTGATGGCAATTTTTGGCTATCATATTTATTAACACGGCTAAAGTACGAGCAGGCATACGAAAAATATAATGAAGAGGGTACGCAAGGTGAATTTATTAAAGAAAGATTTATGAAAAATAATACATTCAGATATACAATATCTTCTATGGGTCAATGGTATATGCTAACTATTAAAGTTAATAATCATTTCATTGAATTAAGAGATAGTTTAAAGTTACTACCATTTTCAGTAAAGCAAATTGGTAAATCTTTTAAAACAAAGCATCAAAAATTAGATATGGAATATACCGGTTACAGATATGCTGGTTGTAATATTACTGATGAAGAAAAGAAATATATATCTAATGACGTTTTAGTAGTTAAAGAAGCACTTGAACAGTTATTTAATGACGGGCATGATAAATTAACAATAGGTTCATGTTGTGTAGCCGAATACAAAAACTCATTAGGCGCTTATGATTATAAAGATTTATTCCCTGCACTTGATGAATTTAAAATTGATAAAAATATATATGGTTCATCAAATGCTGACGAATATATAAGACATAGTTATAGAGGGGGTTGGTGCTATTTAGTAAAAGGAAAAGAAAATATTATTAGACATAATGGTGTGACCGCTGATGTGAACTCTTTATATCCTAGTATGATGCACTCACAAAGTGGAAATTATTTTCCAATAGGTAAACCGTATTTTTGGAGCGGTAATATAATACCTAATGAAGCAATAGGAGAGAATAAGTATTATTTTTTAAGAATAAAAACACGCTTTTATATTAAAGAAAATATGTTACCATTTATTCAAATAAAAGGTAATCATTTATATAAAGGAACTGAGTCATTGACAACCAGTGATATATTAGACAAAAACGGAAACTATAACAGATACTATAAAGACATAAATGGAAACATAAAAGATACTGCGCAGATAATGACAGTAACAATGACAGATTATAAGCTAATGTTAAAGCACTATGAACTGGTTGACTTTGAAATTCTTGACGGATGTTGGTTTTATTCTGACATAGGTATCTTTGATAACTACATTAATCATTATGCAGAAATAAAAATGAAAAGCAAAGGAGCAAAGCGTACGGAAGCAAAACTATTTCTCAATAACCTTTATGGTAAACTTGCCAGTAGTTCTAATAGTAGTTTCAAGGTTGCATATGTCAAAGAAGATGAAAGCATAGGCTTTTATATAGTTCCTGCTAACAATAAAAAGGTAGGTCACATAGCCACAGGTAGTGCAATTACATCCTATGCTCGAAACTTTACAATCACAGCAGCTCAACAAAATTACTATGGTGTTGACAAGCCAGGATTTATATATGCAGACACAGATAGTATTCATTGTGACTTGCCTGCTGATAAAGTAAAAGGCATAACAGTAGACCCTGTAAAATTTTGTTGTTGGAAATTAGAGAGCAGTTGGGACACAGCTATTTTTACAAGGCAGAAAACATATATAGAACACATTACACATAACGATTTAATTCCAGTTGATGAACCATACAATGATATTAAGTGTGCAGGTATGCCACAGAAATGCAAAGACTTATTCAATAAATCTATGCAGGGTTATGAAGCAAAGGAGAGTGATGATTATACACAAAGTGAATTAAAATTCTTAGCAACAAAAAGAGATTACAGTGATTTTAAAGTTGGTTTATGTGTTCCCGGAAAATTACTTCCAAAAAGAATTAAAGGCGGAGTACTACTGGTTGACACGACATATGAAATGAGGTGAATACAATGCTAAACAAAATATTAATTATGATATTAAAGAATAAAATACAGAAAATAGTTTATAAGAATTGTGGTGAATGTAATCAGCCAATAAGTTGTGATTATTGCAAAGCATATATTATTCAAAGAGATATTAAAGATGTAATTTATGATTTAAAGGAGGAAAAAATATGATAACATGGCTAGTAGATTTATATTATAGATACAAAGCAAAGAAAAAGGAAAAGACTTGTAATCATATGTGTTGTTTTTGTGATTACAAATATGATTGTGATTATTTTACAAGAGAGGTAAAATTATGAATGATAAAATGGAAAAAGTAGTGCAGGAACTACGCAAAAGATTTAGAGGTTCAATCGAGTTTTATGATGTACCTTGCACAGAGCAATATAAAATAGAATATTGTTTAAATGGTTTATTTATTTCAAAGTTACTTTCATATGATTTTATAAAGAAAAAAGATACAAGAGAAATTGTGTTATCATTAAACATATTAATTGCAACGGACATTCACAATCATTTTTATAAGTAAAGGAGAAAAAATTATGTTAGATAAAAACGAAAAGAATAATATATTTTCACGACTTGTAACTGGAATAATAGAAGATAAATATGACATTGTATTTACATTTATCGTAACAGACATAGAAGATAATTGGAGTAATTTATCAGTTATTTTTAATATTAATGCTCATGAATGTAATATAACGCAATCTATTAATTATGAAATGCAAAAGATAATTGATTTAGTTGTAGTTATTTCAGATAAAATTAATAAAGCAATTGTTAATAGTTATTTAAAATAAAAAGCAAAAAGGCAGGAGTAAAACTCTTGCCTTTTCTATATCTATAACTATTGCAGAACACAAGCGCACAGCATTTACGACAATACATACTAGCGTTATCTTCCAAACGTGCTACCTAGCAGTATCAAGTGAACATACAATAGCAGATACCATTAATAACTGATAGTTTTAAACAATACTTCTTTACACTTAAGGTTCTTAAACCTAAAACAGCCTTTTTCAAAGTAATATCTCAACTGACTTATAAATAAATCATTCTGTTTTAACATAACATAATTAATATCATGGTCATTAACAGTGACACTTATTTTACTTCTAAAGGTACTATCTGCTTTATCATCAATATATAAAAAACCCTGCTCACTAAATTGCTTCACTGCATAATCATGGTTCATGTATCGCAGGGTTGCAATATATTTTCCTTTTCCTACTGGTGTATCAATAAAAGCAGTGTTATCATTTAAGTACACGTTCTCACTTGAATATGCAACATATTCATTATTCTTAAATGCTCTATTAAAACCGCTTTCTTTCTGCGCTTTGCTTGCAGTTTCTATGAAACCACTTTCCAATACGAAACCATCACCTTTTAAGAAATTAGTTTCACTGTTTAATCTTTCAGATATTCCCAGTTCTACATAATAAGGATTGATAATACTAACTGCATTGCTTAACATATATACTGGTAAATAACGAGCCTGCTCACCATTACCTCTTGCTATACTGGTATGCACACTAATAAATTTTCTTATTTCGTCACTACAATAATGATTAGTCTCACTTTGAAATTCATCAAACAACATACTATCAGTATCGCTAAGCAGGTGACTATATTTCTTTAACTGGTCTGCGCTATTTAAACTTATAGCATAACCACAATGCTGTTCATTTAGAAACAAACTATGATAAATACCACTTGCACAGCGTTCACTTTCCATAGTATAATTTCTAAAGAATAGAGATTGTAAATCTTTAAAGAACTTATTAGCTACATCATCAAGCTCATAATTATATCTATAAAGTAAGCAGAATTTTTTGTGTTGCTTTAAAAATCTATTGACCTCAAGTCTACCAAAATAAGTTGTCTTGCCACCACTTCTATTAGTGGTACACATAAACAACTCAGGCTTTAAACCATTTATGTCTTTCATTGATAACAATTTAGTTCCATCATAGTATTTATTTTCATTCATATTGTTGTACCTTTTTTCTTAAATTTGCCTATAACTATCTCAATTTATTATAACATAAATATTGCAAAATTTCAAGTAATATGATATAATTAAAAAGAGAGGTGGTGAGAGTATGGAAACAATGCAGATGATTTTGCAGGCTATTACAACAGTAGGATTTCCTATTGTAATGTGTTTATGTTTAGCATGGTACTGTATGAAACTAAATGAAAGTCATAAGGCAGAAACAGATAAGTTTACTACTGCGCTAAATGATAACACACTAATTTTGCAGAAATTGTGTGACGTTTTGAACGTAGAAAGAAGTGATAAGAATGAGTAAAATTGATACTTACACAGACTACATGATTGCAATAGCAAATGACAATAGTCATGGATATTCACAGATTAACAGAGGTGGAAATCCAGATTTTGATTGCAGTTCATTGGTTGGACATGCACTTGCTAAAGCAGGATTTAATGTTAATGCAAACAGTACAACAAGAAATTTATATGAACAGTTGAAACGGTGCGGTTTTACACCCTGCAATAGACCATTTAAAAAAGGTGACATTCACTTAGCAGTAGGACACCACGTGTGTGTTTCAACAGATAGTGAACACATAGTCCACGCAAGCATTGACGAAAATGGAACTACAAGGGGGCGCAAAGCAGGAGACCAAACTGGCAAAGAAATATGCATAAGAAAATATTACACACCAAGTTATGGTTGGAGTTATCATTTACGTTATAACGGAGACAAAGGAAGTGCAGGTTACAATATGAATTTATTAAAGAGAGGTTCATCAAATAATGACGTAACAGTGTTTGAAATACTTATGACAAAGTTAGGTTATTATACTGGTAGCATTGATACAAAATATGGCGCAGGCTGTGTAAGAGCTTGCAAAAATTTTCAGACAGCTTATGGACTAAGTGTTGACAGTGAATGTGGTAAAAACACATGGAATAAACTATTTAGTTTGGGTATAAGATAATGTCATGGATAGTTAAAGTTGGAGTTGAAGCAAGTGCATATTTAACGCAATCAGAAATGGAAAACAATGCTACTGAATTTTATGGTTATTTCAACAATAAAGGTTTTACCATTGAAAGCGTAGCAGGTATGTTAGGTAATCTTCAACAGGAGTCCACTATTAATCCGGGCATAAAACAAACAGCAAGCGCAAGCAGTGGTTGGGGATTGATACAATGGACACCTAGCAGTAACCTAACAGATTATGCAACTGCGCATGGTGCTGACTGGGCTACTGGTGAAATACAGACACAGTTAATGTGGGATGAAATAATAAATGGTTATGGTGGACAATGGATACCTAAACCTGCGTTAGGATATGGCTATACTGGTGAAGAATTTTCAAAGCTAACAGATGTAGCAGAAGCCTGTAAAGCTTATCTATATGAAAGAGAACGAGCAGGAGTTGAAGCGTTAAGTAACAGATTGACATATGCAAGTAACTGGTATGAATACTTAACTGGTGTTACACCACCCACACCACCCACACCCCCTACACCAACCAAACGAAAAGGCTTGTCTGTTTGGATGATGTGCAGACCAATATTTTAAATAGAAAAGAGGTGATAATATGGCGGTACTTTCACATGATGATTTTATGAGCGCAGTAAAAGGTTTAGCAGGAGATAACGCTGATGATAATACTCTTACTATGATTGAAAATTTTACTGACACATTCAATGACCTTGAGACACGTGCAAATGATACCACGGATTGGAAGTCAAAATATGAACAGAATGATAACGAGTGGAGAGAAAAATACAAAGCACGATTTTTTGACGGAAGTGCAGGTACAACCCCTGCTGATGTAATGAAAGACCAAAAGGAAGATATTACTGATGATGGTAAAGACATTTCCTTTGATGATTTATTTAAAGAAAGAGAGGGCTAAGAATTATGGCTACAAAACCAAAAATTAAGACACTTACTAATTCAAGCGTTAATATCTTAAATGCTATAAGAAACAACGCAAGCACAAATTACAGAGATTATGTACCGCAGGCTACAGCAGACTCTGACTCAATCAGAGAAATCGGTGCAGTAATTATGGATTACCCTGCTTTACAGAATGAGTTTTTATCAGCTCTTGTAAATAGAATAGGCAGAGTAATTTTAACAAGCAAATCATACGACAATCCATGGGCTATGTTTAAAAAAGGTATGCTCGAGTTTGGTGAGTCTATTGAGGAAGTATTTGTTAATATTGCAAAACCATTCCAGTTTGACCCACAGGTAGCAGAGTCTAATGTATTCAAACGTGAGATACCTGATGTACGCAGTGCGTTCCACATTATGAACTATCAGAAATTCTACAAAGCTACAATCTCAAATGACCAGTTAAGGCAGGCTTTTTTGTCAATTGACGGCATTACAGATTTGATTGCTAAGATTGTAGATGCTATGTATACTGGTGCTAACTATGACGAGTTTCAGACTATGAAGTATATGCTTGCAAGACATATTTTAAAGGGTCTGATGAACCCAGTTACAATTCCTGCTATAAATACTGCAAACATGAATAGCATTGTTAGTACTATTAAGGGTGTATCAAATAAGCTTACATTCCTTAACTCAAAAAATAACCTTGCAGGAGTTATGAACCATACACCAAAAATGGAACAGTATTTATTAGTCAATTCACAGTTTGATGCTACTATGAATGTTGAAGTACTTGCAACCGCTTTCAATATGGATAGAGCAGAGTTTGACGGACACCATGTGCTTGTAGATAGTTTTGGTGATTTAGACATTGAGAGATTAAATATCCTCTTTGCTGATGACCCAACTTATGTAGAGATTGGTAAAGCAGAGCTTGAAGCACTTGACGCTATTCCTTGCGTTATGGTTGACAAAGATTGGTTTATGATTTTTGACAATTATCAGAACTTTACAGAACAGTACAATGGTGAGGGTCTGTATTGGAATTACTGGTATCATGTTTGGAAAACATTTAGTGTTTCTCCGTTCTCAAATAATGCACTGTTTGTTGCAGGTACTCCTGCAGTTAAGACAGTTACAGTTACACCTAGTGAAGCTACTGTTAGTGCAGGTGGTCAGTTACAAATGAATGTTACTGTTGATACTGATAACTATGCACCACAGAGTGTTGTTTGGAGTATTGCAGAAGAGGGCGCTAAGGCTAGTATTTCAAGTACTGGTATGCTTAAGATTGATAACGATGCTACAGCAGGAACTATTACTGTGAAAGCTACTAGCACGTTTGACAGTACTAAGGTTGGCGAAGCAACTATCACAGTTGCGTGATATAATTATGGCAGGAGAGCGTAAAAGCTTTCCTGCTATTGTAAAGGTGGTGAAGATATGCAGATACAACCTAATAGTATTATCAAGTTGTGCAGTGGTGTGCCGATAGATAGCAGTTATAAAGATACTATTTATTTTGAAAGTCGAGAAGCACAGAAAAATTACTTTGAAAGTAAAGTTAGCAGAACTATGGACAAGGCTAGTTTTCAGAGGATTAATGGTCAACAGGGTGTTGTGAGAATGAATGCAGGAGCAGAGAATATTTATAACTGCAACTATATGATGTTTCAGAATACTAACTATAGCACTAAATGGTTTTATGCTTTTATTACTAATATTGAGTATGTCAATGACAAGGTAAGTAATGTTTATTTTACTATTGACGTTATGCAGACATGGTTTCTGTTTGATTGTACTCTTAAAGAGAGTTTCGTTGAGAGAGAACATAGTATTACAGACAATGTTGGTGATAACATTATTGCAGAAAATTTAGAACTAGGTGAATACAGTTATGGTAATAAACATAATACTGGTTTATTTGATGAATGGGGTATTTTAGTTCAGTCACCTTATACTATTAACCAACAATACAGTGGTGGTAACAAGTACGAGGGTGTATCAAGTGGATGTGTTGCTTTTCTTTTATATGATAATGTGTTTCAAGAGGGGCAGGACAAAGAAAAAGAACTTGCGACATGGCTCGCAGGTATGAACGAAAAAGGTTACACAGATAGTATAGTTTCAATATCTATGTTTCCTAAAAAATTCGGACCAACTGACGGCACTATAAACATGCCAAACACAGCAATAAGAAAAAAATTTAGTATAACAAAACCTGCGCAAAATGGTAATTATGTTCCACGCAATAAAAAACTCTTAACGTCACCTTTTTGTATGATAGGTATGAGTGACGGTGGTAGTCAAATAGCAAATTATAAATATGAGTATTTTACTAATACTGATGAATATTGTCATTTTGATGTAGATTGTGACCCCAATACTTTAACTTTTGTATGCACACCTATTAATTACAATGGTGGTATAAGTGCAAATCAAAATGCATTAACAATGGATAATTTGCCATTATGTAGTTTTGATAGTGATACTTTCAAAATATGGTGGGCGCAAAATAAAGTAACAATGACTAGCAGTATAAAACGTACTATCAGTAATGCAGGTAGTCTTGCAACACTAAATCCTGCTACCGCACCATTAGGTGTAATAAAGGTAGCAGATAAAATTAAGGAAAGCGTAGCAGAATATAAACAGCATGAGTTATTACCTAACTATGTAAAAGGTAATGCAGGCAGTGGTGTAGGAATTGTAAGAAGCACTCAAGATTTTTATTATTTTCAAATACATTTAAAGGAGCAATATGCGAGAGTTATTGATGACTATTTTGATTTATACGGATATGCGACTAAAAGAGTCAAAACACCTAATATATCAAGTAGACCTCATTGGAACTATACTAAAACTATTGGGTGTAATGTAATTTCTAAAAATTGTAATAATAATGATGTAACCGAAATCAAAAATATTTTTGATAATGGTATAACATTTTGGAAAAATGCTAGTGAAATAGGCAACTATTCATTAGATAACAGTCCTAATTAGAAAAGAGGTGAGACAATGGGAAGAAGAACTGGAAGAAAAGCACAGACAGAAGCTTTCCTGCAAAATCAGAGAACATACTTGCAGTACGTTAATAGACTAACGGAATTAAGTATATCAATGTTTAATTGGCAGAACCTACCTAATACTATTGATGCAAGGTTTTTAGAACTAGCTCTTTTCAATGATGGAATGGCAGTATTCTTTAAGGATGAAGTCATGGGTTATTTAGGATTGCAGGTTATGATTGGTGGTGCACTTGATGTTTACAGAATACCTATTACTAGGACAGCTTTTGCACAAAATGGATATCAAATGAAACTTGACCCTAACAACAGTGTTATTATCTTTAATAACATGCTTCATACTAACAGTATACTTGATGTGCAGGAAATGAGCAAAAGGTTGTATGAGATACAAAGAACTATTGACGTTAACGTGATACAGCAAAAAACACCTAAGATTATTACTTGCACTGAAAATCAGAGATTAGTTATGAAAAATCTCTATGCACAGTATATGGGAAATGAACCGTTCATTTTTGGTGATAAGAATTTAGACTTAAGCGGTATTAAAACTTTAGATACTACGAGTCCTTATGTTGCTGATAAGTTATATGATTTAAAAACGCAATACTGGAATGAAGCATTGACATATTTAGGTATTAGTAATGTTAATACTGTGAAGAAAGAGAGAATGATAACTGATGAAGTACAAAGAAATTTAGGTGGCACTATTGCTAGTAGGTATTCAAGGTTGTTTATGAGACAGCAGGCTTGTGAGCAGATTAACAGAATGTTCGGATTAAACATTAGTGTTGATTATAGAGAGGATATTCAGGTGCTTGATACGTTTGACGTTAGTGACGCAGAGTTAAGCAATGAAATTGATATAGGTAAAGGTGGTGGTAATAATGAGTGAGTACACAACAGAGGTAAGATTTATTTGTGAAAATAGTGCAGGCTTGAGTGAAAGTGAGGGTGCAGACAATATTGATAGTATTTTAGATAAATGTTGGAATAAAGTTTTTAATTTTGACTTTCCGATATTTGATGAAAACTATAGAGAGGTCTTGTGTAGGAAAATATTGAAGCACTATTATACAAGGGAGATTGCACATGAGACTGTAGGCAGGTGGAAACTTGCACTTAATGCTAAGCTCAATGAAATTATGCCTTACTACAATCAGATGTATAAAAGTGAATTGCTTGAGTTTAACCCTTTTTATGATGTCGATTTGACTAGAAGTAGAGAGGGTAGCGGTACGAGAGATACTACTGGCAGTAATACAAGTAATAGGACAAGTAGTAATACAGAGACTAGTAAGAATGAGAGTAAGGATGTAAACAGTGCTAGTGGTACAAGCAATACTGATACCTTGAATAGATTTAGTGATACACCACAAAATAGCATGGACACACAGGGTATTGCTGATAGTGTTCCTTTGACTACAGTTACTAAGGTAAATGAAGATAATACAATGACTAATGAAAGTACTGATACAGTTACGAGTAATGGAAGTAAGAGTGGGAGTGGTACAGAGAATGTTACTGGTAATAATACAGAGAATGTTAATAGTACTGATAAATATATTGAAACAGTGAGAGGTAAGCAGGGAACACAGAATTATAGTGAACTGTTGAAGAAATTTAGAGAGACTTTCTTGAACATTGATATGATGATTATTGATGATTGTAGTGATTGTTTCTTTACTCTATGGTAGAGAGAAAGTGAGGTAAAAATGGGCGCAGAGTATATGAACTTAACAAAGTTTAGATTTTGGTGCTTTAAGGTATTACCACTTGTGTATGACGATGAATTAAGTTATTATGAGGTTATCTGCAAGTGCGTTGAGTATATTAATAACTTGATTGAAAATGATAAAGCTATTAGTAATGATGTTGAGCAGTTAAAGCAGGAAATGAAACAGGTGCAGGAGTGGATTGATAACTATGATACTAGCTTTGCGGAAAGTATTATTAGAGAGTACCTTGCTACTATGATATTTGTTACGATTAGTGACAGTGGTTATATTGTTTATAATATTCCTGCTAACTGGAAGAGTATTACTTTTAATACTACTGGGTTGGATATTGGTAATAATATTGGTGTTGGTAACTATGACTATGGTCATTTAGTATTAAGTTATTAAGTTGATAAAGAAAAGGAGATAATGAGTATGAGTAACGGATTAATTAACAGACAGTATGTTGGTGCTAGGTATGTACCGAAGATTATGGGTGAATGGGATAAGGCTTTACAGTATGAAGCGTTGAGTGTGGTTACGTATATGGGTAATAGCTTTACGAGTAAAGTGCCAGTACCTGTAAATGTTGATATTACTAATGAAAGCTATTGGGTTAATACTGGTAATTATAATGCACAGATTGATGAATACAGAAAAGACGTTAATATTATATCAAATAAAGTTGACGCTATACCATATATAACTCCAATAATGTTTGGCGCTAACGGCACTGGTTTAACTGATGACACTGACGCTATTTTAACAGCTATAGCATATGCAAATACAAGCAGAAAAATATTAGTATTTGATAAAGTATATTTAATAAATAAAGAACTTACAATAAACAGTGGTGCTAACATTATTATCGAAGGTACTATTAGTAACTTAAATACCTTAACATCTAGTACAGGTAATGCAAATATTATCATAGGTGAAAATGGCAAAATAAATGTCGTTGGTACAGCTAACGTTACATTTAGAAATATAGGTTTTAGAGGTAGTGGAAAAGGCATTGGGGATGTTGGAATAAATATAAACAGTTTTCGCAATACTTTTGATAACTGTACTTTTGACAAATTTTATACACCATTCTTCACTATTATTTTTTGCAGTTCCTAAAAAAGTATTACTCGTTATATTAGGACATGTATTACCTGTAATTGTAAGTTTTTTATACCCGTCAAAATAGTTACCTGTAATTGTTTCACAATATCCGCCTAATATCATACCATTTAGCGAATAGTCATGGTTTCCCATTATTATATATCCAAGATCGGAAGAGCGTCGTGTAGGGAAAGAGTG
>ERZ1024365.72-NODE-72-length-16111-cov-29.158881_pt1 | contig 16111 bp, 18 predicted proteins | sample MGYA00520788_ERZ1024365 | MGnify/ENA primary metagenome ERZ1024365 (study PRJEB33242, sample SAMEA3444265) | Homo sapiens | biome: Host associated; feature: Gastrointestinal tract; material: Stool | place: Uganda | collected 2011-01-01 ... | reverse complement strand
CTTTAATCTTCTCCCATACCTTCCCTAATCCTACATAATCAAGATACTTTGCCATAAATGACATCCTCCTTTCAGTCCTTGAGTATTGACGCTAGGTCTAGCTCATCAAGTTCAGCTATACCATAGTACTTCTCATCATGATTGCCTTCGATTTCTATACCGTTCAGCATTGGCTTGTTCGAAAGCTTGTTGTAGTCTCCGACTGATGTGTCGAGCTGCTTCACCTCGGAAACGAAGTCTGTGACTGCTCCGTTCTTCTTCTTGAATGTCGCAAGTCTGTAGAAGACTGTTCCCGTCTTTCCTTCTTCGATTGCCGGATTGGCGTGGGCCACGTTTGCAGGCTCGCAGTTGAAGGTGAACGAGCTTGTCCTCTCCTTCGCGTCATAGCTGAGCACAAGGTTTACGCAGTGCTTTTCTTCGACCGACACCGGCTCATATGAGGCTATCTTCGATGTGATGACCTCGCTGTCAAGCCTTATCTGAAATCGGAATCCATGAACCATCAGCGTTCCGGCGGTTGCGACTAGGTTCATGTCCGAGTCTATCGAAATCTCGAATCCGCATATTCTTCCGTCTTTCTTGTGAAAGGCGTTGTAATTGAGAAGCGCGCCATTGTCAACGTTGATTCCGATGTTACCGCCCTTTACTTCAAGAATAACCATGCTTTGGCGTACCCCCTTTCCTACCTAATATTAAGATACATTCACGTCGCCTTTGTAAAGAAAATCGAGGTATATATTTAATCCTCTGTTCCCTTCGTAGAACACCATATTGTCTTCATCAAAACCTGATATAAGAAGTGGCTGTCCTATCAAATAATAACCACTGACAAATTCCCTTCGATCAATGTTATATAGGCCTTGCCATTGAACGCCTGTCTCCGTAAGCATTACCCAAGCAAGGTTTACTGAAGTGTGTCTATCTTCTTTAATAGTTATTTTCCATATAGGGTAGCCATTCACAATTCGATTATTGTTATTGCCATCTAAACCCAAGAAATACTTTTTCCCTAGTTGCATTCTGATGCCAAAATTAAGCTTAACTAGAATACTAGTAGTTAGATTAGTTTCAAACTTCATATATAGGTTATAATTCTTAGAAACACCATTACTTGTTTTGGTATACAAACAGTCACTTTCTAAAAACACATATTGAAGTCGTGAGCTATCTAATTTAATAGACTTGGTTATGGCTTTTGTAGAATTAAAGTTGTAATCACTCTGATCTAGTATTTTCACCCTTTTGGCAGTCCACACGTTGTCGATGGTCGGATAGATTCTTGTGCTTCCGATCATGTTCGTTGTCTTTGCCATGTCGGCCTGAATGGCCCTTACTTCAGTCTTCTCACCGCTGAACATATCATTGGTGCTTGTCTTGCCGATAGCGAGAGGCGAATCCGCGACTGCTCTGGCCTGTTCATCAAGAACGGGTATTGTCTTTTCATAGTTGGAGAAGTGCTTTCCGTCCACTGCTTCGGCCGTGTAAACAAATTTTGCTATTGGAACGTCGTAGACTCCGCTTGTTCTCTTATAAAGGTTCGAATGCTTCATCTCAAGGTCGAAATCGACATAGGCTTCAGTGCCGTAGACAATCGAGAACGTACAGAACTGATCCACGATGTCACTGAGGTCGATTCTGAGATAAAGCGTGACATAGCACTTTCCGTCGACGATTCCGTGCATGTCGAATACCTGTGTCTTTTCTGAAACGACACACTGCCTTCCGTAGCAATAGGCCTGTCCGGGATTGACATAGATCGTGAGATTTGTCTCATCGAAGGTCAGTCCAAGAGGATCCTCTTCGCTTGTTGGGATGATTCCGTAAGGCTTTCCTTCGATGTTGTTTCCCTTGCCCATATAGAACATCATACAATGTGTCTTTGGCGACAGTCGCCCTGTCTTTTTGGTTATTAGTCTTATTGCCATGTCATTCCGCTCCTATGCCTATAACACGAAACCACATCTTCACGGAATCCTTTGCACTGCCGAAACGGACAAGGACCTTTCTGCTGGCGTAGTTGATCATGATTTCGCATTTCTTCATGTCCCACGAAGAGTCTTCTATGACGATGTTCTCGCCGTTCTGAAGCACTCCGCCGGGGACTATGAATTCCTTCTTTGTGGTTCCATCATCGAATATGGCCTGTGCAAGAGCGTATCTGTTGATGGATCCTAGAGACGCTCTCGATTCAAAAGGGATCGGTACTGTGTTTCCTGTGTCCTCTTCAATCTTGACACTGAAGTCGGATTTCCTGATGTTCTTTATTGTCACACTGTTAAGAAGCTCGGCTCCGATGCAGAGATAGACTCCTCTGTTCGGCATATAAAGGTCACTGTCGACTTCATTGACGTTTTCACCTTTGCCGTTGTCCTTGTAGGCAAGTCCTTCTGCTATGGCGGCATTGTCTGCATTCGTGCAGTGCCTTACCGCGGTGACTGATCCGTTCTCGAACTTGAAGATGTCGGTCACGTTTGTGTTTCCTATTCTTCCGCTTGCAAGAAGAGAAGAAGCGTATTTTGCGATTCCCGGATCAAGCATGGCGATGGCGTTCGTTACCAAATAAGAAGAATTGGTGGAACTGTACGTTATCTTGAACAGGTTTGTCGTATATACATCTGCCTTTGTGAGAGCGTGTCGGACGCTCTGTGTGGCTTCTGCCGAAGTGTAGATGGAAACCGTGCTCTGAGAGTCGTCTTCCTCGATTGTGACGTTTGCCTTCACATAGAACGTATTGCTCTGGCTATATTGGTGAAGTTCCAATTGGACATTGTTGTTTTCCGGAATCTCAATCATTCTTCCGCCAAGCGAGATGATTCCTGACGAAACCGTGAGAATGCCGTTGGATATGCTTGTCTTGCAGGAATTGTATGCTCCGTTGAAGATGCCCTCGCCAAGCATCATGTAATACATTGCCGCATCCATGGCGGCGGTGATTGCATCGGAGTTGTTCTTTCTTATGAGATTGACTGCCATCTTACTTCTCCTTTCTGTTCAGGAACCAGTATTCGCTGAGTCTTCCGAACTCTATCTTTTTGCTTCCCTTGCTGTCTTCGCTTATTGCGGAGACCGGAAGCCTCTTCACCGAATTGTCATCCGCGGAATTGTAGCCGACAAGGTCTCCATACCAGTCAAGGTCCATCTGTTCCAGTCTCTTTCCAAGTCTTGAGTTGCAGTCGACCACCACCCTGTCCATGAATCTGTTCTCGTACAGAGCATCTTTTGCGCTTGTTATGGCCTCTTCCAATGTGTCAGCGGTATAGGTATCCGCTTTAGGCGGAAAGAGTGCCTTTGCCTGGTCTATTCCGCTTGCCTTGTCGACTGACAGAACTTCATTGTCATTGGTAAGATAAAGCATCGCTGAACTGCTGAAGTCTTTTGTGGCAGCTATTGCAATGTTCGTGACATTGTTGGTTCTTGTCGCTCTTACATCGTAGTCCGAAAGCTTGATCGTCATGCTTTCCTTGATGTTTTTCACACGGAACACAAGAACATAGCTGTTGTTGTCCTCATCGATTCTCCATGATGTGACGACTATCTTGTCAAACAGTGCATTGGCCGACTGGATGAGAGTCCATATGTTTCTCGCATCAAGTGTTCTCTCTATGTACGCACCCGGATCAGGCCATGCCACGTCGCTTATGTCAGTACAGACTACCTCGTAGCTTATGCCAAGGTTAAGGTTGCCAAGTGCGGTCGTAAGAAGAAACTCATACAGGCTTTTGAGGCTCGTTATCGATGCGCTTCCGAGATTGACCGGAAGCTTTTGGTTGAAGATGTTCCTGCAGTCGATTCCGGTGATCGTTGTCAGTCCGTTCTCGGTCTTCGGTATTCCACAGAAGGAAAGATACTTCAGTCTTCCTTCATCGGTGAAAAGACCGACAAAACACGCATTCTTGGAATCGCGGAAACCACGGCACGTGACTGTGAAGTCATCGAACTCGTACGCTCTTCTTTTAAGGCTCCAGGTCTTCGTTGTGTGCTGGGTGGCAACGAAGTTGTCATTGCTGCCTAGTGCATTGAAGTTCTTGTCAAACAATGTGATGTACATAACCGGTCCTCACATTACATATTTGAGATAGTAGACCGTGCAGACTGCCGTATCGGTGTCAAGCTGAGGCATGATTCTGTTCAGTCCGGGTTCGGCATACAGGAAAGCATCGGTTGCCTTGTCCAGAAGGTTGAAGACATCCTTCTTTGTCTTGACTCCGTTTTCCTGTGTCTTCTCGATATACACCTGAGAAGAGAAAGCATCGATGACAAGCTTTTCGTTTGCCTTGAGTGCTCCTGCCTCGCTTCTCAGTTGGACAGTTCCGTATGTCTCCCCTACAGCGCCATCCTCATCGAGTTTTCTTATCGCGACATAAGGCGATTCGAGCGTAGGTCCTTGGATGGTGACTCTGAGCGGTATCTTTTTCATAAAGTCATTCTGGATGACATTGTTTCCGGAGTAAGCTCCGCCACCGTACTTGTAAGGATAGGTGTAAGGATAGATCATTCCATCGTTGTTGTCGTTCACGATGCTTTCGATGGTTGTTTCTTCGTAGAAAGGAGAAATTGGCTGAAGCGTGATGCTTTCCGTGACGTAGTTTCCTTCTCTTTCCTTGGGTTCTCCGTTGGTGATGATGACGTCGGCATATCTTCTGATGTTGTTCATCTCATACGAAAAGCGCGTGACATAGTTGTCATGATTGGCGTACTTTGCAAACCATGCGTTGAACGAATAAAGCTTTGCGTATGCATTTGTTCCCTTGAAGCAGACGATCATCTTGAGTGTCTTCTTTGCAATGGTCTGTCGGATGACATAGTCAAGGGTATCGCCTGAGACAATGTCAAGGTCCTGCTGGAAGCCTAAACCGGAAGGAAACTGAATAAGGTCATAAGACGGTCTTGTAGGCTGGCTTCCCTGTGTGATCTGTTCTCTTGTGGTTGCATCCAGTACATCGAACTCGATCGTCGATGTGATGGAATCGCCCTGCATGATTTCTCCCATATTTTATCCCCCTATCTTGAAAGCAATGTACTTATCGTTGAGTGCTTCAATGACCTTGTCGGCATCCACATCCTTGGTGATGTTGTAGTTTTGTGTAGAACTGTCATTGTAGTAGTTGTTCGTGACTTTCGAATTGTTCGTGCTTGTCTGTGTGTATGTTGTGTTCGTTGTGTCTGCAAGTGCAGCTTTAGAACCATTGACTGCCATGATTGCCTTTGCGGTGATTCCCGCTCCGATGCCTACAGCAGCGGCCAACAAGGCCAATGTTGCTGTCGCGTGTCCGATGTCTCCGATGGAGTATTTGAACGCGGCCATTGTCGCGACTAGCGTTGGAAGGAGACTCATCATGGACATGAAAGCTCCTACTGCTACGACACCTGCAGGACCAATTGCAGAAAGTCCCTTGGCGATTGCGGTTAGTGTCGGAGCGACATCCTTGATAAGCTCTCCGAACTGCTCGAAGAGAGGAACAAGCGCTTCTCCCATAGTTGCGACCATCTTCTTGATCGACATCTTTATCTTCTCGAACGTCTTGGCAAGCTGTGCACCCTTTGCCACCTGTTCGTTTGTCATCAGGCCTGTCTCTTCGATTTCCGAACGATAGCCTGCCAGGGCAGATGTGCTTGTCTCTGCCATCTGCGTGACATAGACACCGGCGGTATTTCCGAACAAGGCAAGAGAAGCTGCCTGTCTTTCCGCCTCGGTTCCAAGCTGTGAGATTGCGTTGGTGATGATGGAGAGCGTTTCCTGCGAAGACTTTCCTTTGAGGTCCTCAAGGGTAAGTCCTACATTGGCAAGGTCGGTGACTACCTTCTGGTTCCCTGTAGAGACCTTTGAGACAACGCCCAAGGTAGCATTCATGACCGTGTTGTATGCTTCGGCATCATCGGTGACCTTCTCCCATGCGTATGCCTGTTTCTGATATTCCTCGGCGCTTACTCCGAACATCTTGGAAGACTTGCTGATGCTTGTTGCTGTCTCGGCATATGTCTCTCCTATGTTCTTTATCGTTCCGATTATCTTCGAGGCGGTCTGCGCAACCTTCTGAAGCCCCATCTGAAGGAACTGGAAGTTGACCATGTTGGAGCCCTTGAGCGAAGCGTTGAGCTCCTGTATCTTGGCGTTTGTTGCGGCAATCTTGGAATCGAGTTCCTTGTACTGCGTTGTTGCCTTTGCCACTCCCTCGCCGTTCTTGGACACCATCAGGTCCTGTTTTTCCTTCATCAGCTGGATTTTCTTGGTGCAGGCGGCTATCTCATCCTTGATGGAAGCGTAGTATGATTTTAATAAAGCAGGGTTGTGAGGATCTATTTTCAGAGACTTGGCAAAGTTGTTCGCAGCATTCTGCGCGGACTTGAAATTACTGTTTACTGACTTGATTTCATCGTTGATGTTCTGAAGCGTTCTTGTGATTTTGATTCCACCGCTTGATTTTGCCATGTTACTTTTCTCCTAGTTTTATCTTCTCTAGCTTCTTGTCGAACTTCTCGTCTATCTGCTGATCCATTCCCCTGAGCTTCGAAACTGCCTTGTCTATGAAGTAGGTTCCGGGAACGTATTTTCCGTTCGGAAGATACCATCCTCGGTTGAGTGAATTTGCGACTACCTGATTCGGTCTTCCCTGGTCTCCGTTGCCTTTGAGAGGTCTGTATCCGTCATAGATTACTTTGTATCCAACGACTTCTCCAGTCCTTGACTTCCCATCCACCTTCTCTATCTTCAGTGAATTCTTGGTTATTCCCTTGTCGACAGGAGTGGTCGCACTGAGCGCGGAATACACTTCCTTGGCCTTCTCCTCGGTCACTTCGCTTACTGCTTCGTAGGCGGCTTTCTTGAGCTTCTCAGGGAGCTTTTCGAGCTGTTTCCATCCGAGTTCATCGTCTGCCATTTCGTTACCCCCTACAGTATCTTTCCGAGGTTTCCTTCGGTGTATTTCTTCTTCCTCTTCTTGTTGCTTGACCTGTCGTTGAAGTAGTCCATGTATTCGTTCAGGTCCTTCATAGACCAAAGGCTCAGAAGTGACTCAGGAAGCCCAGTGACGTGGAATGCGAACATTATCTCAAACCTAGCCTGTGTGTCTCCCAAGGCTTCCGAGCCCTGATTGATTACTTTTTTTTTGAGCCGTCCGACATCTCGTTGAAAAGTCTGGTCATCACCGCCAGGAATTCGCCATCAGGATCTGTTAGGTCATTCATTCCGACCTCGCCAATGATGTCATTGGCACAGAATCTCGGATCCTTTCCCATGAGTTCGGGATCTCCGGCGAATCTCATCGCGGCATATGCCCATAGGATGAGAGTCGGATCGTCTTTGTATTTGGCGCTCGCCTTCACGAAATCCATTCCGGTTATTTCAGGGAAGTAATGTGTTTCCCAGATAAGCGAATTGGAAAGGCGATGCCCTCTGAATTGTTCCTTGATCATTCTCGTGTGTCTCCTTTATGATTAGGCTTCTGCGGCGGAAACGTATAAGTCAGTGGATGTCGGCTCTGTTCCTTCGGCAATGTAGCCTGTGGTGCCTTCATAGACATGAGCGCCGATCTTGGACTTTCCGTTGACCGTGAGGATGTTGGCGGTGAAACTGATGGAAGTCTCTTCCGGTGTGTCACTCGGCTGTGTTCCGCTGAGGGTAGGATTCTTGAAGACACAGTCATAGATCCATCCCTGATATTTCTTTCCCTTCTCGTCCTTGGCCCTGAAGAAAATGCAGATATGCGGTTTTTCCTCGTTGACGACAAGGTCGACATTGCCGGCTTTGTCCTTTACGTAGCCGAAGAGCAGTGCCTGTGCTTCCGGAGAGATTCCGTAGCAGGTGAGCGTTCCGTTGTAGGAACTGATGTACTCGTCGACATCGGTGACATTGTCCGCCTTGTAGGTTCTCGAAGTGGATTCAGGTTCAAGAGAGATGGAGATGTTATTGACCTCTCTCTCGGATGCTCCGGGTTCGAGAAGCTTGACTGCAGTAGTGTCGAGTGTCGGTGCACCGGTGGCAGCATGACCGGTGACTTTGAATAATCTTACTTGTGAAAACATATTCTGTTGTCCTTTCTTTAATAAACGGTCTTCGACAGCGTGTAACTAAGTCTCTGGACCACACGTGTTCCGTCGAACGTTTCCTGTGAGTCCATATCCATGTAATAGCCTTTCTTCATCGCCTCGTTCTCGATTGTCTCGATAAGGTCAAGGATCTTCTTTGACTGTCCGTCCTGATGCGTGAAGATGTCGATGGCGATGTTGGTCACGTATCCGAAGTTCTCGGAGTCCGCTCTTCCTGTTCCCGTCATCGAAGCTATTCCGTATATTACAAGCGTCTCAGTGCCATCTTCGGTGATAGTCTCACCTCTGTTGTAGTAGTATCGTATCTTCCCGTCATTCTTCTTTGCGGTCCTCGCGTTCACAAGACCGGCGTTGTCAAGGATCTCCTTTATTTCGGAGACTGCCTTTTTCTGTGCTTCTGCAAGTCTCATGTGCTAGGCCTCCGCATATGTGACCGAATCGAACGAAGGAGCGGTTGTGGACTGCCCTACGATTCTCATCTCGGTCTTTCTGTAGTCGAGCGGATCGATTCCGGTTATCTGGTATGTGATTCCGCAGTTCTCGATGTAACATTCGGTACTGATGGTGTCCTTCCAGTTGACGACGAATGAAGTCTGATTGACAGGTATCTTTGTCGGGCTGTTCTGCGACTGAGCGACAATCCCTACCATGTAGGTCTTCAGTTCCGTTCCCTTCGGATGGACATAGTGCTTTTCAGTGACAATCGTTCCGTCATCTTTTTCGGTCCTGATAAGGCGGTAGACCTTGATTCTTCGGTCCTTGTTTGGGTACTTGTATCCGATCATGATATGAGTCCCTCGCTTCTTGCTATCAGTCCGAGCTGGAAGAGATCATCCTGGATGCCCATTGTGAAATCGTATTCCTTCTCATACTGTGTCCCTTCGTACCATCTCTGCTTGACGAACATCTCGGCACAGTCGGATGCGAGAGGATGGACTGTTGTGTCCTTGCTCCAGTCGTATCCGGTGTGGTCGAGAAGATACTGGGATGCGGAAAGAGACAGACGCTGAAGTCTGTCCGTATCGCTGTAATCGTAATCGAGATTAAGAATGCTCTTCATCTGATCGTTAGTGAAAATCGGTTTACTTGCTATCATGTCTCTTTCCTTCCTTGTTTAGACTAAATTAGGCGCCGGCTTTCTTGGATTTGAGTCTCATCAATCCGCATAAGGCAGTAGGAGAACCGCCGAGGATGACAGAGGCTCTGTAGCCGATCATGCCGGTCTTGAAGCCGACATCGGTGGACTTGGCGATTTCGACAGGGGAGTAGATTGCGATGGTGTATGTGGAAAGGTCGCCATAGAAGCCGAACAAAGCGGCAGAAGCATTGGTGAAGGCAGGGATTGCGGAAGGAGTGACAAACGGAACGTTGTCCAATGTTCTTCTTTCAGCGGAATAGTCATAGGCATATTCCTTGTTCTTGCCTTCGATCAAAGCCAATGTGCCGATATCCTTCTTGTTGAGGGCTAAGGTTTCAACATCGGCGATTTCATCGGCATAGCCGTAGTTGAACTGAATCTTTCTCAAAAGGAACTTGTCAAGTGCGGCAACTTCCATATCCTTGTCGGCAGGGCAGACCTTCAAGGCCTGTGTGGTGGAAGACAAGATACCGGTAAAGCCATTGGTCTCGTCATCATTGATGGCAAGAGAGATGATCTTTCTCTTCAAGGCCTTCTGGAGTTCGTTTCTGAGAATGGCTTCGTAGTTTGCCTTCGGAAGCTTTTCGAACTCTTCGGAAACCTCGAAGTAGGCAGTAATCTTCTTTCTTCCGATGGTCACATAGTCGAAGTTTCCGGTGATTTCGTGATAGGCAGTGCCTTCAGCGGTGACACCTGCTTCGGCTTTGGACTTGTCGAACGGAATGGTGATGCTTTCGCCACCATCGACATTGAGGAATGTGAACTTGTCATAGATGGAAGAGACTGTGGGGAAGAGCTGTTCGCGGATGTTGTTGTCATAGTTCTTCGGCATGACAATACCGGTATCGGTTGTCTTGGACATTCTTGAGAAGACCTGTCCCATGCCCATCTTGACTGTCTTACCAGCAATAAGGTCGGCAGCTCTCTGCTCGATTTCGTTTGCCTCTTCCTCATGGTCGATAGAGAAGTCGAGCTGTTCGCTCTTCAGAAGGGCTTTTCTTTCGCCGATGGCCTGATTGGCTCTGGCCTGAATCTTATTCATCTCATCTTGGATTTTGTTGACCTCTTCTTCGGTCGTTGCATCGTTCAATCTCTTCTTTGCATCTTCGAATGCCTTACGGCTTTCGATCATAAAATCTGCGTACTCTTTAGAATTCATTGTTTGTTTTTCCTTTCATTGAGTTACTTTTCGTCTCGTCTCAGAACTTCCTTGCCAACAGTCTCTTCTTAAGCTTTGCGACTCTGTCGGTCTCCACCGATGCTCGGAACGTCTCCACGTCCTTCGCGGTCCTGCTCATTGCGCTTCTTGCGCCCAAAGAGGTGTTGTCATATGCCGGAATACTGACAGCTGAGACGTCAAACAGCTTGTCGATATTCTTGACAACTATGTGAATGCTTCCTGTTTCGCCATCGCCCTCGCGGTAGGTAATGTCCTGACCTGCTTCTCTGTCGAGCGTGAATGCGAAACTGCACTTATCCAAGAGGCCGCTCTGAACGGCTCTGTATACCTTCATTCCGTCTTCGTTTGACTTCTGGATTTTTGCCTCGAAATAAAGTCCGTCATCCTTTTTTTCAAGAGTCAGCGATTTGTTTCTGGTTCTTGCCAATGGAATGCTTCTGTTCCAGTCATGATTGAGGTCAAAGAGGACGTCTTCCATGTCTGTGTTGTCGAGTGCCTTTCTGTCTATCTGCTCGTAGACGGGTGTGCCATCGCAGTCTCTGAAAAGGAGAGTCTCATCGTTGAATGTGACTGCCTTTCCACCGATGGTCACGTAATCCTTTTCTTGTTCCTGTTCCTCTGTTTCCTTGCTTCTTGCATGGATGCCGAAGAACAATCTGTACTTTTCAGTCGCCATTTTCCTGGTCTCCTTTCTTTGTGTCTTCCTCTTCGGAAGGCTCTTCTTCGCCTTCGTTTTCTTCTTTCTTATCGTCATCGCCTGTCTGGTATTGGTTGGCCTTCTCGCTGTCTACGTAGTTGAGCGATTGGACAACCTTGTCTCCGCCTTCGATAGGCTCCTGATAGAGAAGCTTCATGACATCGTTCGGCTTGTACATTCCGCAGCTCATGATTGCCTGTGCAAGCTGGATTCTTGTCGCCAGCGATGCGGTCTGAAGTGGTGATGTCTCGATTCTGATTTCATCTCCGTGTCCGATTTCCCTGAGCGTGAACAGCTTCCAGGTGAGCTCCTGCTTGAGGTCATTGATGACCGGTTCGAGCGTGTTTTCGTAGAATGACTGGAATTCGTTTTCGGTGAACCTTCCTTTCACGAACTCCGGTGTCAGTCCGAAGTAGGAATAGATTTCAGACTTGAAGTCATCCAGTTCCGGCTGCTTTGCGTAGACGCCTTGGCTCGAATTGATCTGCGAGAAGTCAAGAACGCCAGGAATGATGAGAAGTCCGTTCCCGTCCGATTCGAGTTGTTTCCTGAAGTCCTCTCTCACCTGTTTCTGCTTCTCTTCGGAAGAGACTGTCGCCATCTTCGCCACGTAGCGGATGATGTGCGATTCGGTCAGTGCCTTTGCGAAGGAGTCGGTGTTTGCGTTGAGCGCTCCGATGATCTTCTTGATGGAAGTGTCTTTTGAGAGGAACGGATTCGAAGCGTTGGACTTGCGGATAAGGATCACGAAGTTTTCATAAAGGTCGCGTGTGTGCGTTCCGTCCTTTTCCACGAAGTCGAGATAGACGTAGTCTCCGCTTCTTGTCTGCCTTACTTCCATGACCGACTGATCGATTGGAACAAGTGCCTTGAGGTTGTACGAGCTGTCGTACACGATGTGTGCGATTGCCATTCCGTAGCGGAAGTAGGAGTCTGCCATCGTGTAGTAGAACTGACTCGCCGTCTGAAGCTGGTTAGGTCTCAGGTTGAGGATGCGGTTTAGGCCTGATGCCCTTTCCATCTCCTCGTCCTTGTAGTAGGCGACCGGCTTGATCTTCGAGAGGTGCTTCGCAAGGCAGTCGACACACGCTTCGTATGTCGAATTGGCTTCCTTTGCGTATTCGTCAAAAGATGTCGACGTGTCTCCGCCGAAGCCAAGGAGAACGCCCTTGTCAGAAGCTGTGTCCGATGGCTGCTTTTTCCCCTTCAGGAAGGAGAAGAATCTGTTTCTTTTTTCCATGTTTTATTTCTGTTCTCCATTGTTTGAATCATCATCCAAAAGCCCCGGAAGATAACCGTCTATATTCTCAATAAAGACTGCGAGAGCATCCAAGATAACCGCAGCACCATCGATTTTCAGAGCCGTATTGTTGTTCCTTTTGTCGGGCATCATGTTGCCGTTTCTGTCCTGTACCAACTGCACGTTCGAGAGCATCCATTTGGTGACCGGATTTCCCTGGTAGTCGATCTTCTTTGCCTTGAGCAGACCATGCAATAATTCCATCGGATGAGAGAGTGTCTGACTGCCCTGCCTGACCACTCTCAGACATGCGTTTGGTCTCTCTTCCTTGCTCAGTCCTTTTTCTGAAGAAAAGCCCATACTTACGAGCTTTTCGATTAATTCTGCGCTTGAATACGGATCGTATCCGATGTGGATGTATGACCACATGTGCTTCTGGAATTCCTCAAGGAAATAGTCCGCTACGACAGTGCTCGGAATGAGGTGTTCTCCCGCTATTCTCACGAGTCCTTTCCCTACCCATGCGCGCCACGGAACACCGCTTCTTCTGCAGTCATCTGAGTTGAGAAAATCCTCGGTCACCCAGTACATTGAGTGGAAGATTAACTTTTTTTCCTTTTGGAACCACAGCAAAGTTGTGGCTGCGGTGCAGTCTCCCGTCCTTGAGAGGTCGAATCCGCCTATGACGTCTGCGTAGTCGAACACGGAAAGGCTCTCGTCGTCCGGGAATGATGTCGGCTGGTTTATCTCTTCGGCAGTCAGCCATGCGGTGGCATCGACTCCGATGATGTTGAAATCCTTGGTCTTGACTTCATTGAGCGTGGCTATGTCAAGCTTTGCTCTTTCCATCTGGTCCTTCATGTAGGCGATCTTCTTGATGGAGCCTAATGTAGGATTGGCTTTAATCCAGTTTTCCTGGTCGTAGATGTCATCTCCCTTGTCAAGCTCGTAGATGATCGGAAGCAGTGTCTTGCTTCCACCCTTGCCCTTGAGGATGACATCCGAGTATTCGTATTCGGTATCGAAAAGACCGCCTCTCAGGAATCCGCTTGTGGTGATAAGTGAGATGAAGCTTTCGATACGTGCGGAAGTTCCCATCTTGATGACGTCATAGACCGCTCTAGGCAGTTCATGGCATTCATCGATGATGGCAGTGGAAACGTTCAGACCATCCTGTGTCCTTGGATTGTTTGACAGGCACTTGAATGAGCTTGTGTTTCTCTTTGCGCCTTTTTTCTTTGAGTCTGCAAAGAAGATCTCTGCCTGTGGAAAGACTCGGCTTTTCAGAACGCTCGAAAGGGCAGGGGATGCCATGATCATTTCCTTTGCTCCGTCCCAAAGTCTTCTTGCCTGTTGGTATGTGGTCGCGGCGACATAGACTTCCGCTCCGGGTTCGAAGAAGAGCGAGAAGATGCCTTCGGCGCACTGAAGCGTTGTCTTTCCGTTCTTTCTTCCGACTACCATGAAGACTTCCTGGAATCTTCTCTTGTTGTCAAGCTCGGGCTTCGGAGCGTGGCCCTTGCGCCACTTGATTCCGTACTTCGTGAAGATGTATGCCTTCTGATACGGCTGAAGGATGAGAGGCTTTCCTGCCCACTCTCCCTTGTTCTGTCTAATAAATCCGCAGAAGACCTTCTTCTGCAGTGCCTTCATTTTTTCATAGTCGCTTTTTCCCGGCTGCATAGAAAGGAGCTCTTCGAGGTTTGCCTCATCGACAATGTCTCCCTGGCAGAAGCGGACAAACAGCTTTCCAGGTGCGTCGTCATAGTAAAAGTCGGCATCAAGTCCTTTGATGATGGGCTCGATGATTCCGAGATACAGTCTTTTTATCTTGTCGCAGTAATGCTTCGGATTCTCATGGATGTCCTTGATATATTCAAGCAATGGATCATTCATTTTCATTCACCACCGTTGAAGAAAGCCATCAGCTCTTCTGTTGCCTGACTTTCCTGTTCTTGATCAGCTTTTGCAGCAAGCAAACCTGCTTTTGCTCTTCCTGAAATCGTCAGGCATAAATCAGGTGCCAAGTTTTTCATTGTCGCCGTTTCTTTGTCCATGACCTTGAAACAACGGTCGATCATCTTTTGAATGCGTTCATTGTCGACAATGATTTTTCCCTGAAGAAGGTTCTTCCAGGTTTCATAGGCTTTGACGTATCTGCTTTTGGATTCACAGAAAAGACGAAGCATCGTGATGTCCAACGTGCATAGAATGTCGCTTTCCTGCGAGGCATAACAGGCCATCAGCCTGTTCCATTCTTCTTTTGCATCATCATCGAGACTTTCAGGGCATTTCAGCACCTTTCCCATCTTGAACATTGCCTCGACTCCTTCGCGGATTTTCTGCTGGGCTACTGAAAAGGAATTGCTGTTGCATCCTGGAGTTGGAGTCCTTCCGCTGCTTGTGTCTTTTGCACTTATATAGAAGCCTTCTCCCGGCCCAGGAACGTACTCGGATGGAGCCGGATTCTTTGGCTTTCTTCCTGCGCCCTTTCTGCTTCCACCCCATTTGGAACTAGGTTTTCTCTGGTTTGCCATATCACTTAGACTCCAGTACTGCTTTTCTTCCTGTCAATTGTTCCCAGCGGTTGACAATGACATCCACGTATTTCGGATCCAATTCCATCGTGCGGCATTTTCTTCCGAGCTTTTCGCATGCGACAAGCGTTGAGCCACTCCCCCCGAATTGATCAAGGACGACATCTCCAATATGACTAGAGTTGCTGATCAGTCTTCCTATTAACGCAACCGGCTTCATGGTCGGATGAAGTGCCGATGCGTTCGGCTTGTTGAAGTTCAGGATTGTTGTTGACCAATTGTCCTGTATTTCATGAAGAAGTGCCCTCATCTGTTCCGGATCTGCCTTATCTATGTCGAAGCTTCTTACTCTTTGAATTGTCGTCTCGTTTCTTGTGTCCATGAAATAATGGCTTGCGCCGTCCTTCCAACCGTAAAGGCAAGGCTCATGCTGCCATTGGTAATCCTGTCTTCCTAAAGTGAAATGGTTCTTTGCCCAGATTAATGTTTCTTTGAAAAGCAGTCCTTTTGTTTCCGACAAGGCCACCCTGAATGCTGCTCCTTGGCTATCAGCGTGAAACACATAAAATGCAGCTCCAGGTTTGAGGTGCGCTGCCATCTGCTGATAGACGTCTCGCATGAACTTGTGGAAACTAGCCTCGCTCATGTTGTCATTTTCGATTTTCCCGTTTTTGTTCTTATCGTAATTGACGTTATATGGCGGATCGGTGACAGTCAGATCGGCAAGTTCCCCATTCATAAGTTTGTCGAGGTCATCCTTGCTTGTGCTGTCACCGCACATAAGCCTGTGTGTTCCGAGGATCCATACGTCCCCTTTCTTTGCGATTGGAGTTTCCGGAACCTCTGGAACGAATTCATCAAGTGCCTTGTCCTCAGTCTGCTCTCTTTCGACTTTCACCTGAAAATCAAATACAGAAAGGTCGATTTCCTTTCCGGATATTCTCATCAACTCCGTATCGAGCTTTTTCCAGTCCCATGTTGCGAACTCTGCTGTGCGATTGTCTACAAGTCTCCATGCATCGATTTCGGCATCCGTCAGTTTGTCTAAACGAATACATGGAACTTCCGTAGCTCCTAATTCGATCAGCGCCTTCAATCTCGTATGTCCTGTTGCGATGACATTGTTCTTGTCGATGGTCAAAGGAACGTTCATTCCGAACATTCTGATTGATTCCTTGACCTGTTCGACTGCTCCATCATTTATACGTGGGTTGTTTGCGTATGGATCCTCGGAACACACAGGCTTATGTGCGGTGACAGCACAAGCAAGGAT
>ERZ1024365.70-NODE-70-length-16220-cov-91.997526_pt1 | contig 16220 bp, 21 predicted proteins | sample MGYA00520788_ERZ1024365 | MGnify/ENA primary metagenome ERZ1024365 (study PRJEB33242, sample SAMEA3444265) | Homo sapiens | biome: Host associated; feature: Gastrointestinal tract; material: Stool | place: Uganda | collected 2011-01-01 ... | reverse complement strand
TAAAGTGTTAGTCCCCTCTAATTGTCTATACAATTCATCAATTATTCACGTTTTCCGACCGTTTTACGCACAATTCCCCGAAAAACTTTCCCGTTTTGCCCGAAAACGCCCGAACATTCGATCGAGTGTCCGCGGCGCACGGACAAACGCGTTGCGGAATTCACTTTAGCGGACTAAAGTGTCCGCGTGGGAAAGACACACCTTTCCTTGCACACATATTACTTTGATTACCAAACTTTAACTTATAAAAAAAGTTCGTTGAAGTAATATTGATTTGTTTGCATCGTGTCGGATATTATATTATTAATAGCAACGCCCATACCATTATAATTAACAGCAATAGGATGGCCACCAATCATATTTTTAGAAAATAAGTCGCTTTTAAAATACTCATAACTATTTTCATCTGCGCACGGGATTGTAAATTTTGATGCAATGTTTTTTATAGCATCGTTAAATTTATTGATTGTGGTTGACTTATCGGGGTCAGCTATTGTAAAAATAATCATTCTTGTTTTTTCATTTTTTGTCTTAACGCTATTGATTATTTTTGCATAATTTCCGTAAAAACTATCGGCTAGTGTATCCATATCCGAGGGAGTACCTAAGTAGTTTTCTCCTAAATGATAATAGTCATTAATTCCGAGACATAAAAGTATAAGATCGCAAGGATCACTTGAGTTAAGTAGTGGAAGTCCATTTGAGTCTGTCAACCAACTGCGCGTTGACAGTCCGCCTTTTGAAAAATTGATTCCTTTAAAGCCGAATTTACGTGCTAGTTGTTGCAACCATGAAATTGCGAAAATATCTCCTACGTTAGTTGTAGAATTACTATAAAGTTCTCCACTTGCGTAACTATCACCTATAACACCAACTGTTTGGAAAAGTGACATATCGTAAAAATATTCTTTATGGGCATCATTTACGTTTTTCCAACTAGTCCAACCAGAAGTATAAGTTTTAAAGCGATAATATAAGTTATTATCTGGAGAATGGAAAAACTGACTATATATAGACTCTGCCGTATTATTTTGAGCAAATGACCAGCACACACCACCTAAAACATTCGGTGCATTTTGTACGGATGTACTAATTAAGTATATACGATTTCTTTCGCAATCATTAAGATCAAAACTATCCCATGTGATATTTAAAGCGGAACTCATGAAATTAATGACGTCATTATTAACTCCAACCATTTTCCAACTAGTCCAACCCCCATTGTAATCATTATAGCGGTAATATAAGTTATTGTCTGTAGTATGGAAAAACTGTGCATATGTAGACGTTGCCGCATTATTTAGTGAAAATGACCAGCACACACCGACAGATGTAGAATTAGGTGAGTTTTGTACGACTGTACTAATAACGTATATACGGTTTGGTTCGGCGTTATTAAGGTCAAAAGTACTATCTGTGATGTTACTTCTACTTGATAGTAAAGCATATGTTCCTACTATTTTTGCGTCTGCGGCGGCGTTTTCAACTGTCAAACTCTTATCAATTGGAGGATTACTAGGATTCGTGATATTTGTTTCTAACCATTCTCCCGTTTTTGTTTCAATAGTAGGTGCGATTAAAGCAAGTAAACTTCCATCGTCCGCCATGGACTGAATTTTCTTGTTGACTTCTTCCTGTACGTCCAGATTGTCAAAATAAGTGTTGATAAACTCGTATAACTCTTTGTAGCTTTTAATTAAACTGTCCTGCGCTTTAAACATCTCCTGTACTGTCTTAAACAGCACCGTAAATTTGTTTTCCAAACTTAACGTCCCGTTAAAATCATACGGAATCCCTCTAATATTGGCAATCAGTTCGCACGCCTGCGCAATCATATTGCCAACGTCTGGCAACTCTGGAAAATCTGGAATGTTTGGTTTTGTTGCCATGGTATTCTCCTTTCTCACTGTTACAATTAATACAGTTGATAAAACAACTCTCTGCAATCATCACAAATACGCTTGTTAAGATTGAGAATGGTATCTCTGTATCTCTGCACTTCCAACGAATAGCTTCCGTCAAACCCCGTTTCTGCAATGACATCGCTATTCGTTGCGTTAAAATCAGTTGTCCCGCTGGCTCCGGTGTTACTATCCGTGGTATTCGTCCCCTTATTTTTCCCCCGATCCATTCCGCTTGCGTAATCGCTACCAGAAAAATTCACCTGCGGGTTGTCTGAATGGATGGACTGCATTTCCACGTTGTTGTCAACTGTTGTCGTTGTGTCGTTAGTCTGCTTTTGTGCTGTATTTTCATTCCGTTTCATCTCAACCGTTCGTTCGCTTACATGGCTTTTGAGAGGATCATATTCAAAAGTTAAACTTCGGTAAAGCTGCTTGTAGTACGGCATGTTTACCGTCAATACTCTTTTGAGATGCAATCGAAATTCACCCAACGTTTCCAGTCCGATCTGTTCACGGAAATACTGTAAACAAAACGTTTTCTCAAAAGCTGTTTTAAGCGATGCATAATCAATGGCTTTGCTGTCCGCGTAAAACGGATAGTCAAAACTGAATACAAGTTTAACTGCTCTTTCTAGCATACCGTCTATCGACATATCAGAAAGAGGGGAAATAGCGTTATCTGCAATGACCGCTTGCTCGATCGTATTTGTTACTACATTCGTTTCGTAGTCATATCCCAAAAACATATCTACTCCCCCTCTCTATTGTCGTTGTCCGCTTCGCCATTTTCTGAACTAGCCGCATTGCCTTTTGTCGGAATAAATGCATCCGGTGCATTAATTGGCGTGATCATCTTCGAGTTAAATTTCACATGAATATCCAATCCATAAAGATCATTGATTGCATCAAGTCCCCTCTGAATACACGCAAGATTTCCGTTTCTCGTCAATTCAATTTCACCGTCATTATAACTCGTTTCCGCCGATACCAGCCGTTCCGGCTTTTCCACCCCGCTTGCTTCGATTCCCAGATCGGCCAGACATTCCGCCACTTCCCTCTGCGCCGCCGTGTCCAGCTCATTAAAGATCGGCTGTACTTTTAAGTCGATCGTATCAATCTGAATCTGTTTCCGCATATCGCTTTTGGCTTTGATAAATGGAATGTTTTTCACCCATTTCTGAATAAAGTTGTCTATCGTCAACTTTTGAGTGCTGTCCCCGCTGATTACCACCGGTGTCCTCTGCTGAATAACGTTCACTCTCGTTGATGCTTTTTTCTCTGCCAGACTCTGCGCGTGCAGAATAATACTCAAAATTTCTGGTGTTGCAAATGGTCTTGCAAAAATCAATGCAGATTCTTCCTTATCCGTCTGTTCATAATACTGCCCGTTCATTGCGTAAGCAATCCAATCGGTAGGGATACCATAAATATCTGGCTCCCCTACCAGATTCACTCCGAAAACTCCATACAATCCGGTAATTGGCTCTTTTTTAAACAGGCACAACCCATTCCATAACAGATAACTGTTCAGCATCCGTGGCGGAATTTCATCCGGCAAATTTTCGTACTCATAACGACTTAAAGCAAGGTTGACGAACTTGTCAAAATAATGCCGGAAATATAATCTTTCTTCCGGTGACGTATTGGGATTTTTTTCCCACATGCCCCATACTTCCCGATTACTGACGCGGTACGGATTGTCATACATATTTTCACCCCCTTAGTCGTTATTCAATGCATAGTTTCCCACATCATCGGTATGCCAAAAAGTTACCCCCCGATTAAACATTGACTGCAAAAAATTTATATCATCCAGTACACACGCGCCATGCAGTCCACAGTTTACGGTTTTGACAAAATTCCAGCTTGTTCTTCCTGTGATATTCGGGACTTTGATTTTATGTGTCGCATAACCGTACATCGTAAAATAATCGTCAATTACTTTTGCCATTTCGTTTGTGACGCACATTGTCTTTAAAGCGATCGTATTACTAAACAATGCCGTTTGCACATAGCTACCGCTATTCGTGCCGCGCGCCGTAGGCGGGATCAAGTCATGCTGTTCCATCTGAGATGCAATATTTTCGCCGAACATGAAATTACTAACGGTCTGCCCGATTGCTGTATCAATAGCCTTTCCGAAATTTCCGCTCAACACATTTGCAATCGTTGAAAACACACTTTTTCCGGTATCAATATACTGTTGTTTGGCCTGATAATCCCATATTGGTTGAGACTGCGCAATCCATGCTTGATACGCGTCATTTGTCCATGCACATGATGGGAAATTACTGTAGATAAAACCGTAAGGAGTGTTAGTTGTAGGTTCATTTTTGTAGTTGTTCGGGGAAATATATACGGATGGGATATTTAACTTAACGCCTTGCGCTTTAAACGAAATGTTATGGTCTTTAAAATACTCAAGTCGGTACAGATACTGTGTACCGTCATGTGCATCTACCAACAAGTAGGAAAACGGATATTGAAATAATTTTTTATTTTTTGGCGTATAACCAGCAAGCGTTTCTGGAAATTTAATTGGGAAATCTTGTGGTGAACTTGCAAAGCATAACTGCGGCGCTTGAAAAATAGCTACAATTGCGTCTGCATTTCCGCTTGTGGAATAATTTTGGATTTTCGTTTTGATTGCATCAAAAGAAGTTGTGTTAAAGTAAGTTAAGCCTGACATAATTTTTTGACTTACTTCCGGCTCGATGGTTGCGCCATTTTCGTCTGCACTTGCGACAAGACAGTAATTCATAAGTCCGAAACCCATTCCCGCTGACGTATTGATAATATATTCCCCTGTTTCCAGATTTTCGGGAACTAAATTAGCCCCGATTGCATCATCAGCTTTTGCTACATGCTCCCTCTCAATATAGCATGCCTGCATAGTTACCCCATAAAAGCTGTTCTGAAAACGGTCTGGCTCGAAATAAATACGGAAACTTCCGTCGCTCAACCATTCCACCCGTGTGATAAAGCCGAAATACCATTCTTCCGTATACGGTTTATTCTGGAATGCAATATAGTTGCATTTTAAAACGTCGCTCTCATTTCCTTTTCCACGGTAACTAAGTTCTCCCCACCGTACAGGCGTGGACTGTGTAAACGTGACAATTGCTTTTTCCCTCACATGAGACAGGCAACCCGCTTTTCCATTATCGTATAACCTTACATGTTCGTAATCGTTCCCCCACTCAATTCCACTTGCCAAAATAACCGTAGTCTGCGGGGAAACTGCCGTCACATTGGTTTGTGACGGCATTGGAATGAAATTGTCCATAATTTCCCACGCTCCCTTAATCGGTTGTGAAACTAATCGTTGCTGTTTTGGTAGGATCGTAACGACTGGCAACTTTGACTTTTACGGTTGATGCAATGTTCGCTTTGTTTTTCAGATTGGTTTCATTTTTTGCGATTCTGAGAATCGTAGTTCCCGGAATGATATAGGTATCCGCAGAACTGTTACCCTGTACTTCCAGATCGACTGCTTTGTCCGCAACTCCCGTAGAAGTAACGGAAAAGTTGTCGGAAAAATCCACATCAGTGCCAACTTTTACCGAACCTTTGTTGTTTGCGTTGATACTGGAAACAAGAACATTCTCATTTGTAAATACGATGATCGGGTAGAACAGAGAATATGAGAACATCTCTTTTACCGTATACGTACTGTTCCACCGCAGCCCGCGGTTGACATTATCCTGTACCATCATACGATACTGTTCACGAATTTTGAAAAATCTCTTATCTACCAGAACTGCCACGATACCCTCGGCATCGTTAAAATTGTCAATAAGTACCTGCTGTGCTTTCGGAATCATCCGGTCCAGATTGTACGCACTTGCATAGCTGTCGACATTCATCGCCGCTTTGGTATCCGGATCGACAAAAAGCAGAATGGTATCTTCTTTTGCCGCAGATGTCGCGCCCGCGAAATTGTACAGCGGATTAGGAAACTGAATTTTGTCGATATAGGACTGTATCTGTTTTGCCAGTGCATTTGCACTTGCCTGATCGGTCACGGCATCGACATGAACCGGATAAATCTGCCCAGCACGTTTTGCGGATGCAATCAGCTCTTTTGCGGTCGTAAATTCATCCCAGTTACAAGCGGAAACTACACTTTCTACTTTAGCCTGTACCAGTGACCGCAGACCGTAATTGTCAAGAAATGCTCCGCGCATATCTTCGAACCAGATCGTCACCGGATAATCATTGTTGAAATTGAGGTTATGATACAGTGCCATGATGTAGCTGTCATAAATGGCGGTTGCATCTTCAATACTGATCTTAGCATCGTGTGCGTAACCCTGCGCAAAGTTAACATATACTTCCTGTTCGCCATTACCGTATGGCATTGCGTTACTGTTTAACATTCTTAATGGATTTCGGAATGCTTCGGTACTGATTGACTGGCTGGCAATCAGATTGACCAGTGCCGGAACAAGTTCGTTCCGTGCCATCGGGTTATACGGATCAGTTAACGTTTTTGCAATATCTGCAATATTGTTACGGGTTGCGATCGGAACGCGGTCACGATAATCAACGCTCATTGTTTCGCGTACTGCGTTTAACATATTGATATTTGTCATATCAAGTTTTTCTGCCATGGTTTACTCTCCTTTTCCGCTTAAAATAAGCTGTGACATGTCAAGATCATTGACACTTGTTGCTGTTTCTTCCGGTTTTGGCGCGTTTCCACTAAATTCTGTCACTTTCGTGATACTCCCCCCGTGTGACAGATCACTCCAGCGGCTTTTGATTTCCGCAACGGCGTTGTCATACTTCCCTCTCAGTTCGTCCCGCTCTGCTACCAGCGCGTCACGCTCTGACATCAGAGCGCCGATGTCGGTATCTTCTGTTTTGATTTTTTCTGAGATGGCGGCGATGGCATCGCCGTGTGTCTCGATGTTGCCAATGTCGGCTACAATTTCTGACCAGTATTCTTCTAATGTCATTTTTCAATACCCCTTTCTTAAGTTTGGATATAACCAGATCGGTATTTTATGCCGTTTTGGTTTCATTGGATGAGGTGGCTCCGGTGGCTCCGGTTCGCCCGTTGACAAATACCGATATACCATCACGGCATTGTTTAGCCGTTCAGCATCGGATAGATAACGATTTCCCACGATCCATCCTGTGATTGATGTATCTTTCGCGTGTTCGGATATATAATTGAAACACTCATGTGCTTTTTCCTGCCGGAAAGAAAGTGTTCCATCGTCACGGATTCCCTCCCAACCTCTCATATAAGCACTTGTCAGTGCGTCCAGATCGGTACTGTCACTGTGTAAAAACGCTTGCAGATTTTCATAAGCACTGGCGGCTCCTACGGAATACCACACGTTTTCATAAATCAAATATTCCAACTGCGCGTTTCCATCGTCTCGTGCATAACCGTTTGCGTCCAGCCAGTTGAATAACTGTGTCCTACGGTTTGTTTGGGAGTTATCTGTCCACTGTCCCAAACCGTAGCCGGGCGCGCCTACTGTGGTACCCTCCCATAAGCCCGGATTGACGGTCGACTCTTGCCAGAAGTTGCCGCAGATGGCGGCAATGACATATTGGCTGATCCCGCTTTGTACCTCAACCGGATACCGATAGAGATACGTCCATGCACTGTATGGACTCACAAACGTATTGATAGATACCTGTTGCGCAAGTGGATAACTGTCTGTGTGCGCTCCCATGGTATCCCCGCCGCCGTCCGCGGGGTCGTATACCATTTCGGTATGCCCAGACCGCCACAAGATATCGCCTTTCTTCCATGGCTGATTTGCGGCGCCTTTCTGGAATCCGGCATTGATAAGATACCCGTCCATGCTTCGGGTCGTAAACCATGGGTTACTTGCCAGAAAACCACCCACCGTACAACAATAACTCATAAGAGAGGAACAGTCATAATACGTAATTCCGTTTACGGTCTGTCCCTCACGATACGCCTGAGAATAACCAACGTTTGGATCATTACAAATTTGAATACAGGTGTTATAAGCAAGCGTTAAGTCAGCCACGGGTTAACCCCTCTTTTGAAACATATCCCGTATACGATACACCCTGTACTACGGCTTTCACCAGATACCAGTTTCTTGTATAATAACCGTAGTTTCTTACACTCGTTCCGGTTGGCAATGTCAAGATAATGGTTTTGTTAGTCCCTGCTCCAACTCTTAAGTTATAACGATCATTGGTATGATACGCACCTGCAATTTTCCTATTAAAGCCCATTGCCATTTCGGTTTTGACCACTTTTTCGGTTACTTTCTGCGGTTTTGTTTTTTCGCCGACATACCGATAGTGTACGGTATTGGAATAAGGCAGATCGTAATAAGACCGTACACAAATTTCTTTTCCGGTCTGATCCCCCGTCTGACCATCAATCCCGCCCGTTTCGGACTGGCTGGCATGGACAATGTGCGTCGCATCGGTTGACATCGTTACATGATGTCCGGCGGAAAGGTGTATATCACCCCGTTTCCACGGTTTTCCGCAACGCACAAAACCGCATGCTTCCAACTGTTCGCCGAGATTTCTTGTGGTGCTGTATTTGCTCACCGGAAAACCGGCGCGTGCCAGTGCTATTCCAACAAAACTGGAACAGTCATAATCTGGGCCATTTCGTCTGATCTGGCTGTAGCCGTGTCGATCATCGGCGGCAATATGTTCCATCCATGCAACTGCGTAATTGATATCACTCATTACTTACACACCCTCCCCCTAAATGATTGCACAACGAATTAATTGCAAGCGTATTGGCTTCGATCGCTTTTCGAAGTTCCGCAACCTCTTCTTTGTGATTTTCGTTTTCTTCCTGTCTGCGCTGTTCCGACTTGAGAATATACCAAAACATAGCACCACAGCACACAACCGGAAATCCATACTGATTGATAAACTGACCAATCTGTGTTAAGTCCATGTCTCCACCTCCTTGGTATTCCATTTCAGCCAACTTTCGATTTCCCCCAGTGTGTCGCATAACACAAAATGATGAATAAACCGGACTGGCGAACGATCATTGTAACTATTTCCATCCATGTAAAAATGATTCCAAAGATACCGGATATGTGATTTGAAATTTTCGTGTGGAACGATAATCAGTGTGTCTTTTTCGTCTCCAGCATACCGTACCGTATAAGCAAGATATTTATTTTCTCTCTTTTCCATCTCTACGAGCATTGCTAATACAATCATTTCCATATGCTTTTCCTTTCCGCCCTGTAAAAGAGAGGAAAGACGTAGACTTGCCAAAGACAGGGCGTTTTACTCAAACGTGGCATCCCCTTTTATACGTCTCTCCCCATCTGCTTTTATGATACACCCGCACTGTCTTTCTGTCAAGAACAAAAGTAAAGTTTTTCCGTCCCACACGGACACGGCGCACCTATTTGTATAGGTCGATGCCCAGCAGATCGAGAGCCATATTTTTGCTGTCCAGATCGTCAAAGCGCAGATACGCGCCGCGGTATGCATCGGCCAGACCGGAAAACAGGTAATCGTAGTGGTTCAGCATAACGGTATTTTGCGTATGATCCCCGTCACGAAAAACCGCAACAAACGTGCAGGACGGATTGCTTTTATGGGTGATATAGATATACCCCTCTTCATAATACTCATACACCCCATAACTCCGCCCGCTATGCTCGATCGTGAACAGATACCGCGACCGTCCGGTTGGTTTTTGCACAAACACGGCATCATCAATCAACATCTGATCCCCCGCGCTCATGCTTTGCAGATAATGCCCTTTCCGAAACGCTTTCAAACTTTGATTTTCCTGTATCGCACTTGATGCACTTTCGTTGTGCGTAAATTCGCACACATAACCAGATCCATGCATCATTTTGCATTCTTTCTGGTATCGTTTATGTATCCCGAAAAAGACAAAATAGGGATTGAGCAACGAGATGTTATTACTTGCCATAATCATTTTAAACCATCTGGACTGCGATTTTCCACCTCTTGCAATCGTAATTAGCAACGACTGCATTTTCTCACATTCATTCTTGACGTAGTTCCCTTTTTCCAGTGCGAACTCGTCAAAGAAGAAAAAGTAAACATTCGAAAATTCATTTGACATCTTTTTCACTACATCCATGTTCCCGTTCAGCGCGAACGAAAAACCAAACGGCTCCCCGTCCAGCGTATACCGATAGATATTTCCGTTTTTATCCACGCTCTTTCCTTTGACTTCTGTACCCAAAAGGGGATAGATTGCCAGCATATTGCTATACATAGCCGCAACACTATTTAATTCTCCAATGCTCCTGTAAAACCAAGCAGTTTGTATACCGTACTCTTTCAGCAAAATACAGCTGGCGGCTACAAACGCACTGGTCTTTCCCGCACTTCGGTTGCTACAGGTCATTGCTACACCACTGTATTCCCCATCAACATCTCTTTCCGTAAATAACCGGATCGGGTTATAGTATTCTACCCTTTTCCCCGTGTGCGGGTCACTATCTTCAAATTTAATCCCGTATTTTTCAAAAAGTTCTTCCCAATTTATATCATCCCAAAAAATCATATGTTTCACGTGAAACATTTTGTGTTTCACATTCTCCTTTCCGCGCGTAGCGCACACCGTTCCCCAGCGAAGCTCTCCAGTAAACGCCGTTCCACCGCCGTTCCCCACTCCGGTACACTCCAGTACAACTCCGGTTCACTCCCGTTTAATCTGCCGTTTGATCGGCAGTTGCACGTAAGGATAACGTAAGTCACGATGGGGCGTTCGCCGGATAAAGAAAAGCCACGCTATGGAAACGTGGCTCTCTTTGCTGTATGGATTTTGCTGTTTCGGAATTAAACCATTGTTACGCATAAGATATAGTGTGTTTATCGTTACATTTACCCGTTCCCGCCGGAACGGCGGCGGGCGCGCTCCGCGCATGTTAACTACTCTTCGTTATTTGCAAATGGATTGTAACGTTCCGTGTCCCCGAACTCGCGGATATTCACGGCAGAGAGGAAAGCAGTAAAGCCTTTTTCACGGCGGAATTTTGTTTCACCAATCGAGATATTGATGCTAACGACTGCTTCGCGTCCGATCTGATCCACGCTGGAAACGTCGTCGCTTTCGCGGTTGTTTTCGAAGAACGAAACCGGATAGTTGGTTGTCGCCTTTACATAGAGTCCATTCTTTTCCGACTCTTTCACAGGTGTCCAGCCTGCATTGTCAAGTGCTTCTGCGCCAAACTCAGAAACGATCTTTTCCATGATGCTTGCTCTCTGCTCTTCTGTGATGGCTACGGATACGGTTGATTTTTTATCTTCCTCTTTTGCGAAAATTACGGTTACGTTGTTCAGATTCATTTTTACTTTGCTCATTGTTTGTTCTCCTTTTAAATTTTAGAAATGATAGGTTTATGCAGTTCCGCGGCACGCGAAAAGTGTTTTGGTCGATCGCCTTATGTGGTTCGTTCCACGCCGCGGGTTGTGCGCTTAGGCTTTGCGGGTTGCGTTTGCGAAAAAGAAATCATCGTCCATTTCGTACACGCCACACTCGGTATCGGTTAAGACTGATACGGTATTTTCGCCGTATCCTGCGGCAGATAACGCCGCGGTTTTTGCTTTCATGGATTTCAGTTCTTCGGTAGACTCGAGAGAGCCGATTACCTGTTTACTCTGTTTGTCGAGTACAGAGTAGATAAACTTTTCAATCTTTGTTCTTGTCATTGTTTTTCTTCCTTTCTTGTTGTGTTTTCTTATTACAATAGTTATTATACAGTTACTTTGTCTTTCTGTCAAGAACTTTCTTTAAAAATGTCTTTGCGGGAAAGACAGGTTATAGTGGTAAACAGATGAAAAATATGATCATAGCAATCATGTATAACGCACCGTCCCAATCCTCTCTGGCAAAAGACATCATGGCACCTAAGATCAGACACATTCCAAAAATAAAGTAAATCATAAGTTTCTCCTTTCTTATTCCGGTTTTTCCCCATTCTGCGCGGCTTGTAACACACCAAAATACTCATCGGTTACGCCGAGTGTATAAGTGGTATCTAAGATACCGATGTTAGACGCGGTGCAGAACGTATCCCCGTTTACGGTGATGTAATGCGGCTTACTCTCATTAAACCAACTGGTCGTTCGTCCGACATCTTCCATTTTCCGTTTCAGCCGGAAATTATTTGGGCATTTGATGTTTTCCGCGCCCAGCTTTTTATTCATACCAGCAACAGTTGTCACAAAACGGCATGGGTCTTTTCCAGCTTTTACGGCTTTCTCGTCCCACTCGATACCGCAGTATTTCTTTGCGCCTAACGTTTTGAATTGGATGTACATATCGTCCATATCCCACAATCCGAGAACGTAGCGTTTGCCGTTAACTTCACAGTACGCGGGTACATCGTTTTCCAGTGCGCGTTTTTCTAATTCCGCATTTTTCGCGTCAAACAGAGAAATGTAGGTTTCCGGATGCAAAAATTTGATTGAGTCCGTATCGCAGTAAACAACGTCCATGCCAACTACGTCCAGCATATCTTGTAACTGTTTTCTGGCGTGTGCGGTTACATAGATACCCCACTGATAATGCAGAAAAGCATTTCGACTGTTATAGTATTCGTCTAGTGCCTTTTGTGCGTCCGGTGCTGTACAAGTCCATTCTCCTGTTACGTGATTCATTGCCCATGTTTCTTGTAAAAGATCCGTTACGCACATGCCGAATGTACTGTTTAGCTTGTTTTTCGTTTTATTGTATTCATAGATTTTTTCGGGGTTGCCTTTCAACTGGCTTTTCGCAATGAAAAAATCCATCATGGTTTTCCGCATGCTCACTGGGAGTTTTCCGCGTTCTGCTACGTAGCATTCCGACACGGTATAAAAATCGTAGGTATATTGGCTCTTAATGATCTGTAAATCAATTTCCGTCAATGGTAACTCACAGCAATCTATAGCCAACACACGCCCATTATCTAACACACGTTCACGCCCGTATTTTTCGCAATGAGCAAAATCTACGTATGGTATTGGTGCGTTGTCTTTTACGCGCAGATTTGAAAACTGTACCCGCATAATAACACAACATCGGTCACACAAGCGGTCAAATTGCTCTTGTGATGTGATTTCAACTTTACGGAACGCTGTCATGGGATAATACTCCATGGCAATCTGCGCGGGATAAGAACTGGAAATATCCATACTACCCATTAACTCTTTGATCGTGTGCCCCGCATGTTTTCGGCTGGCGTGCGTATTGCCGCCACGGAAAACAGCTTTGCAAAGCTGATACTGCGGTAAGGTAAGTCGCAGTTCCGAAAACTGATAGGGGTAATAATTTTCGTCCGCCTGCATGGCAACGCGGAACTCACGGCGCACGTATCCAGTCGATGTAAGCGGAATTTCCGCTAAATTATCGTCTAACATACGGTCGCGGATGCACTCACAGAGACCGCGGACATCATTGTAGCAATATCCCTGTTCCAATTCTGCCAGCGGCGTTCTGGGGGTACGCAGTTTTTTGTAATCATAGGTATCGGACAATTTGTAATGCGTAACGCCTTTTGAATTTTCACAAAATTTTGCAAGTGACATATTCGAGAGAAAATAAGAACATCGAAACTCAATCCCATAACGATGACAAAAGCATTTCATTACTTTGTGCGCGTCTTTTGCGAAAATCTCAGATAATTCGAGAAAATCTTTCATAAATTGGAACTCATAAGATAAGTTATGTACATACAGCACGATCCGGTGTGAATCATCTGTTTTCAGAGCCAAACGCAAGCTATCACAGAATCGCAAGAACTCTTCCCACGTACGCCCAAAAATGACGCAATCTTTGATGCACACTTGCCAATGGTACATGAAAGACTCCCCTTTCAACCGGATTTCCCCTGTTTTGGTGTAGTGAGAACAATCTACTTTTTGCATGGTAGTGGTTTCGATGTCGAACGCGCACGGGATATTGTAGTAGACAGGAGCGTTTTTGTTTCCGCGGGATTTTACCGTGCGGATGATTTCGAAATTTTTCCATGGGAAATCATCGTATTCGTAAATTGTTTCACGTGAAACATTTTCTTTGCCGTCAATCATGACGGGAACGTTAATGGTATACATAATTGCTCTCCTTATTTCATTTTCAGTAATCCATTTGCAAAAAGATCCTCTTTCGAAATATAGCCGTCAAGAAATTGCTGATACTCTTTTTTCATTTCAGAAAAAGAAATATCGGGGTCATTGATTTTAACTATAATATCATCAATGACTTGATTCGAGTCTAACGCTTTTCGTAACTGCTTTTGGTACAAGCGGCTAGACAGAAAATCATACAACTGCTTGTAGTTATCGTCCGTGACCTCGCCATGGATCTGCTTTGCAGACTTATCAAAACGGCGTTGCATTTCGGCGATTTTGTAACCAGACACCGTAGTTTCCGGCGATGTCATAAACGCTAACAACTGTTCCCATTCCTGTCGCAGACTTTGCTCACTGCGGCGGGTTGCTTTCGAAAAGCGTTCGCGCTCACGCCCTTGTGACGCAAAAAACTCTTTTGCCGCGCCATATTGCCATTGAGTTCTGGCGTTTATTTTTTCCAGTTTGGCAAGGCGGCTATTTGCCGCCGCCGCAACTTTTGGGAGTTCACGTTTAATCTGAGCAAGACTAAGGTCAAGTTCAGAGTAAACGGAATAATCTTTTGCCATTTATTCCACCTCTACTTTCATTCCGCTGATTGTGGCGTAAATGTATACGACTTTACAATCAGCAATTTCATGATACGATTTTTCAGGTACTTCTATAAGTTTGTTATCAATCTGAAGTAACATAGACAACAATTTTCCGTTCTGCGTGATTTCTACGCGACGGTTGAGAATGTATGGATAGATGTCTTTTACTCTCAACATTTACTCACAACCTTTCACAACTACAGTCAATCCTTTGTCAGTTGACTCAATTTCGATTACTTCTTCCCATAATAATACAAGGTTACACATTTCAATTTCTGCGTGACCGTGCTTTACAAGAACACTTGTAATAACCACGTCGTGTAATCTACCAAAAATACTCGTTCGTGCTTTGATGGTCACGCGAGTAAAATGCGCACATAATTTTGTAATATCTTCTACTCTCATATCTTTACACTCCATTCATACGGTTTATTGATTGCGCACCATTTTGGCGAATCTGTATCATGATACTGAAAAAACGGGCAACCAATGCAATTTCTATTTCTAGCAACACACATATCATGAATAGCGATTGCGTGAATTTTCATTAATATTTCATTGAGTATTTCATAATTATTCATTTTTCATACCCCCCCAATTCTTCATAATAATGGCAATCTTCATATTCTGTATCACCTTTTGCATCATATAACGGGCATAATGTACAGTTGTCATTTTCGGCACACACTACAGAATGTTTCAATTCAATGTAGTAAGTTTTGTAGCAATACCATGTACTATCGGAATTGTTAGATTCTACGGTAAAACCAACGCCGAAACATCCTTTATATGGTTTCGGGTTGTACGTTGCGCTCTTGCGAACATAACCTTTTGCCATGGAAGAGTGAGAGTAAGCATATACTACATAATGGATACCTACTTTGCGAACTACATAAAGCGGTAATTCCGCAATATCATTTTTCATGGTCATAAGGTCATTGTAATTCATTGTACGTTTCATTTTGTCCTCTTTTCTCCCCGTATTGCCGATAGGTCAGCGAAATTGTTAAAATTTATATTTTGGTTCTTCATTAAAAAATTCTAGATAAAGATCATCGTAAGTTATCCATTGTGTTCTATATTTTTCAGTCATTACATGATTTTCCCCGTATACGTCACACATTGCTCTAAACACGTTCCAAGATGTATTGCATTTTTCATTTAACATTTCTTTCATTTCTTTTTTTGTCATTGTTGTTTTCTCCTTTTCGTTTGTGCTGTTTTCCTTGTTTCTATAATTCATTATACCAGTTTTTTTTCCTATATACAATAGTTTTCTAGAATTTTCTACTATAGAAAAGCGTAATATGTCATTTGTTTCACGTGAAACACTATGCTAACAATACGCACGCGTATGCCGCCGAATGGACAGCGCGAGCCGGTACGGCGAGCGCGTGGCGGAAATAATTAATTTTGTTAATCAAAGTAATATGTGTGTAACGAAAGGCGTGTCTTTCCCACGCGGACACTTTAGTCTGCTAAAGTGGATTCCGCCCGCGAATGTGTCCGTGCGCCGCGGACAGTCGAATTAATGTTCGGGCGTTTTCGGGCAAAACGGGTAGTATTCGGAGGGAATTGTGCGTGATCGGGGCAGAAAACGTGAATAATTGATGAATTGTATAGACAATTAGAGGGGACTAACACTTTA
>ERZ1024365.69-NODE-69-length-16267-cov-340.191093_pt1 | contig 16267 bp, 22 predicted proteins | sample MGYA00520788_ERZ1024365 | MGnify/ENA primary metagenome ERZ1024365 (study PRJEB33242, sample SAMEA3444265) | Homo sapiens | biome: Host associated; feature: Gastrointestinal tract; material: Stool | place: Uganda | collected 2011-01-01 ... | reverse complement strand
CCGTTACCTCTTAAAAACTTTGTGTCATCTTTAAGCCTACCAGAAACACCCATTCAACTCAAGGGGGTTCCTCATTTTCAAAAAAATATGGTGAACCAGAAAACTTTTCCAGTTCACCGTATTTTTTAATTTCTTGCTAATACAATAGTACCAATATAAGTGTGACCGTTAATAGCATTAACAGCAACAATTTCGTTTGAAATTATTAAAACCTTTACGCTGTCACTTCCTGTTGTAGCGTCAATTATTTCTCCAACACCTGTAATATTAATACCGCTAAAAGAGCCTATTTTATTACCATTACAATCGCCATTTATACTTATTATAATAACATCTTGGTGCTCCGCTATATAACAGTTTGAACTCCAGGCATTTTCTAAAGCAATAAATCTGTCACGTGTTTTACTGTTCGGGTTATTATAATAACTAACTAAGTTTGTTTCATTTGTATAATTTGCGTATTGACTAGAAATATCAATAGGGTTTACACTTATTTCCGTATTGCTTTGTAACGTAGCAAACCCATTGAAATTAGGGTTAAAAATATTTTTGAATATTTTTATGACCGAATTAGTCAACATATAGTTTACAAATTCATTATTAGAAAAAACAAAACTATTTTCTAATTGATAGTTATTATTTCCCTGTAAATAGCAATTATTTATCGAGATAATGTCTTTTGTGATAATTGATTCCCCATTGCAATCAAAAAGTGCTATAGGGCTATCGGTTAAAGCAAGTGGAATGTTTTCACTATAGCAATTATTAAATTCAATGAAATTTTGTCCGTTGCTTTTACATATTGAGTATAACGTTTCAAATATGCAATTGTCAAAAAGGAATTTATAGCATGTGTTTTTTTCACAGCTTATTACTTTACTGTCTGTCACTTTCGATTGACCGAAATAGCAATCTTTAAAACTTGTAGTTGTTGAAATTGAATTAACTACTTTTATAGCCGTTGTAAATCCACTTGCATTTATTCCAATAAATCTAACGCGCATTAAAAAATCACACAAAAAAACATTTTGGAAACCAAAAATTGTCAAATTTTCAAATAAAGAATTTGCTAATTTAGTAAGGTTAAAACACCCTAAATCGTTGTTACCCATTATTTGAATATTTGAAATTGACACGTCATGTACATATTGATTTTTAATTGTGCTCTCATCTAATTCAAATAAATATTTAGATGAATTACTCGGATTAAATTTTATATATGGGTAATTTTCATTTAATACACCATTGTTTAAATCCCATGACATTTTTTGGTAACCAGATATTTGAGTACCGCTTTTAATTTTTAGTGTTTCTGTAATTAGGTATTTCTTTTTTAATAAAATCGGATATCCGCTGTTTATAGCTTTCTGGAAGTTTTGTGTATCATCTGTTACACCATCCCCTACACAACCATAACTTTCGGGTGTAATAAAAAACGAAAAATATAAAGAAATAATTTTATCAAGTGTTCCATTTTTTACCATGGAATCAAGTTTATTATTTATTTCGTTTTGAACATCTAAATTGTCGAAATAATTTTCAACGTAATTTTGAAGTTTAGAAAATTCTGTGTCTAAAGTATTTACATTTTTAATTGTGACATTTAAAGTATTAACAACTTTGCAAAGTAATTCATAATATGATAAACTATCATCATACACTAAAGGAAGAACTTTTTGACACCACACTTTAAATGGTTTTAAATTATTCATATTACCACCTCACCATAGCCCAAAAAATAAATCATCAAATTCCGCAATAACCATTCTATCAATATTTAGGAATGTATCTCGGTACTCTTTAATCATATTACTATAACTGTCGCTACCCTGTTTACCGCTAACTGTTTCTAAATATTCCTCCGTATTATTAATTGTGCCTGTGTTGCTATTACTACCATTTTTTGTATTTGTTTTTTCGTTTGTATCACTATACTTAACAGTACCAGTATCACTATATTCAGTATTGCCACTATTAGAACTTTCGCTAGTATTACTATCTGTGTTAGTAATCTTTCTAGCATTAGTCAAATACGTTTCATTTTCAACGCCAGTTAGAGCACCCTGTGGAGTATCACTGTACAAGTCTTTGCTACTGCTAGATCCACTGTTAGTAGTGCTTCCTGTACTACTATTTGTATTACTACCACTTGTAGTATTATCCCTAGTTCCACTCCCTGTATTTTTATCTGTGCTTGTTTCAGTTGTCGTTCCGTTTTCTGTTTTATTTTCGTCAATAGTTCTATTGTGAGTTCTCGTAATATTAACATCATATAGAGGATTAAACTCTAACAGAGCACTTTTATATAACTGGTTATAATAGGGTAAAATTTCTTCTAACCTAGTATTTATCCACAACTTCCAAATACCTACAGTTTCAGAGCATATTTCTCTTAAATAATAATGTTTTAAAATTTTCTTGCAAATAACAGCTCTGTAATTTTCGTCAAAAATCTCCGCCGTTGTAGTGAAAATTTTATTCCAACTATTATTTAAAACTTCGTCAACGTTATCACATCCTGTAGAGTTTTCAAGTCCCGATTTACTTTCACAGATAAAACGAACCTCAGTTGTATATTTACTCATTCTCTACAACCTCACTTTCTCCGTCTGTTGTATCAACGCCTTGCCCCTCATTGATAGCCATAAAATCTTCTCTGTAATTGACTTCAATGTTAGTACCAAACATAGCATTGATTTTTTCAACTGCTTCTCTTCTACTCTGCAATCTGGAATACCTACTTGAAATAGTTCCACCCTGTGCTTGTGAACTCTCAATAGCTAGCATACGTTCACGCTTCTGTGCTCCACTGTTATTAATACCTAAATAGGTTAGCGCTTCATTCCAATACATTTGCTTTAAATTATACAATTTATCACAAACATAAGGCGCACCAGTCTGCAAACACTTCAAAGAATTTAAATCAAGGTTTTTATCTCCAAAAATGAATGGTGAATTACCGTCAAACTCTTTGTATAAATTCTTTAAAGTCAACCTCTGTTGCTCTGTTCCCTGTATCAATACTGGTGTTTTCTGCGCATTTGCATTCACGTCTATAATTCTATCCAGATTGTACAATCTTCTTGCAAACATTTGTACCTCTAAAATAGAATTAGTGTGCAAGTAGTTATTCCAGATAATGACGCTATTACTTTCTTTCAGTAATTTCTGGTAATTGTTGTAACCAGAATATGCACGTCTTAACACAGGATTTCCGTAAACGTCTAATCTACCGCTAGGTAAACAATCTAAACAGAGATTTCCTATCACGTCATCATCAAAATACACCATACATCCAGTTTCAAATAAATGTAATTCCAAATACCTTGCATCTACTGTAGGTGGCAAATTTTTCCACTCAAACATTGACACGCTTAGTTCAGTTAATCTGTTTAAATACTGCATGTATGTTAAATTGTTTGTGATAGCGCTTTCACCAAAAAGCGTTTTCTCTCTTTTTCTGTTACCCATTTATTCACCCCCTTGCGGACTGTTGTCTAAGCTATAATTACCAATTTCAGAGCCGTTTTTCCAGAATGTAATGCCAGTGTCATAGATACTACAAATTAGCCTCATGTCATCACTTGGAATGCTACCTGTTACTGTACACCCTATTGTTTTAACATAATTCCAATGTGGTCTACTGTTTCTATTAGGCACTTTTAAGCGTTTAGTACTATAGCCGTATCTAGTGAAATAATCGTCAATAATTTTAGCGTATTCACTTGTTACTGAAAGTCTACCACGATAAAATTGTTGTTTTTTCGCTGATACATTTAAAGACCCCTGTGCATTACCCTTTATCATATCAGCTTTAATAGAAGCTTGATAGTCTTGCGCGAGTAAATTTGTCACGTTATTTATAGCGTTTATAGTACCACTCATAGCTCCACCAACACCGCCCATAAGCCCTCCAATAGCTATACCTCCTAAAGCACTTCCTAGCCCACTAGCTAATAGTACACTATTTTGTGCAACCCACGCGCTGTAGGTGTCAACATTCCATGAACATAAAGGATAATTTGTTAATGAAATTATTTCCGTATTTAGCTCTGTTGCTCCCTTATACCCTCTTGGTCTAGCTGTTACCGTTATAGGCTGTGTTACATTGCAATCTATACTTATAATAGGTTGTAAGTCATTAAAAAATTCATAGCGTAAAGATAAACTTGAACTACCGCCGTTATCTACATGATAAAAATTATAAGGGTAGGTGTACAATTTATTATTTCTTGGTTTATATCCGTTTAGCGTGTCGTTAGTAGTGATAGCTGTGTCTAAATGTAATTCGTTTACCGCCTTGTTATTATTTACCATTTTATTGTTTTCTGGAATTTCTCCGTTAGGTAAAAAATGTTTTGGCATAACGTACATACTTACAACTGATTCTGGCTTTTGAACATATTCTGTTAATTTTTGGTTTATAGCGTTAAAATTATCAACGCCGTATACCCACAACGTTGCACCACCATATATTCCATCATAGATTTTACCGTCAACAGCACTACTTTCTCCCGAAACGTCTACAATAGCAACTATAACACAAATCTCACTCATATTTTCAATCATAGGCGTATAACTATTAAAAACATACTCACCAGTAGCTAATGATTCTGGTGCTATGTTATCACCTATGTTATCCGTTACACTATGTTCTCTTTCAACAAAACACTGGTCTACAGTGTAATCAAAAAACCATGTCTGCATCACATCAATTTCAAATTCAATCTGTGAGCATTCGTTATTCAGATATTCCACAGAGGTGATAAAAGCATAAAACCACTTATTACCATAAGCTGTGTTTTGAAACATCATATAATTACAGTCATATAAATTATCAGCTTTTATACCAACCCTAGCATAACCACGCTTAACTCTCTGGTACGTGTAATTAGTGAGGTTGTATTTCTGTAAACTCATAAAATAAGAAGCTTGAGCAGTAGCATTTTCAAAATATATGGTGTGGTCGAATGTCTTATCTAAAGGAACATCTTTTAAAATTCTAATGTTTGTATTAGGTTCTATATACATTATAATATCCCCGCAAGAAATTCTACTTCACCGTTCAGATTAAAATTTAAACTTGTTCTAATTTTAATGGCTAAATAGTTATCTATTAATACTGATTTAAGAAAATCATCAGTATCTTCCCCCGTAACATTAACATTCAATAATTTAATTAAAAATATATGCTTGTTAGGTATAGATATAAAAGCTTGATAATTATTCGCTATAGGTGGTTCTATTTTTAAAGATTCGCCTTGTTTTATTTCTATTTTCATTTTAATTATCTGTTTAGCATTCATTAACATATTCGATTTTCTAATATTTTCACCTGTAGTAGGATATACAGTCCCATCAACACCAACAGTTTCGGCATAAACGATATTATTCATATTATACTTCCCCTTTCTTTAAAAGTGTGGAACATTACACAATTAACATTCCACACTTAAATTTATATTACGCTTTATTCATTGTAACAGTGTTACCCACACTATTAGCACTTGAAATACTTGTAGCACCCTTATACGTCTGTCCATTAACCTCAGCTACCAACGTAATCTCAGTAGCGGACTTTGAAGCCGGAATAATCACAGCACCATATTTCTGAATAGCAATGCCATTTGTGGTATTACTTTCATCCTGTACAAAATGTACACTGTTAGGCTGTAAACTTGCGCCGTCTGTATCAGCACTCAGCCCAAATACAGTTGCATCCTCTGAATGGTCTTTGCTGATAATTTCCACAGTCAGAGTTTCTGGTAGTGTAATTGTCGCTGTACTCTGAACAAATACAACAGCGTTAGCAAATGGTGAATAAGAAACTGTTTTCCATGTGTGATAAAAATAGTTCCAATACATACCACTAGCCACATACTTTTCAGTAAACTTGTTGTTGTTATCGTACACCTGAAACCAATTTTCGTCAAGTAGTACCGCTTTTACATCTTTCATTAGATTTAATTCATCTGTAGTAATCTCCTCAATTCCGTCTGAATTTTCTCTTATAACGTCAAAACGTTCATTGTCAAACTCAGACCATGAATCAATCAGAAACAGTCTACCCATGAAATCTGCTTTATCCATGTTAAATGCAGAAGCTAACACAGATACATCAAACTCAGCGTTGAAAGTAGCATCCATGAAAATAATCTGTCTGTCTTTTGGCGTGTTTGTTTTTACACCAGACTCGTTATAATTAGAGCTCATAAATGGTAAAAGATTTGATGTACCTCTGAATTTCACTGCCGCGTCTGTCAAGTAGTTAGCCTGTCCTGTAGAAATAGGAAACATTTTTCCGTGGCTGATTGCTTTAATAAGCAGATACTTAAACAACAAAAATTCGTCATATTCTGCCGCTGTGTAAACTGCATCAACAATTTTTGCGATAAGGTTCTGTACACCCTCAATTGACAGAAAAGCCTGTCTTAAATCTTCATCCTGTATGGTCACCGGGTATATCACACGCCAGTTCATTGTGTGAAACACACTTCTCACATCTGGAACAGTTCTCTGGAACTCTCTCTTAGGCGCTTTTTCAACATCAAAATCTACCGCTTTTGCAATTGATACAAAAATATCCTCAACACTCTCACCAAATTCAAGATAACCTTTTTTCAAAATTGCATATGGGTTATTGAATGTTGCGCTCTGCATCCGGACAATAGCAATACGGTTTACAAGTGCATTGATAAACTGATTTGCAAAAGCGGGTGTACCATATATCACTTCACCTACTTTTGGAATCTCAGTTGCCTTTGTAACTTCTGGTACATTCTGCTGATAATCATAGCTTGCGTTCTGTCTGATAACGTTAAGAATGTCCATTGTTGTTGCATTTAATGTGCTAACCGCAACTCTTCTCGGCATAAATTATCCCTCCTTAAATAAATCCGAAAATGTTTTTTTAACTTCTGGCTCTGGTTCTGGCTCTGGTTTTGGGTCTGGTTCTGGCTCTTTACTGAAAAAACGACTCGTGTAGCGTTCTCTCCATGATTTGTCGTTTTCTTCATACTTTGTTTTCCAGTCCTCCCCGTCGCCAGTTGCTCTTGTTTCTAAGTCGGTGAGCGTATCACTAACATCTTCAATAAATGAAATTGTTTCATCATCTGTGCTTTCTCCTACCCTTGTTTTAATTGCTTCTAAAATTTCCTCTTTATTTCTTACAGCCATATTATAAACCCCCTAGTCAACTTTTGTCCACTTGTTTTTATCAAAAATCTCCGATAATCTTAACGAAAGCGGGTGGTCTGGTGAAATTAAAATATCCCCATTTTCAGTTACCATAATTTCAAAACCAGTTTCATGTTTGTACTTTCCTTTTGTAAATAACATATTATCAACTCCTTTTCTTATAAAATTGTTTCACGTGAAACATTTAAAAATATCTTATCATCATATAAAGTGGTAGTTTTGTTTTTCTTTTTGATGGTAAACCACCACCGCCACCACCCGCGCTAAAATAACGGTACAACATCACAGCATTGTTGTAAATTTCTGTATCGGTTAAGTACCCGTCTTTTGTTATCCAGTTAGTAATGCTTGTGTTGTTTGCATTTGCTGTAATAAATTCATAACAAGCTTTTGCACGTTCCACACGGTAATCCCATGACGAATCGTGAATACCCTCCCAACACATATTCCAATAATGTGTAAGGCTTTCAATATCTGTACTTGTAGATTTTAGAAAATCTTCAAGGGTTGAATACTCTTGATACCCTGTTTTAGGCAACCATACATTTTCATGCACGATATACGCACATTGTCCGTTTCCGTCATCATCAGCATAACCGTTTGATTGTAACCAGTCGTGCAACTGATACAGTCTACCATGTGTATCACCGTCCGTGTTAGTCCATTGCCCTAGCCCATAGCCTACATTTAATGCAGTCCATTCGTGAGGCTCTTTTTCCCAAACACCTGGGTTTATATTTGACTCTTGCCAAAAATTACCACACATGGCTGACACAACATAGATACTAGCGCCGTAACCACTTGCACCTCCATCCCCGTACCGAAATAACCTTTGAAATGAGGATGTATATGTACTTATGCTAACTTGGTCTGCCAGTGGTCGTTTGTCTGTGTGCGCTCCCATGAAAATGCCAGAACCTTGTCCACCTTGGTAACACATTTCTGTGTGCGTTGGATTTAATCCTATGTCACCCGGTAAATATTCCCCACTTGCATTAACTTCTGTAAAACCTAGTGATAATAGCACTTCTGCTTCATCATAAGTGGTAAAAGCATTGTGACTTGGCGCATAATTAGGCGTTTCAAAACCGCCCGCTAATAATGCGTAATTAATGAATGAGCTACAGTCGTAGTAAGTAATACCACCAACCGTTTGTTGATTTCTATAACCGTTACTATATCCTACGTTTGGCGCGTTACATGTTTCAATAGCCCATGTGTAAGCCTTGTTAATGTCTGGCATGTTATCCCTCTACAATATAACAGTTGTACCCTTTTTCAGTTAATTCTTTTTTCATCTTTTCTGCATTTTTTCTGTTATTGAATGCACCGACTTGCACTTTATAATATTTCTTTAGGTTAGTCAATTCTACAAATGAGCTTTTTCCGTCTGCAATGCAGACTCCTTTTGCAATTGCTCTGCCTAATGCTTTTTCGTTGTTGTCAATCCATTTTTCAGTATCTTCGTTGTCGTGAAATTCACACTCTAAATAAGCTGTTACGCAATTAGTTGCGTTAATTTCATATAGGCTTTTTGATGTTTGAATTCCTCTGTCTTCTGTAGGTGTAAGTTCTGCTACTTCCTTATAAATACTGGCTACATATCTGTTGTTTATTCTGGTTGGATAGCACATCATCAATGTTCCCTTTCCACCACCCGCATTAGTGTGAATAGGAATATGTAAATCAGCCCTCCATTCGTTGCTTTCTTTTACTCTGTTTTTGTAACTATTTTCTGTGACTGACGAACCTACTTTAACCTCATACCCATTTAATTCTAAATACGCTCTGGCGTAGACAGCAATCTTGATACAATGAAATGCTTCTGAATGTTTACCCCCCGCAGTTATATTAGACCACTGGTCTGACGGTGAAAGAAATACTTTCATATAATCACTCCTTGTTAATGTCTGAAATGTGAAATAGTTCCATTAATTTGTCTGGTAAAATATCGGGGTTAATTTTGGATATATTTTCCAGAATCGAAACTAATTCAGTTGTACATACGTAAAGGATTATAATAGGCAAGATTGACACGTCAATGTGAAAACCAACGTATTTCCCTTGTGTGTCAATCAGCCACGCTACAAGGTAGCAAAGAATAAATCCTACCTTTTTAAATAATCCATCGCGTAGTTTTGCTGATTTAATGTCTTTTGATTTTACTGCGGAAATAATACCAGTAACTAAATCAAGAGCATTAAAAATAAGTGCTATAACAACAGGGTAAAACTGCATACTTTTTCACTCCCTTTCTTATTCGGTTAATTTTATTATAATATAATTCTTGCAAAATGTCAATAGCTGTGATATAATTTAATAAGGAAAGGAGCAATAAATTTATGGGTAAATATTATGATGGGACTAAACTTTTGTCCATGCTTGACATATACGGAAATAAACCAGAAATATATATATGTACCACTAATCGTACTGGTGGAAAGACAACTTATTTTGGCAGACTGTGTATAAATAGATTTCTTGATAAGGGCGAAAAGTTTGGGCTTTTGTACAGGTACAATTACGAACTAGATGACATTGTCGATAAGTTCTATAAAGATTTAGGTAGTTTATTCTTTCCTAATTATACTATGACTTCAAAAAGAAGAGCAAAAGGAACGTTTCAAGAATTGTTTTTAAATGACAAAAGCTGTGGTTATGCGTTAAGTTTAAATAACGCTGACCAAATTAAAAAATATAGCCATTTATTTTCAGATATTCAACGTATGATTTTTGATGAATTTCAGAGTGAAACAAATCACTATTGTGATAATGAAACTAAAAAATTCATCAGTATTCATACATCAATTGCAAGGGGTCAAGGTGAACAAGTTCGGTACGTTCCAGTATTTATGCTAAGTAACCCTGTTAGTATTATCAATCCTTATTACGTTGAAATGGGTGTTTCTGGTAGGCTTAAAGATGACACAAAGTTTTTAAGAGGTAACGGTTTTGTGCTTGAACAAGGTTATATTGAAAGCGCAAGCATAGAGCAAAAAAATAGTGGATTTAATAGAGCTTTTTCTAAAAATTCATATACTGCATATAGTAGTGAATGCGTATATCTAAATGATAACAAGACCTTTGTTGAAAAGCCGACAGGAAAATCAAAATACCTTTGCACACTAAGATACAAGGGCAGTGATTTTGCGCTACGTGAATATGCGGAAAGTGGATTGATTTACTGTGATGATAAGGCAGACAGTTCTTTCTTGACTAAAATATCTGTTACAACAGACGACCATAATATAAACTATGTCATGTTAAAAAGAAATGATTTTTTCCTATCTAATTTACGCTACTTCTTTGAACATGGGTGTTTTCGATTTAAAGATATGCGTTGTAAGGAAGCTGTGTTATCGGCTTTAAGTTATTAGGTATCTGCTTTTGTTTCCGTTAATGAATAAACAGGGTAGCACAGTTGAAAGAATACTGCCTGTTTACTTTTCGGTTTCGCTGACCGCTTTAAACGGTACAAGAGTTAAAGATATAAAAAATAGCATGAGTAATGAAGTTTTTTCTTCACCTCATGCTATTTTATTTATAATTCTTTTTCACATTCTAATAAATACTGTTTTACTTTTTCTGGTGTTGTGCTGTGCTTCTTACACGTTTCTTCTAATATACAATGTGAACAGTCTGTATTATCGCATTCTTCTATTAGAAATCCTAATAGTTCTCCGTATGTCATAACTTCACCTCATTTCATAAGTCGTGTTGACAAGTAATACACCGCCACGTATACGAACAGGTCGTAACTTATCTGGTACTTTTAGCCCGACCTTAAAGTCGCTATAATCTCTTACAATTGGTTTATTATCTTTATTAAATAAAAACTCTTTTTCTTCATCACTCCAGTTTTCGTTTATATCGGCTTTGCCATTCATAGATAATTCAAATAAATCTTTGCATTTTTTCGGCATACCAGCGCATTTAATATTGTTGTATTGTTTGCTATCTTCAAGCGGTAAAAGATTTTCGTGCGTAACATGTTCAATATATGTCTTTTGTCTTGTGAAAATAGCTTTATCCCAACAACTTTCCAGTTTCCAACAACAAAACTCTTTATCATCTATATCTATTCCTTTTATTTCATCTGGTAATAAATCACAGTGTATACTATCTGTATCTGCATATATAAACCCCCTTTTATTAGCGCCATAGAAATTTTTTTGAGCGGCTCTTATTGTAAAATTTCTTGAATAGGATGTAATAGCCGAACCAATAGCAATATAACCAGGTTTCTTTTCGTTCTCAACTACTTGCATAAAGCCTATAGATTTATCATCTTTCACATATGCTATTTTGAATGACGAATCGGTACTACTAGCCATTTTTCCATATAGGTTATTTAAAAAAAGTTTTGCTAACTCTCTTAGTGCACCTTTACTTTCTTTTTTTATTTTTGCGTACTTGTTAATGTATTCATCAAAAATACCTACCATAGAATAGAAATAACAACCGTCAAGTATTTCAAAATCAACTAATTCATAGTGTTCTTTTATCAACTGAAAATCGGTCATTGTTAGAGTTAGTTCTACTTTGGCTTGTTGTATATTTCCATCTTTGTCTATGTAATATGGGAAATATTCGCCATTATCGTGGTTATAAACATCACTGGTTTCTAGTGATTCTGTACCCTTATATTTTAAGTCGCCTTTTACTTGAATAAATGGTAAATAACCATCTTTTATGTAAAACCTTGTTTTTATTCTAACAAAGTAATACATATTTTCTTTTAAAGCTTCATCTGGTATGTAGTTACCGTACCAAAATTTTGGTAACCCTATAGGGTATTTATTTCCGCTTTTACTATTCATCATAGATGGATAAAGCGAGTTTACGTCAGCTGTTGTTCCATTTGTTTTTATTTTGTTCTCTTTTCCTTTTACTAGATAGCACCAACCACCCCTATATGATTTACGTAACCAATCTCCCGCGTTATCATATTTATGTTTTTGTTTGTCAATTTTAAACTCATATAAATCTGGAAACATTTCTGCATAATCTAGTTGTATTGACAGAGAATGTCTACAAATGTTTTTATATTCTTCCAGACAACATGAGCCGATAGTTAATTTGTTATGTCCTTGTTTAAACATTATTTCTAACGCTTCTTTAACAACTAAAACGTCATTTGATATATACTCTTGTTCTTCTTTTGTTATCTCACAACCGGCATAACGAAAACCTGTATATTCCATATCTAATTTTTTATGTTTTGTACCAAAACTTTCACCTATTCTTTCAACGGAAAATGGTAAAAGTTTAAGAGAATCACGTATTTCTATGAAATGGTTTTTTACTTTCACTATTATAGAATACCACATACCCCTATCAGATATGGAATATTTAAAGGTATTGTTAAACATTTTAAATTGCTGTTTCCATTTAACGTCAGTTTCTTTATCCCCAATTTTGTCGTATGCTTGTTTAAATTTTTTGTCTACCAAAAAATAAGACAACCAAAAAGCTCCGTCAAATTTTAAGTTATGATAATACACTACAACATTGGTGTTAAGTGATACTAAATAATCAAAAGTTTCGGCTATGCTGTGAAGTATTACTACTTCATCCGTAAATAGTTCCACAATGGCACTTGCCCAAACCTCTGTATTTACTTGCCCTTTATACACAGTTGTTTCAAAATCACCCATAAAATAACGATATTCACGCTGTTTCATTCTGGTTGCTCATAATCTTCGTTATATTCTGATTCTTGCTCTAATTCTTGTAACTGTGAGGGCATTAAACTATTACTTGTTAATGTTTCTGCAAATACTCTAGTTGCTGACTGTATCGCTTCTGCTTTACTATCCCATAATATTATAGAAAGTAGTTCTGATAATTTATCCGAATTTGCTTGTAGTCTGTTTCCTATTTCTTCTTCACCATATAACTCTATCTGTTGGTTAATCAAGTTCATTAATATACCTTGCGAGTGTATTGTTTCTTGTAATGCTACAGGTCTACGTCTTTTTCTTCCTAACCAACTTGTATCAATTTGCAATCTACTTACAAATTCGTCTATAGTATTTTTAAACGACTCTTTTCCCTCTGATGGAAGTTGTTCTCTGTTTTTTTCTGCATCCTCTTTAGTCCAGTTTCGCCTTGCTTTTTGCCTTTCTTTTCTAGTTTTAGCCGCTTTTTTAGCGGATTGTTTTCTTTCTTCTTTTCGCCTTTTCTGCGCTTCTTCTATTTCACCTGTTGATTCTTCCAGATATAACGATTTTTTATATAGCTTTTCTGGTGTTAATTTCTCTAATTTTATTACACTTGCTTTTGTTACTTTTTTAGGTTTTTGTGGTATTACATCTTCTTCAAATATAAAACCACGTTTTTCTGCTCTACGAATAAATTGTTTAATTCTTTTTAATTGTTTTGCGTATAACTTCTCTGCTTCTGATTGTTTGTGTTTTTTTGCCATATTTTCACCCCTTTAATAAAATAAGGGGGGTTGCCCCCCCTGTTTAATCAACTTTATCAGATTGATTCAACGTCAAGAACACAATTGATAAAATCTCGTTCCGCTTTTGTTTTACCACTGATTTTGATAACTGTAAATGGTGTGGTTTCCATTACCTCATTGATATCGGCAATTGACCTTTTAAAGGTTGCTGACTGACAACTGTAAACTTTTTTCTCTGGTGTGATGACTGAAAGAACCTCAACAATTTCACCTGTTTTCTCTTTCACATCATCAAAAGTAAGAAAACCATCAACTACGATTTTTTCACCGTCTGCTACATTTTTCATAGATGTAATATCGGGTGAAGATGTCATAAGATATTTCTCAACTGGTGTAAACTCTCTTGATGTTGTTTTAATTGTAATCATAATTTTCTATTCTCCTTTTTAATTATTCGTTTTCTGTTTCTGGTTCTGTTGCTTCTTCTGTTTTTCCTGTTCTATCTAACAGTGGGTGTGCAAGCTCTACAAACTCCTGTTCAGTCATACCGTAAAGGGTTTCCTCTGTTTCTGTGTCTACTACGTGTACGACTTTTAAAGTTTCTGTTTCTAACAGGGGTTTTACTTTCTTTAAGATGGTTTCTTCATCCTTGTAAGTACGGGGAATTGTAACAACTCTGTTGCATGGCTCTGCGTGTTCAATGTCTAAACACAGTACGTTTACTTTTGTTGTTGTGATGGTTCTTGTAACCATTGGTAATCTTGCCATAGCTTTTTTCTCCTTTTTTCTTTAAGATTTTTTGTATTTTTATGCAACTACCCTCTTATGGGGGAATGAATAGGGTGGGATTTGAACCCACGATAACCGATGTCCTCGACCTCACTATAAATTATAGTGCATGAAAATATCAATATGTGATATTAGCGGCGCATTACCTCTTTGCTACCTATTCATGGGGTATAGGTGGACGGGTTGGTTACCGTCACACCTGTGGCAACGTAACTCGATATTTCTTATTACTTTATAATAGTATCATATCTTTATGAATTTGTCAATAGTTTATTGTGTTATTTAAAATAAAAGTGCTCTGATAAAATATAATCTCTATAATTGATTATAATATCTTTTGCAACTTGTTCGGAAGTTAATCCTTGCGAAATATGCGCAGATATGTTGGAAATTGTAAAGTGGTAAGTAAAAATTCCCAATGGCTGAACATCTGCAATTAAAGTATCGTTTTGAATCCAACAATTTGAGTAACCTTTAATTTTCTTGTGTAAAATTTTTCTAACCTTATTTGCAAAAATAGTATTCATTGCTTTTTTCTCCTTTTCTAATATATTGGTTAAATTTTTAACAATATTTGAATTTTTCTATATCAGTTTTCTTTCTTTTATTTCTTCTACTTCACCTTTTGCTATTGCAAGTAACCCTATAATCTGTATTGCGTTATCTGTGCCTAGTTCTTTCATTAATTTATCAATTTCTTGTTTTGTAAGTGTTATATCATATTTTCCTTTAAATAACCAAACAGAAAAATCATCAAATGGTATTAATACTTTAACCCCCATATCGTTTAATGCTGATATAAACTTAGTTAAATTAAACATATTATATCTCCTTTTTCTTTATATTATCTATGTGTGCATGTTGGTAAAACTCATTAAATGTCATTGATAAAACTATTTCGTATGTTTCACGTGAAACAATTTTGATGATATCCTCACCTGTTATGTTGTATACGAAATCTAATAGTTGTCGGTCAGATGGCTTTCTCTGTGAATCATAGTGAAACACCTCAACAGTGCCAGCAACATCCACAGCGAAAAAAGTTCTTTTGGCTTTTACTTTTATCATGCTTATTCTCCTTTTCTTATTTTTATTTCCCTATTAGGAGTAATGCGTGGGACGGAATCGAACCGCCCTACACCGTCACGCTTTGAAATATAAACCTAAATCAGCGACGCTATATTGTTTGTTAATATACGCCCATGCGCTACACTCATAAATGTATAAACGATTTGAATAAACCAATTCACCGTATTTGTATTTTCTACCATTTAATACTTTTGTGTGACAATATACGTCACAATGCTCGTTGAATGAGTGATGTAGAAAACCTAAATTTTCGCTTTCTATTGTGTGGACTTCCCACTTGTTTGTGTATACTGGATAATATAATTTCATAACTCTTCTCCTTTTCTATTTTATTTTTTGTTTCACGTGAAACATTTTCTAATATGTTAACTGTACATCCGTTACAATTTCAAAGTCATAACAACCACTCTTGAGCAAATTCTAACGAATAATGCTTTTTTACATACTTTCCGCCATTTATAGTAGTGTAAAAATGCGTTCCGTTAAAATCTACTTTAACAATTAATTTTGCGTTTTCTTTTTTCATTTGCTTTTTTCTCCTTTTCTGTTTTATTTTTTGTTTCTTTCCTTTTGACAATTATAATATACTACACTTGCAACTATATGTCAATACTATTTGCAAATAAATGTTGCATATATTTACACTATTATAAATACGTTATTTTCTACTTAACAGGCACGACAATATATGCTATAATGGGGAAATGATGTACGCCCTTGAGTTGAATGGGGTTACTTGCAATAGCAAAAGGTGAAGTAGAAGAAATAAAAGAAAGAAAACTG
>ERZ1024365.68-NODE-68-length-16654-cov-14.386529_pt1 | contig 16654 bp, 22 predicted proteins | sample MGYA00520788_ERZ1024365 | MGnify/ENA primary metagenome ERZ1024365 (study PRJEB33242, sample SAMEA3444265) | Homo sapiens | biome: Host associated; feature: Gastrointestinal tract; material: Stool | place: Uganda | collected 2011-01-01 ... | reverse complement strand
ATGGGTATACGGTTATAAGTTTTACTATACAAATGTTCACATGTGGCTACCTTTTTGAGCGCGACGGCGAAAAATGGTTTTGCGTGCATACTCCAACTGAAAGAGGGGAAATGAAGATATGCTAGCATTACAACTAGGAATTGCAGCTATTATCGGCGCAATGCTTAACGCATTAGCACTTGCGCTATACTACATACACCAACTTAACAAAGCAGCAGACCGGAGGCACGATGAGAACATACAACGCAGCATAGCGCGTATTAATCGAACTCGTAAGCAGATAGAACGCGGACGAATAGTCGCAATTATTCATGAAATGGAGTCATGCAAATGAAAAATCGTTCACTTGTGCGAGAATAGCGCAGCAACTTTATACACGACCGGGTGGTATTACACTTATAAATATTGCTATGACTATATCGTTTTGCAGTTTGAAGGCAAGCATCCAAGCGCAATCATAGCGAACCGTTATCATCTTATAGATGTAGCCCGGCGCGACTATACAAAGCCTGAACGAGTGAAAATCCGTTGGTGATTAATCACGAATTTATTTAAAAAGGGGGGTTGACAAAACCGGGGTTATATGATATCATATAATCACAAAGTTAATAGGGGCGCGGCTTTGTGTTTCTACTTTATCAATTCTTCCGCTGCTATATTTCATCTATCCGTTAAGCGCCCCGCTGTCAAACATGCGGCAGCAGTAATTGTCGGTGCAACTCCGACAGCCGTAGAAAATTAAATCTATATTACAAAGGAGATTAACGCAATGGCACGAAACACAATCACTCGTACAATGAAAACCACTCATGCAACTGTAATGGTTGTAGACACAGAGACAGCAGAGGTCAGCAATCTCACATTTGATCTTCCTGGCACATTCAAGGATGATGCAGCAACTTTCAAGGCAATTGCTAAAATAGCAAATGTGCCTGAGACAACTAAAATCGTCGCCGTCGTAGACCGTGAAGTAACTGAGCGACTTTATACAATATCCGAGGAAGACTTCCTTAAGTACGCGCATCCCGTCGTAAAAGCAAGTGTGGAAAACTAATTGAAAAAGGAGAACGCAATGGATTACGAAGTAAAAATCATTGAATGCAGCAAGGAACTTAAGGCGCGTGAGCGACTTTTCGTCAAGGACACGTCAGACGCAATCAGGCTTGACACCGCAACCGCAGAGGGTGAAATTATCATAACCCCGGAATATTATGCGATTCTTGGTGTCCATAACGAGAAATCAGATGATGTAGACTATTCGACTTATGTTATCGTTGATGTTGGCGGCAATAAGTTTGTAACAGGCAGCGATAGCTTTTTCAAATCGTTCATTGAAATTTACAATGAAATGGTCAACGAGGACGAGGATTACAGCATTAAGGCTTACCGTCTTGAAAGCAAAAATTATAAAGGTAAAACCTTTATCACTTGTTCAATTGTGAACGAATAAAATATGTTTAAGCAACACGGACTAACAATCCGTGTTGCTCATGTAAAGGAAGTGGCGGACATGGCAAAAAGGAATAAACCAAAACGCCAGACTAAGCGCTCAAAAAACATTGCAGCATGGAACAAAGAAGTAAAACGTATTATTAGATGGAGTAATAAGCTAGCAAAAGAGGGTTTTACGGTTGATTTATCGTCCGTAGATTTGGCCGTACCAACGCGCATAACAAAAGCTAAGCTTGAAAAACTTCAAGCCGTGCGCGGACGTGCTCTTTACTCACATTTCAACGTCTATTCAAGCGCATGGGAAACAGGCAGTCAAGCTTATGCATTAACTCTTACAGGCGTAGCAGTTGGGCAAAAATTAAGCCAAAAGCAAATTGCGGCATACCGAAAAGCCATGAAAGAATATGTAGCAGACATAGATGAACAAAATGCCCCGGATTTTAGCCCCGAAGATATAGCCTATAATAATGCCGTATCAAAGCTTAGGCAAGGTCAAACACCTGAAGCTGAACGAGCCTTAGCTCTATTTCTTGCTCATGAAACTGATACAAATTTTAAACGCAGTATATTACACGCAGAGGGTGAAGTTGTAGCTAACATAGACGTAATAGTATACAATAGCAAGGCTATTTACCGCGAGTCGTCATATAATGAGTTAATCTCAATTGTATTGCAGCGGCCTTTAACACTACAAGAGACTGAGCAGCTATCTCACCAATGAGCAAAATATTAGTCGGGGATTTTGAAACAACTGTTTATAAAGGGCAAATGCGTACTGATGTTTGGGCGGCTGCTTTCGTTGAATTAGGGACAGAGGATGTACAACTTTATGGGAACATATACGATGCATGGGAATACTTAGTCTCACTCAATCAAAAGTTAATTGTATATTTCCACAACTTAAAATTTGACGGTGCTTTCCTTTTATCATTCTTCCTGAAAGATAAGCAGTTTAAACAAGCTTACAACATTCTTAACGAAGATCAAACCGACTATGAATTTCTTTCAAATAAAGAAATGCAAAATAATACAGTCAAATACTTAATATCAGATATCGGGCAATGGTATACGATAACCGTCAAGGTAAATAACAATATAATTGAGTTTCGTGACAGCTTGAAGCTACTCCCGTTTTCAGTTAAGGAAATAGGTCGAAGCTTTAAGACAAAGCATCAAAAACTTGATATGGAATATGAGGGCTTGCGCTATCCCAATTGTGAAATAACTCCCGAAGAACAGGAATATATTAAAAACGATGTTCTTGTAGTAAAAGAAGCACTCGAAATAATGTCCGCTGAGGGGCACGATAAACTAACAATAGGCGCATGTTGTCTCAAAGAATTTAAACATAGCTTTGACCGCTTTGAATATCGTCGGTTTTTCCCCGACCTTAGCACACTTGAACTTACGGAGCGTTTCAAGTATTCTACAGCAGATGCTTACATCCGTCGCGCATACAAAGGCGGTTGGTGCTATGTCGTAAAAGACAAGGCTCACAAGATATATTACAACGGCACAACAGCCGACGTAAATTCCCTTTACCCCTCTATGATGAGTAGTGAAAGTGGTAACATATATCCCTACGGGCAACCGCATTTTTGGAAGGGCGATTATATCCCAAAAGACGCGCTGGATGGTAGGCATTACTACTTCATTCGCATCAAGACCCGTTTCCGCATCAAGCCCGGATATCTCCCGTTCATCCAAATCAAAAATACGTTCCGTTATCGTGGCAATGAATGCCTTGAAAGCAGCAGCTTAACCGACGCAGAGGGGCGAGAAACACGCTTCTATACTGATGCAGATGGCGTCACGCATGATACGTCTGTAGAACTCACACTCACCATGACGGATTGGAAACTAATGCAGGAACATTATTATTTGTTCGATTGCGAAATACTCGACGGGTGTTATTTTAGAGCAACGACAGGCTTTTTTGATGGTTATATGGAAAAATACAAGAAGCAAAAACAGACAAGCAAAGGAGCAAAACGCCAGCTTGCAAAGCTATTTTTAAACAATCTCTATGGAAAAATGGCAACTAGCACAAATAGTAGTTTCAAAGTCGCACGAGTGGACGAAAACGGAGCCCTTAAGTTTCTTGTAGTTCCTCGTCATGATAAACATGCTGGGTATATCCCTATAGGGGCAGCTATCACATCATATGCGCGCAACTTTACTATTCGCGCAGCACAAGCAAATTATCATGGAGCAGACAAACCCGGCTTTATTTACGCTGATACTGATAGTATACACTGTGATTTGCCCCCCGACGAGATACAAGGCATTACAGTGCATCGGACGGACTTTTGTTGTTGGAAGCTTGAAAGTGAATGGGATATAGCTTATTTCACGCGACAAAAGACGTACATTGAACACGTCGTAAAATCTGATGGTGAGCCTTGTGACCCTCATTATGACGTTCGGTGTGCAGGGATGAGCGAAACATGCAAAGAGTTGTTTTTGCATGCGATATCAGACGAAGCACCGGAAACATTTCCAAAATACAATGACTTACCCGAAGAACAGCAGCAATTTTTACAGACTAAATTAACGTTAACAGACTTCGATATAGGGTTAAAAATACCCGGCAAGCTAACACCAAGACAAATACCCGGCGGTGTACTGTTAACCGAGACAACATATGAAATGAGGTAAACATATGGAAATTAAAAAATGCCCCTGCTGTGGTAGTGTGGCGCACCTTATAAGGGAGAATCACTATCAATGGTTTGGTGTACAATGCTTAAATGAAAGATGCAACATTAGGACACCTTTATGCTCAACTGAGATAATGGCCATTCATATATGGAACAACCGTTATACTGAGGCAACGGCCATTGATATAAGCAACAACCGTTGTTATATTGAGCAGTCACAAAATGAACGAGTAAAATACGCTCTCAAGTGCCTTGAAGAAAACGGATTTGAAGCCCGCTGCGTGAATGATGCTCAGGGACTTATTCATTGCTACGACAGAGACGGCGAGTTGGTATGCTATTATGCCACTACAGGCAAGATACAAGGCAGCGACAAAAAAGGAATACTACGTTTGCTTGATAGACTGAGAGGGTATAATGGCTAAATCAATCTGCTACGATTTTCGCACGGATATACTAATGCACCGCAATGACGTTTCTGAAATGGTCATGCCCTATTTTGATGGGCGATATTATTTGCACCACAGAGCAAAGCGCAGCGGATATGTACGAGGGAACTATTTCTTGATTCGAAGATACGCGGGGCGCTTTGGTTTTGGGTTTATGCTTGTATCAAATGCAGGGCACGGAAATGTATGGGTAGATTATTATATTAAAGGAGAATAATATGAATTTGATAAACAAATGGCCTGTAAGTCGCAAAACCTATGAGTGCATGCGTAGCTATTATCAAGGAATGTACGACCGAGCTTGCGCCATTAGCGTCAATCTACGGAATGAAAATGCTGCAATAATAGCAGAAAACGTGGACTATAAAAATAAACTAGATAAAATTATAGCATGCTCAAAATTATTAAAGGAAGCTTTAAATGAGTATGACGATATTTGCGAAGCAATTTCTAAAATAACTGATGTTGATTTTAAGCTTACAGAATTTTCGTACAAATTAGGGAGGATTTTAGATGCCGACGAAATGTTTTGAATGTTACGGCTCACGCACAGGGGTATGCAAAAAGACTAACACAATATTTAGAGATAAGGAGTGCGAATATTATGTTGATAATTTCTCAGTCAAAGAACATAATCAACTTAATCGGCGCAAGCGGAATGGTAACGGTGTACAAAGATGAATATGTTGGATTTACGACCGGCGATGTGGCCGTATACAAAGGAACATATCCAGTACATAATAACTGTATTGGAATCGGAGAACACAAGAATACTAAACCCGCATGGAGATAAAAGATTATCCCCTCATGAACTATGCGAGTTTGATAGAGAATGTTTCTATGCTCATGCCTATGCTATCTCTTATCTCAAAACCTTAAAGGATAATCTCGATGCATTGCAAGTTCTCACCTGATTGTTTTACTTGTCCGCTTTCTGACTGCAAGCTCTCTACGCATCTCTCAATTGTACACATTAATGAATTGCCATATGACAAAGAATACCCCAAAGAAATAAAAGCACAAATGATGCATCAAATAAAAGCTGATAGATAAAACAATGCCCGGTACAGAAGTACCGGGCATTTCATATCTATAACACGAACTAATGACAAAGCGCTTAGCAATAGCGAGTAACATAACAGGCGGTTTCTTTCACCCGTGCACCCCTGTACGTTCAATGCATTACATTCGTGCAGATATTAAATTAATATGACAATGCTTTTAGTATAGCGTCCTTGCATCTAAGGTCTTTAAATCTAAAACATCCCTTTTCAAAATAGAAACGCATATTGCTAATAAATAAATCGTTCTTTTTTAGCATGACATAATTTACTTGGTGGTCGTCAGTAGTGACCGTTATTTTATATGGGAACGTCGCGTCAGCTTTATCATCACAGTATATAATCCCCATTTCGGCGTACTCTCGTATTGAGTAATCTGTTCCCATATAACGCAATGTTCCTAGATATCTGCTGTTTCCTGTAGGTTTATCAACAAAAGCTTTGTTATCATTCAGATACAAACCCTCGTTAGAATATGCGACATATTTATTCTCAGCAAATGCCGCATGAAACCTGCTATTTTTCTGAGCAACAGCAGCGCTATCTACATAGCCCTGTTCTAGCACAAAACCGTTACCGCGAACAAACTTAGTTTTAGCGTCTAATCTTGAGCATATATTGAACTCAATATAGTACGGGTTAAGCAAAGTAACAGGATTCCCCATCATGTAAACAGGCACATACCTTGAATGTGCCCCCTGTCCTCGTGCAATGCTATCATGGATAGAAATAAACTTTTGAACTTCATTAGCGCAGTAATGATTAGTTTCGCTTTGAAACTCGTCAAATAAAAACATATCTACGTCTGACAATAGGTGCGAATATTTCTTTATTTGGTCAGCTTGATTTAGAGCGACTGCATACCCGCAACTTTCTTCATTAAGAAATAGCTCAGTGTACACGCCTTTAGCTCTAGGCTTAGAAGTCATAACATCATCAGGGAAAAATAAACCCTTTATATCTTTAAAGAATTTATCATGGCATTCTGCTAATTCATAATTGAAACGATAAATCAAGCAGAATTTGCGTATTTGTTTGCGCTTATATCTATTGACTGCAAGCCTATTAAACCATGTAGTCTTACCGGCAGAGCGGTTAGATGTGCACATAAAAATTTCCGGTGTACAGCCCTCAAGGTCTTTCAAAGATAAAAGCTTAGTGCCGTCATAAAATTCTGACATAGTGGCGGATTTGTCACCCCTTTGTAATTATTTATTTCAACTTTCTACTTTTAATTATAGCAGACCTCTTGACAAAAGTCAAGCCTTTTGCTATAATTAAATAGAGGTGAAAACATGACTTTAAAGCAAATTTGCGAGTCCTTGAGAGTTGATATTGCGACGCATAAAAGGCGCGTTGCTGAACTCACGCCGAAACTAAATGACTTTGAGTTGACTACAGGTGATAAGCAGCGACTTTATAAGCGCATAATGCAACTCAATTGGATGATATCAGAAATGCAGCAAAGCTTGTATACCTTAGAACATTATTATGAGAGGTAATGCCTATGAACGTATATCCGAGTGCTGATAGCTGGGATGAATTTTACCCGTCTGAAATATTTATTGCCTTGGCAGAGGGCGAGACAGGCGCAAATTATTTATCGTTGCTAACAAAAGCGAATATTGGCGCAACTATTGTTATAGGTAACGAAACAGGCGCTAGTACAACGTACAAAAAGGTCGGTGATGTGGAAGCCTTGGCCGACGTAAACACAGCTCTTGTTACCTTGGCTCGTTGCGCGGCTAACGGTTAGGGGGTGAAAATATGGACACAATAGTTTCAATTATTTCAAGCGTAGGCTTTCCAATTGCAATGTGCCTTGTTCTTCTTTGGTATATCAACAAGAAAGACGAACAGTATGTTAATCAGCTTACAGAAATGGAAAACGAACTAGACAACGTCAAAATGGACACGACTAAAGCGCTAGTTGAAGTGAACACATCACTAATGAATAATACGCGAGTTATTGAGCGAAATACCGAAGTGCTCAATAATCTTAGCAAAAAGTTGGGCGATTAAATGAAAATTTATTTATCTCCGTCAGGGCAGACTTATAACAAGTACGCTTATGGCAATACTACAGAAGCAGACCAATGTGAAAAAATTGGTATGGCATGTGAGGAAGCACTTAAGCGCTCAGGAGTGGATGTTAAACGTGCCCCCAAAACTCAGCATACCGATGACAACGTAAAGGAGTCTAACGCATGGGGAGCTGATTATCACATATGCATTCACACCAACGCAATAGGTGGCGATAATAGCAAACCAAGCGCTGAGGGATGCGTTATCTTCACAGCGAAAGCCAACGTAAATTCTGCGATGCCGCATGTAATCCTTGACGAGCTGCAAACCTTGAAAGGAAAAACTTCACCATATGGTGTACGCGCACACAGCGGACTTTATGAAATCAACGCAACCAAAGCTAAGTGTATCTACATCGAAGTAGAGTTTCATGATAATGCAAAGCTTGCTAAATGGATTATCGAGAACACCACTAAAATAGGCGAGGCTATAGCGAAAGGAGTGTGCAAAGCATTGGCCGTTGAGTATAAAGCAAAGGGAAAAGCTCTTAACCCTGAGATGGAAAAATACAAAACCCTTGCTATAAAAAAAGGAATTATCAAGGGGTATGGAAACGGGGACTATGGGTGGAACGACCCCGTAACTAGAGAGCAGCTTATTACCATACTGGGACGTTTAGACTTGCTCTAATGGCTAATTATTTATATTCGCCATATGAAGCGTTAATATGGAAACTGCTATTTAATGAGTTCCATAACGCATTTGCGGTCGCTGGTATGATGGGATGGATGGTAGGGGAGAGCGGTTTATACCCGTATCGTTGTGAAAAAGATTATACGGGGCATCCTTTTACTCCGTCAGCTACCATAACGCGACGCTTTGACCGGCTAGGTTTAAATGAAACAGGGCAGTTTTCAGGCGACTATAATGGCGTATGGATAAATGATAGTTTATACGCGCAATATTGGGTTGTGAGCGGTTGGCGCTATGGCGGTGGCTATGGCCTTGCGCAATGGACTGAAAGCTCTATCGGCTCACGAAAATCTAGGATGTACGAATATTGGAAAACACGTTATCGCGCAGGAGACAGATATTCAATAGGTGACGCTCATTTTCAAATTAAATGGCTTATCTATGAAATGAAAACGTGGTATTCAAGCACATATACAGCATTAAAGCGTGTTAATGACGTTAAACGTGCTATGTATATTTACGGTCTTAATTATGAGGTCGGCGGGAATGTAGCTTGGACTAATCAAATTGTAGCAGACCGTATTTATTATGGCATAAACCTATACAATAAATACTCCGGAGCAACACCTGTTGACCCGCCCGATCCCGGTGTTCCTATACCTCCTGACCCTGACCCTACCCCTGACCCCGTACCTCCTGACCCCGGCCAACCTGATACAGCAAAAATCCCGCTATGGATGCTAATTGATTATAACAGATAGGAGACTATATGCCAAAACTTGAACGCGACGCTTTTATGGAACGCATAAAAGCAATTGTAGGCGAAGCTACAGACGATGACGCATTGTCGTTTATTGCCGATATGACAGACACATATGACGGGCTTGCTCAGCCGTCAGATTGGGAAGAAAAATATAACACTGAGCATGCAGCGCATGAAGCGCTGAGAAAAGAGTACCGTGATAGGTTTTTCTCAGGTGGTGGAAATCCCCCGCCTGAACCCGATAAACCGGGGGCAGAAGAAATAACCTATGAAGATTTATTTAAATAAAGGAGAAATGAATTATGCCTACTAAACCTCATATTGCAACACTCATAAATAATACTCAGGATATTTTGAACGCTATTCGAAACAATGCGAGTATCAATTATCAGAACTATGTCCCCGTAGCGACTAGTAACCCTGAGAGTATACGCGAAATTGGCTCAGTTATCATGGCTTATGATGGGCTTCAGAATGAATTTTTGTCTGCCCTTGTTAATCGAATTGGCAGAGTTATTCTCACTTCCCGCACATATCAGAACCCTTGGGCTATGTTCAAAAAAGGTTTTCTTGAATTTGGTGAAACCATTGAAGAAATCTTTGCCAACATTGCTAAGCCGTTCACCTTTGACCCCGTCATTGCCGAAAAGGAAGTTTTCAAGCGTGAAATTCCCGACGTTCGCACTGCGTATCATGTTCTGAACTATCAGAAGTTCTATAAAGCAACTGTATCTCAGGAACAGCTCCGTCAGGCGTTTCTTTCTTATCAGGGAGTCACCGACCTTATTGCTGCAATTGTTGACAGTATGTATACAGCGGCAAATTACGACGAGTTCATTACCATGAAATACATGCTTGCCAAGCGTATACTCAATGGTCAGATGTACCCCGTAACTATCCCGACTGTTAATGCCGGAAATATGAAGTCCATTATTTCGGTTATCAATGGCGTTTCAAATCAGATGACTTTCCTTTCGTCTGAGTACAACCTCGCAAGCGTATATAAGGCAAGCAAGAAAGAGGAACAGTACATTCTTGTTGATGCGCAGTTTGCCGCTACCATGGATGTTGAAGTCCTTGCTGCATCTTTCAATATGAGCAAGGCAGAGTTTATGGGACACGTCGTTATGGTTGACGGCTTTGGCAAGCTGGATATCGCAAGACTTAATGAGCTGTTTTATGGGGATGATACCTATGAGGAAATCAGCGCTGATAATCTTACCGCGCTTAATGCAATCCCTGCTGTGCTTGTTGACGAAGATTGGTTCATGATTTTCGATAACCTGATGCAGTTTACAGAGCACTACAACGGACAGGGTCTGTATTGGAACTATTTCTATCACGTTTGGAAAACGTTCTCTGTTTCCCCGTTCGCTAACAACGCGCTGTTTATCCCCGGAACGCCGACCGTTACAGCTGTCACAGTTAATCCGTCTACTGCCACGATTGCCAAGGGGCATTCTATGCAGCTTACCGCGAATGTCGCCACAACTAACTTTGCTCCTAAATCGGTTAATTGGACTTCCGCAAACGATACTGTCACTGTTGACGCTGCTGGTATTGTCACCGTACTTGATACAGCTACGACGGCAGCTAAAGTTAAAATCCGGGCAACTTCCACTTTTGATAGCACTAAGTATGCCGAGTGCGAGGTTACCATTGGTTAATATAGTGGGAGGCTTTTTGCCTCCCACACCTGAAAAGGTGGTGTTCAAATGTATATAGAGCCTAATAGTGAAGTATACTTACTTGAGAATATCCCGCTTGACCCGACATACGAACATACAATTTTATTTAAGTCTGTTAACTCGCAACGTGATTGGTTTAAGAAATGGGCGATTGTGCATTTAACAAGCCAGTCTTATGTTAGAGCCGATGCCGGGAGAGTGCGTATAAACCGTTCAGCAGATAAATTATATAGCTGCAACTATATAATGTTTCAAAATACCTCATACGGCAACAAATGGTTTTATGCTTTTGTTACTAGCGTTAGCTATATAAGTAATGAGGTCTGTGAAATTAGCTGGTCTATTGACCCGCTGCAAACATGGCACTTTGAATATGAGTTACAAACTTGTTTTATCGAGAGACAGCATACCCCGACCGATAACTACGGTGAGCACATTATTGATGAGGGACTTGAGATTGGCGATGTAGTTAATTCGGGGTACATTATCTCCCCCGGATGGGACGAGTACTCTGTGTGCGTAGTTACGGCCTTTGACCCTAACTCCGTAGAGGCTGGGGATTTTAGCGTGAGCAAAGGCGGCTTTTATTCATACATCTACTCAGGATTTAACATTGCTGTGTTCCCTGCTGATGGTGGCGGTTCTGCTGGAACGGGTGGGACTGAAACTAAATTAGACGCTTTTCTTAGGGAGATAAACGAAAACAATCGCACATCTAGTGTATTGGCTGTTTTTATGTGCCCGTCTTTTATGGTTCAGGCAAAACAACCAACCGCGTTAGGTGACTTTTCTAAGCCGCTATCTCGCAATATTGACATAACACGCCCATACGGTAACGCATTCGGGTACGCAAACAAAGACGGTTCATACTACCCCAAAAATAAAAAGTTATATACCTATCCGTACTCGTCTTTGATGGTGACAAATGGTGACGGCGACAGCAAAATATACAGGTGGGAAAATTTCGTTAGCACTGATGATAAAAATGTCTCGTTTAATGAAGTGTTTATTTTTGGCGCTGCACCCTCTGCTAGCACAATGCCCATATATTATTGTCAAGACGGGTTTTACAGATATTTAGCTTTGCGTGACCCCGACTCGACAAAATACCGCCTAATCACTAACTCCGATGAAGCACTTTTAATGAATGACTTTGTTACATGCGCATATGCTGTTGATGCTTATCGTGCATGGTTGGCGCAGAAAAAAGCCGTTCTCCCGTATGAAATAGCCTCGCAGTATCTCGCAAATGCACCCTTGCGCTTTAATGCAAATCAGGCTATGATGGGTATGACTGGCTCTAGTATTCCCTCCTTTACAGGCCGTAATTTGGGAGGCGGTGACCCCCTCGGTCTAGTGGCTGGAACAGCATTGACACCGTATTCGGCTGGCGCTGCTGCCGCTCCCGTTAGTGGTGGAGCAAGCGCAGGAGCTATTGCTAAAGCTGGACTTGCGGCTGGCGGCGCTTCATTGCTAATTAACACGGCTGGGTTTGTGCTTAATCAAATGGCTCAATTTGCAGCAGCTAAACTTCTCCCAGAGGGCATTAATGGCACAATAGCCGGTAACGGCTACAGTACAGCAATGCGCACTAAGCGCTTTACATATATACAGCGACAAATCAAAGCTGAGTATGCCGAAGTTATTGACAAGTATTTTACCATGTTCGGGTACAAAATAAACAAAGTCGGAATACCCTCTAGAAACGCAAGACCCCATTGGACATTTGTTAAAACAACGAATTGCCAAATCAGAGGAAAGCTCCCGGCTGACGATGCCAAATTCATTTGCGATATCTATAATCATGGCATTACATGGTGGAATAACGGGGATGAAGTGGGCAACTATTATCTTGATAATACTGTTTGAAAGTAGGTGATAAAATGGGAATAGTTAAAGGACGGGAATTTTGGCAAAGCGCAAGTTTTAATAATGCTACATTTATGCAATATTATAACCGGCTTGTAGAGCTAGCGATATCCATGTTTGATTGGAAGAACTTACCCGATACTATAGACCCACGTTTCCTTGAGCTTGCCCTATTTGGAGACGGAATGGCCGTATTCTTTGAGGACAAAACTATTGGCTATCTCGCCTTGCGTACCGCTATTGGGGGAAGACTTAATCTTTATAACATCCCAACAGACAGACGCGCATATGCTAGCAACGGATATAACATGCCTCTAACGCAAGATAATAGCGTCATCATTTGGAACAACTTAATGCACACAAATAGTGTGCTTGAAGTCAGTAATTTTTCAAAGAGACTTTGGGATTTAGACAGGACTATTGATGTTAACGCAAAAGCACAGAAAACACCGATACTAATTAGATGCGACGAAAGTCAAAGACTTACGCTTAAAAATCTGTATAAACAGTACACCGGGAATGAACCTGTAATATACGGCGATAAAGGTCTATCAGTTAAACCAATTGATGTTCTTACCACTGGGGCGCCTTATGTATGTGATAAATTGTACGAGCTTAAAACCCAGATATGGAATGAGGCTCTAACTTATCTAGGCATATCTAACGTGAGCTATCAGAAGAAAGAGCGCCTTTTGCAAGATGAAGTGCAGCGTAATTTAGGCGGTACAATCGCGTCAAGGTATTCAAGGCTAGAAGCTAGACGGCAAGCGGCAGAAGAAATAAACCGAATGTTCGGACTGAATATTGAGGTTGATTTTAGGGAAGATTTTACGCTAGCTGTTGACGAGCTTGAAGATGAGGTGGATGAGGATGAGTAAATATACTACAGAAGTAAGATATATTTGCGCAAGTAAATCCAACTTGCCCGAAAGCGGATATTTTGCCACTGGAAAGAAAATCACTCCGCAGGATTATTGCGCAGCTGCTATGCAGGAAATTTTCGACGAATTTATTGTTAATATGTACGCCGATATAGGGCATGCTGATGTGCTCACTAAAATTCTATATCATTATTATACTAGAGAAATTGCTTTTGAGACATATTATCTTTGGAAAACAAATATAAACCGTTTCATGTGGGAACATTTCTCTGAGTATAAAGAGCTGTATAAAAGTATTGATATTCAGTATGATATGTTTGATGATGTGGATATTAGGCGAGAGCATACGGGCGAAAGTTCAAACAACGTCAAAAGTAAAGCTAACAGCGGTAACAAACAAAGCGGACAAACAAAGCAGAAATATTCTGACACACCACAAGGAGCGCTTAATGGGCTTGAAGCTGACAGGTATTTATCTTCGGCACAGATTGTTGAGAACACTAGTACAGGAGATACGTTCGGAAATACTAGCAGCGATGGCCAAGGCGCAGACCACTATGTCGAAACTGTTAAGGGAAAGCAGGGAAGCAAGGCATATAGTCAACTTGTCGTTGATTACCGAAAAGCTATCATGAATGTTGATATGCAAATTATTAACGACGTTTCGGATATGTTCTTTAATCTTTGGTAGAGGAGAAATTTACATGATTGAAAAACTTAGATGGATAACATGGAGCGTTCTACCACTTGTATACGATGAAAGTTTGTCGTATGTAGAGCTGCTAGACAAGGTTATCGCAAAGCTGAATGAAGTCATTGAAGCGACTAATAACTTCACTAAGCCAGTACAGGAAACCATCGAAGCTTGGCTCAAATCTGCCGAGGGTCAGGCCGCTGTAGAGCAAAGTGTTGGGGAGTTTATAGAGGAATATTCTAAAACGCCTAGTTTTCAGCAGGTACTTGTTACTGCACTAGGAAATCAGAGCGAGGAAATTCAAGCAGCCGCTAAAGAGGCTACTAATGAATATCTTTCAAGTACAGGCGGTACAACACTTATTGAGACAGAAGTTGACTTGTTTCTTGACGCTTATGTAAAAAGTGATGCATTTAAACAAGTCGTAGGAGACTTTGTTCTCCAACTAAATGAAATTCTGCGAGGTGACACTCTTGACATAAAGCAGATTAAAAGCGCTGATATATTCAGCAGAAAAGTCACGCTTACTTCTGCGGAAATGAGCAAAGATTATAGCGTTAACCGTAGTTTCTTTGAAATAGCTGTGACAGATGGTAATATCGCGCTGGGACAGCCTAATAATTTAAATATGTCGCTGGCAGAAAAAGCAAACTTTTCATTTAAACCGCTATATATGGGTTTCTCAACTGGTGACGGAAAAAACCAAATTAAAATGGTTGCTGAGCCAACAGACGAAAGCGACGTAGCAACTAAGAAATATGTTGACGAATCTGCTAATAAAAACCCCCTCGGTAATGGGTTTATACTTTTCGTCAATATATATCAGGACTCCCAAGGCGTTTGGAAAAGTGAGAAGTCTTTCAGTTATATAAAAGAAAATATAGCTAACGGAAATACCGTCGTACTACGTTGCAATCTGAATGATCCTGCCTATCTTACCTACGTGGGCGGCACTGGAACAACCGCAGTTTTTGCCGCAATACTCGGAGTTGCAAGCAACGAATTCCTCGGCGCGAACAACAAATATCCGCTGTATTACTATGTAAATACCGTTACAATATCAAGCGATAATAGCGTAAAGGTAGACGCAACAACATGGTATGAAAAAAACTATTTGCGCTCTGATGGCAGTGTACCGGCGCGTGGTGCTCTGTCCATGGGTAATAACCAAATTACTAATCTGGCAGCTCCGTTTAATCCAGCCGATGCGGCTAATAAAGAGTATGTTGATAGCAACGCAGGAGGCGCAGTTATCGCCGAGATAACACTGACAGACGAGAACCTTGCTGACTCCGAGAGCGGGTTAGTATATTCGGTGACTGATAGTGAAATTCTTAAGAAAGTACACGCATGGTATTATAATCATGGGTCACAAATTTCTACTGGTGCATTCTTGATTAAAGACCAAAGCTATTTAGGGACGACCGACTCGCCTGTATTTTGGAGAGTGCAGATTAATAGCTCTAATTACGGCGTTGACCAACCCGATGGAACTGTATCTATGGGCGGTTCAGGCAGCGGTTTTGCAGTCCACAGCTTTGTGTATTGCAATTTCAATGTCACTGCCAGCGGAACAGGAGTTATTGGCTTTTATATCCCGACTAATGAAGTGGTAATGGGATATGAACAAGATATATCTGTATACCGTGATGCCAGCGGAGTATTTTGGTCTGATGACGGCGACCATAGTACCAAAACAACTACAATATCTAGCTTAAGCATGCGTAACTTGTGGGATGCTAATTACAAATACGCGACCATATTTGTAGCGAACGCAGACGGCTCTAAATTCAAGCTGACGGGTGAATTTAATACGAAAACAACCGCCGATAATAAGACCGTCTTTGAATTTAGTGCTACCATGCCCGATACTGGCGCACAAGTGCTTTTGCAAAGCGCGGCTATTGATACTAGACCGCCCAAGGAGGGTACGGCATATACATTTACTATTAGTAATGTAGATGGGGGGGCTACTGCATCCAACATCACGAAGATAACGAGCTCAAGCTTTATTCTCGTTCCGAGCGGCACTAAAAAACTCACATTATATTTTAGAGGGGTTAATACTGGCTCAACGTTCAGGCCGACTGTGGATTTTAAGGCAAACTCAGCTTCCACATTGTATCTCACACTCACTGAAAAATTCCCCAAGGGCACAAACATCACTGGGTTTATTACTTTTGAGATAGACGGACTTCTTAAAGCCTACGGAGTAATAAATGATACTGCTGTGAGTACAATTAGTACCCCTGAACTAGGCGCTGCAATTGAGATTATACGTTTCTCTCCGGGTGTAGGATGGTCGGATTCTAACCCGGCATATTACGCAATAGGTTAACCATTTAGGCGCTACTATTTTAGTAGCGCCACTTTATATTTGTGCAACTTGCACAATGTACTATAGTGTGCATAGCGTTGG
>ERZ1024365.67-NODE-67-length-16814-cov-12.269169_pt1 | contig 16814 bp, 28 predicted proteins | sample MGYA00520788_ERZ1024365 | MGnify/ENA primary metagenome ERZ1024365 (study PRJEB33242, sample SAMEA3444265) | Homo sapiens | biome: Host associated; feature: Gastrointestinal tract; material: Stool | place: Uganda | collected 2011-01-01 ... | reverse complement strand
TCAGTAGCAGGCTTCTTTTTAGGATCCTCAGCTGGCTCTTCTTCTTTCTTTTCGCCCTCTTTTGGCTCATCTTTAGCCGGCTCGTCCTTTTCCTTTTTATCTTCTGGCTGCTTAGAAAAATCCTTCATTACATCTTCACTATCAGTGATTAAAGTTTCATCTGTTTTGACCACTGTTTTTTTACCTCCTTCAGATATTTTTAAAGCACTTTGGACTTCTTCCATCATACTGTATAAGGTAGTCATAAATTCTTCACTATCTTCTTTACTAAAAGAAGCACTAACTTTTGGCGCGGTTACGCTAGATCCCTCAAAACAAGGTTCTACGTCGTCACCAAGTATACAAAGCTTATAAAAAATAGCTCCATCAACTAAGAAAAAATCATTACCAGAATTATAATCTTTTGCCCAATTTCCTGTCATTGTCTTATCATCAACTTCCATTGAATGACCTTTACCTTCATCAATAGCACTTTGACATTCAGGATATTGAGATGTCCAAAGATAGCCTTCTGTCATCAGATATTCTCTAATTATTGAACCATTTATTGCATCATAATCTTCAAACTTTTGAAACCAGACCCTTGCATCAGTAGGAATAAAGCCATAGGGTCTAGTAGTGCATTCTTTTTTAATACCATCATGGTCAATAATAACTCTTTTGCCATGATCTCCAAAATCTTGCTTTTCTGCATTATAAGTTCCAACGATAGGAGTTCCACGAAGTGTGGTAGACATTTCCTGTAAGACTTCTTTTGAAAAATAAGTTTTATTTCGATTTTCTCCTACGTAAAGAACTTTTATTTCACATTTAGATATTAAAGGGTTAATATCCAATGGTTTCAAATTTATAAATTCTGGAGCATCAATAGTAGCAACAGATTGGTACATTACTATTTCTCCTTTCTATAAATCTTCTATATTATATTAAAAGAACAGTTATGCATTTTGAAAAATCTGACCAAGAGATAGAGAAAGTATTAAGACATACTTTCTCTATTCTGTAAAGTCTTATCAGATTTTTTATCATCATCCAATTCTTTTCTACCTACTTGTTTTTCTTCTATCTTAGGTGTTGCACCTTTAGAATTGTTAACCTGGTTTAATGCATCTGCATTCATAGTAGAAGACATCATAGGTGGGATAAATAAGTTAACCAAATCTAATACTTCTGTCTCAAAATGCGCGGTCGCGAGTATACTACTCTGACTCTGGCCTAATGCAATCTGAGGAAGCATCTTAGAATAACCAAGCTGAGTTTGTTCTTTATAGAGTTTAGACAATTCTTTATAATTATAAATTGTTGTCGTTAATAATTGTACTTTATAAACAACTTTTTTAGGAGTTGTATTAAAAGGATCAAGTAAACTATTTAAAAAATCTTCAAATTGAAGCAATAAATTATACATTGTAGCTTCGTCATTCATAATAGATTTTTCCAAAGCTGTATTACCTGTTGTATTAAATAAATTTAATGACATACCAGCTTCATTATATACCTGTCTTTCAATACGCTCTAAATCATCAGTCTTGGTTGCACTATCCTCAGCCATGTCCGCGACATCGACGTCCGCGAATGTAGTTAATACTTTTATACCAACCGCATCAGCTAACATTTTTACTGCATTATTGTGAAGCTGTTGTGCTTCATCCATATCAAATATTAAATCTCCATTTTTATCAAATGGCATTTTTTGAATAACAATTTTTAATAATTTCTGTAAAGTTCTTTGCTTATCAATAGCTTGTGCTTCATCCAAATCTATAAGCAAAGGAATTACTGCAATAAAAGGTGGATAATCTTCTCCATTTACAGTAAATTTAACTGTCATTTTTGGATCTAACAAATACCAACCGCTAGTATCTCCAGAGAACTGTGGAGGAAGCTTTCCTTTCTTATAAAGGACATATCCTTTTTGGAACTCTTTTGGAAATAATTTTAAAATAGCCATTCTTTGTGCGACAGTTCCAAATTTATCATCAAAATATCTCATATTAAACTCAACCGCTGGTTGATCTCCATAGTTGAATCTTGAACGACAATAATCTTGAGGTAGCTCTTGTAAGACTATTTTTTTAGCTGTTGGAACTTTATACCCATAATAACAACCATTTAATAAAGTTTTTAATGCAATTTCACCTAAAGTTTTTTTAACTCCAAAATCATCTAACATAGATAAAGCATTATCAAAATTAGTAGTTAATTTTTCATTTTTATATTTTTTATCTTTAACATATGGAGTTACATACCAGTCATATCTATACAAGAATGCCATATATCTAACAATTCTTGCATAGATACCACTTGTACGATAAAAGAAATTAGAAATTTCTCTCATAGTTTTTAGGTCATAATTATCAATAGCTCTAAGCACTGAACACTTATCTGCTAATCTTGGATTAGTTTTTCTTAAATCTCCTAATTTAAAAATCGCATCATCCAATGTTTTTACTCCAACTTTAATAGAATTAAAATCTACAGGTGGAGTTTCTTTAATAACTGGTCTATTAGAATAACTAATTTTTTGGTCGGTATCCATATCAAATTTTTTATTTGAATCATTTGGTATCGCAAAAACCATAAGATACCTCCTTTATCTAAAATAATTATACTAAAAATTTCGGCTTTTGTCAAATTTATCTAAAATAAATCTACCATCCATTGGCTGCTTTCATTATATAATCATAATTCATAATATGTTCATCCCAATATGGTATTGCAATTAAAGTAATATTGTGTAGTTTACAATATTTTCTTTTTTGTGCATCATTATATTTTTGTTTATTTAAACCTGACACTCCACCGAATTTACTTTTTGGTTCATAATGCTGGATTCCTTGAAATTCAATTAAAAAGTCAAGGTCTCCATTATCATCGAAAACTGCAAAATCAAAACGAAGCGGTCTTCCGCTTGAACTCACCAAGTCAGGGAAAGTATATTCCTCCTGATAGTCCAATCCCGCAGCATCTAAAATTTCACAAATTTTAATTTCTCCTCTTGAACTCTTCATAAATTTCACATCCTTTACTTATATATTTTAAATCTAATCTTTTCATTTTAATAATTCTTGACCTAACTGTAAAACATCATATTAGCAAAATTTCTAGAACCACGTTTCTTTCTCTTTGATTCTTCTTTTTTAATGTATAATAAACCGTATTCAAAAGCAGAGAATTTATCCTTTTTAATAGTTTTTGTACTTTGTTTAAGAATGGTATTAACACCTTCATTTTCTTCAACCAAATTCATCATTTGATCTCTTAAAACAGAAGTTAAAACAAAAGGTTTCAACTTTTCATTTCTTTGATCTATTGACATATTTTGACCCATTTTAGTTTCCATTAACTTCATTTTAGCTTCACGTTCATCAATTAAAAGTTTTACTCTACCACTACTTAATTGGGTTTGAGCATAAGTATGAGCTTCTGTATTAACAGGAGCATTAGCCTTAATAAGATACATAGCATCACGCTCCATATCATCAGTTCTAAATTTCTTATACTCTTGTCCAGCTTCTTCATAAGTTCCACCTTCAACTCCAAAAGGAGGTAACGTTTCGCCAGTTTCTGGATCTATCTGACTTTTAACCATATAATCAATAAGACCTACACCAAGACCGTTGGCATCAATAGCACAACATCTAGCCTTGTATCTATAAAACAATCGTTTAATATAAATCGCTTGTGTTTCAAAATGTTCTGCTTCATAAGTATAGATATTTACTAAACTCTTAATTGCTGAACCTTGAACTTGCGGCGTAACTTTAAATATCATAACCTCAGTCGTACATCCTATACGACCAACGTCTATACCCAACACATAATAAGCTGATTTAGAACTACGCCCACTCCATTCATACTCTGGTTGATTAAGTTCTCTATGCTTATCAAATATCTGCGCGCTAAAGTAAGCATTCTCTGCATCACCACTCCAAACAGAACAATATTCTCTTTCAAATGATGCTTCATTAAATGTACCTGACATTTTTAACTCTTCTACGAAGTCCTCATTTAAAAGTCCTTCTGTAACAGGAGTCTCATAAGTTCCGCCCATAATCATTGTTTTATCAGGTTCAATAATTGATTCTACTAAAAGTTCACATAACTTATCATAAGCAAATGAGTTTTTATATCCCGCGGTCGTGATATAAATCTGGCTCTTGTTAACAACTTCTCCGGGTACACGGGAACCATCCGGAAGCCGCCTATCTACGTTTGTGGTAGGAATAATAATTTCATTAAGCGCAGTCTGATCAATAAGAACACACTCTTCCATAAGTCCGCCTGTACGACGCTGACCTCTGGAACTCTCTCTTGCCGCAAGAATATCTATTTTAGAACCATTCTTAAAGATATATTTTACATTATCTTTGGTTTTTGTAGATACACCTCTATCCCAGTTAATCTCATTATTAAGCGCGGGAATCAGCCTACATATTTCTTCTATCTTAGCTACTGTAATACTAGCAGCCTGCTCTTTTCCGCCCGTAGTAACGAACAATTCTGAACCGGGATATAATATACATCTAAGCATGAGAACCATCATTGAGAGAAATGACTTCGAATAAGCTCGAGGGAATGTGGCATACACTTTACGGTGCCGCATTACAACTCTGATAAAAACTCTTTGGTAAAAATAGAAATGGAAAGTGCTATCTGGCCCCTTTATAAAATCTACAAAGAGGTCAGGGTACTTTCTATAGAATGATATAGTATATCTAATTTCATCAATATTTTCATTGATTCGTTCTTCTGACATTCCTATTTTTTTATTTTTTGAACCAGAGAGGTCTAATAAGCTTTGTAAACTCATTATTCATCCTCCTCTCCTAAGTCAGAATCTAGAAGGTTTCTATCTTCTTCAATTTGCTGTGCAATACTTTCTCTGTACTCAACAGTAGCATCATCATCAAGCTCAATATGATCAAGACCTTTAGCCTTAGCAGCTTCTTTTGCAGCACGCTGTTCATCTGCACGCTCTCTTTTCTTAATATACTCTTCAATCTGTTGAGCAAGACCAGAATCTGAAGTAATAAGATTTCTTGTGTAAGCTTGCAAATCATCAATTACCTTATCCACAATGTCTAAAGGCGTATCAATGACATATTCTGGAATTGCGCCTTTTGTTTTTTCACAATAAGCTACTAATTCACCAATAGCATCAAACTGTTTAGTCTTTTCATCCTTATTTTGAGCCGCAGTAAACTTACTAGACTTCATTTGCGCATCATAAACTTTACTTAATTTTTGATAAGTATCAAAATCTCCAATATCAAGAGCCTGATCCATTTTAAGCGAAGTTTTACAAATAAACATTAAAGTCTTATCAGTTGCCGCGTCTTGAATATCAAATGAATTTTGAAAATCATTATACATCTTTTCAAGTGCAACCCAGTCTGCGGCAGAATACATCTTGCCCCATTTCATAGCAAGATAAACTTTATCTTCTGCTGTTAAATCAGCACCAACATCTATTAACTCTACATCTTGCGGGAAGCCGCCTCCAACTTCCTTAATCTGGCCACTGATTTGCTCAAATCGAGGTTCTGGTGCAGTAGTTTGAATATATGTTTTATATTGAGCTTCTGAAATCTCTCCATTTTCATAAGCTTCTTTGATATGCTCTTGTTCCTCCTCAGTTCCAGCTGAACCGCCCATCATCTGAAGCCGCACATTAGCTTCTTGATTTAATCTATCAGAATCCGCCCAAGTGTAATTCTTAAACTGTTTTAATTTCATTTTAGAAATATATTTACCAATTACACTTAGACCAGTCATCTTATGAGGGTCTTTAGCGTAAGCTCTATCTCTTAAAATATTCCATTCAGATTCAATATAAGGAAGATCAAATTTTTCAAGAATCCATAAGAATGTTCCTGGATCCCAGTTATCAATATGCATTGTCAAACAATCCTTACAAAGTTCGCATTTTGCACCATCTTTATAAGTATAAAATTTTGTATCAGCAAGTGTTCTTTTGCATTTTATACATGTACATTTTTCCGATACCGCCATTTATATTCACCTTCTTTTTTACTTTTTATTTCTACAAGATTTACAAATAGAATACCATCCATCTCTACTTGTCTTATTCTTTGCAAAAAAGTAGCTGTGACCTAATTTAATTTGACCGCATCTTGAACATCTTTTCCAATATCCTTTTTCTTCTTCGGTATAATGCCAAACAAGCCAATCCATTTTAGCTTGTTCAGATAACATTTTAGGGATTTTATTTCGCCAAAGGGAAGAAATATATTCAACAGAATGTTTAATTTCAAATTCTTCGTATAATAAATCTTGGATTTCTGCGTTCTGCTTACCATCTATTTTATATATTACTAATTTATAATATAAAGGGAATTTTTCTTTAAAAGTTCTTTCTACTAAATCATCTAAATCAATCATCATCCATCTTAAATCGCTTCCAAAATTTTCATATGTTTCTTCTTTTATTTTTGAATAATTGCATAACAAGAGAGAAACATGAAAAGGGTTGATTAAAGTAATTAGACCATCACTATAAATCTCACCTGTATCTGGATCAATCTGGATTTTTTCCTGTAAATCTACCCGGGATATTGATTTAACTAAGTTTGTGCTATACATCGGTCTGCGATAAACCTCTTTTAAAACATATTGGTCTTTTCTCATTTCAATAAGTTGTTTTTTTAAGAGATACGCGCGCTTACCGGTTGCCACACTAGCCTGCTTCTCTATCCGCTCTATGCTCTCGCGAAGTTCTCTCAAACCGGGCACTTCCGCGATATCTTGTTCAGTGATTTCATACTTAGGTCTGTAAATAATATTTTTATCGTTGGCAATCATATTGTAAATGCCATCTTCGCCATTTTCAAGTTTTCCAATAAGTCCTTCAAAAGATGTCTCTCTATCATTAACTGTTTTCATTCTATTGTCTGTTAATAATGAACTTTTTTCACCTTGTTTATTTTGTTTTCTATCTTCTTTATTTGCTGCTAATATTATATAATCTGCTAATTTTTCTAAATATGTTGAGTTCAATCTTTCAGGAGGAGTATTGGCTATTATTTTTTTGACATGCTCTGTTCGCTCTTGTGATGATTCAAGCGAAAAGTCCATTTTTATGTAATTTTGCTCCATGTCACTTCTCCTTTCTATTCTTAATCACATTATACCAAAATTTTTCAGCCTTGTCAATATTTAATTGGAATTATTAAAAATTTTATGATATAATAATTTTAGTAAATAGAATAAGGAGAATAAAATATGATTAACATTGATAAAGTGGCAGCTATTCAAAAACGCACTAAAAAGAAATTTCTTAGACAACAAAAGAGATATATTAGAATTATAAACAAAGCAATAAAGTATAATGTTACGCATGGTAAAAATTATATAGAAGTAAATCTATCAGAACCTTTCGTTAATTCAAATTTTATAGATGAAATTATAAAGCTATATGAAGAACGAGGCTTTGAGGTTGAAAAATATAATAGGGCTTATTCTGGAGAATACCTTTTAATAAAATGGAGAAAAATGGAGGACTTTTAATGAGATTAAGAAAAAATTTTATGCCTAAACCTAGTACAATAATTAAGAAAGGTATCCATCAAGCCATATGGGGAGGACATGATTTAGATAGATGTGGAGAGAAATATTTTGGTTATAAAAAGAATAAGAAAGGAGTGCGCTAAGCTGTCTTAGTGGCAGCCATCAAGCGCGATTGCCGCATGAAAAAGTTTAAGATTGATGCTCCTGTTGATTATGTAATGGGACATTTAAAATATGGACACTATGAAGGAGAAGTCGAAATTCCAGAGGAAGATGAAGAGAATTTTAAACAATCTCCTTTAGATTACTTAAATAATAATGATTTAATAGAATCATTAGATTTTAAAGTTGATGTTGAAATTGAAGATTGTGGAGATATATATGAGGTAAATTATAAGGAGGTGTAATAATGCCAAAACATGATGATTTAGGAACTCGAATGAAAACTTTTTATGAAAGCGCACCCAAAATCCACCTTATGCACAGATGTCCTGTTGCCATCAGGCTAGACGGCCGCGCTTTCCATACATTTACAAAAGGATTTCAAAAACCTTTCGATGAAATACTAATGGAGTCTATGCAAGAAACTATGCAGTATCTTTGTGAGAATATTCAAGGTTGTGTTTTTGGATACACCCAGTCAGATGAAATTACTCTTATACTCGTGGATTATAAAAATTTAACCAGCGCCGCGTGGTTTGATTATGAAGTGCAGAAAGTATGTAGTATTGCGGCAAGCATGGCTACAATGGCATTTAATAAGCATTTTTATGATAATGTATTTATGTATAATGCGACTGCTGCTGTTGATTTATCCAATAAAAAATATCCATTTAAAGAAGTATACTCTAAAGCGGTAGAAAAAGGTGCAATGTTTGATGCAAGATGTTTTAACATACCAAAAGAAGAAGTAGCTAATTTGATTTATTGGCGGCAGTTGGATGCTATGCGGAATTCAGTTCAGGCAGTTGGACAAGCAAACTTTAGCTGTAAGGAACTATCAGGCAAGTCTTGCGCAGATATAAAAGAAATGCTCAAAGAAAAAGGTGTTGATTGGGATAGTTTTCCTTTAGAGTTTCAGAGAGGCTCTTGTTGTGTAAGAAATGCTGTTGCCATAAAAAAAGAACAAGTTATTTTCCCTAGTGGGAAAAAAATGATTAGATCTATTATAGAACTTAGAGATACATCTAAGCCAGAAAAAGCTTGGATTATAGATAAAGAAATCCCTATATTTAAAGAGAATGGTAGAAAGTATATTGAAGATTTGATTTTTATTGAGGAGGAGTAATATGAAAATTTATAATATGCCTAGAGGATCTGGAAAGACGAGATATTTAGCAAATTTATATATGCCCACTGTTGTAGCTACTAAAGCAATGAAAAATGAAGCTGAACTACAAGGCGCTAAGGAGGTATATACAGTAAAAGAATTTTTAGAATTAAAAAAGAAACCTAAAGTAATATGTATAGATGAATTAGACTTAGTATTGGGAAAATTATTAGATTGCTATGTTGATTTAGCCACTATTACAGAGAGGTAATAATTTTGGACAAAGAAATACCGAAGAAACCTAGAAAAACTGATTCATATAGAGAAATAATACATAAGATTTATGCTTATGCATGCCCCACCTGCGGAAATGCATGTCTAGAGAGATGGGCGAATGAGCGTCAGGAAATAATGTATTGTTGGAATTGCGGTCAGAGACTAAAATGGGAATAACTCGTCTAACAACTTTTGGAGAAAATCCGTTCTTTGAAATTAAAATAACTTTTGGAGAGGGAATTGTCGAGGAAAGTTAGGCTAGACTAACTCATTCTGGCTCATCCCGAAACATGGCTCCCCATCATACTTCAGATTCATTATACCATACTATGTGTAGTTTGTCAAGCACTAATTTTTACATAATCATCGGTTAGGCGGGGCAAACACTTTAGTGCGTTAAAGCATTGAAGCGCGCAAGAAAATGATAAAAAGAAGTAAAGAAAATGATAAAAATTTTTTTACAAAAACACTTGACAAATGAATCAAAAAGGCTTATAATACATACATAAGGTAAAGGAAAGGAAGCCAAAAGGCTAAAGGTAAAAAGTTATGGAGTTCAGAATGTATCAGAATATTGAGGGCGTTGAATTTGAGGTTATGGGTGACATGGTTCTCTTTCATACAGAGGATGAAGCACAGGTCACAGGACTTGAGTATTTTGCTGAAAAGCACAATGTGTCAATCGAGGTTCGTGAGGATGGTTGGACAGAGGTTACTGGTGATACAACTTCACTTTTCCATTTTGTTTGTGGGTTGGGTAGAATGAGTATCAATAACAACTTGTAGAAGTAAAAGCAAGGCAAGGGCGCGAGTCCTTGCCTTTTATAATGTAAAGGGTGTGAACGCTTTAGTGCGTTAAAGTGCTAATGCATTGTATCTAAAAGAGTACAATTTATTTATAAAAAAGCTTGACAACTAACAACAAAAGGCTTATAATAAATAATGTAAGGTAAAGAAAAGGAAAGAGGTAAAAGGTTATGAATAATAAAAGAAAGTCAGCATTGAGAGTAAACGTAGAAACGGCATTGATTACATTGTCTATTATTGTTAGCATGTTGCTTGTAAGTTTCGCTATTTGTGTTGTAAGATTCGAGGTATTCAAAGCGCATGATGACATCGACTTTGACTTGACACCAACAGCACAGCTCGAAAATGGGGTTGATGTAGAAGCATTGAGCAAAAGACCAACAGAAGCAAGCGAACTTGTGAAACCTATTGATAATAGCGCAATAGAATACATCAATAAAAGTTTAGAAAAATAGAAAAAAGTGCTTGACAAACAAAGCACAATCTGTTATACTTAGTATAAAGATAAGGAAAGGAAAGCCAAAGGCTTAAAGGTAAATAGCTATGAATAAGACAACACTTGCATACTTCACAATCGAGGACAACTATTTTGTTTTCACAAGAACACATTACTTTGATGATAGCACAAAGCCAATCGAAAGAGCAAAGGCTGAAAAGGAACTTGCTAGACTTCAGGCAATTAACCCAACTAGACAGTTAAAGATTGTTACACGTTACGACTGCATCACAATGTAGGAAGAAGGCAAAAGCCTTCTTTTTTTTGTTCGTTCTGAATCGAACACTTGGTCTGGTGTCCGAACTATTATACCACACTACTAGCCAACTTGTCAAGAGGAAAAGTGTAAAAAAATAAAAAAAATATCTTTCCTAAAACAGGTAAAAGATTTAATAAAAAACGCAAGCAAATTGTATCAATTTATCTAATAAAGTAGTATTATAATACTTGTAAGGAATACAAGGAAAGGAAACAAAAGAACATGAACTTGATCGAAAGAATTGAGGAAGCTATCGAGAACAAGGACACAAACGCACTTGCATTACTGCTTGCGGACTGGGATAACAACAGATTGACAAATTAGAAAGAGGTAAACAATGAAAGAATTTTTCAGTATTACAGAAAAGAAGTATGTTTTTGAAATTGCGGACTTGACTACAATTATTACAATTTTAAATGTCTTGTTTGTGGTGTGCGGTTTCGCGTGGGCGCCTTGGCTTGGCATTGTGAATTGTAGTGTTTGGCTTGTGTTGAACGTAAAAGTAAGAGCGCACGTGAATAGTTATGTGACACAGATTGCACTTATTGTATTAAATGTGTATTTCTTGACATTGTAGAGAAGATGAAAAATCTTCTCTTTTTTAATAGATGCAACACTTTAGCGCGTTAAAGCGTTACAGTTCACTGCACTAAAGCAACTTCTGCAACCACCGAACAAATGGTCTGCTGCCCGAAAAATTATACCACAGGTGACCGCACTTTGTCAAGAGAAAATTTGCACAAATTTATAAGTTTTTTCAATCCCAAAATTGTGCATTTTTTTTATAAAAAAGTATTGACTTTTGTTGCCTAAAGTAGTATTATAATACTTGTAAGGAACAGATACAGCGCGATAGCTGAAAACAGAAACTTACAAAAAAGGTATTGACAAACTCAATAAGATGTGCTATAATGAGTACAGAAATTAAGGAAAGAGGTAGTTGAGTATGAAGGCTATTAAGATTGAGAAACACGGTTGCAATTATGTTGTTGGTTTCGAGGGTGGCGCGGTTCGTCACTTCTGCGGTAGCGAAGTTGAGTTTCAGGCTTGGCTTGAAAAGAAAACAAAAAAGTAGAAAAGGGGTTGACAAACCCCACAAGGTATGGTATAATAAATACATAATAAAGAAAAGGAAAGAGGTAAAAAATTATGAAAATGGTTGTTGTTAAGATTGGCGGAGTTGTTGTTGACAAGGATTGCTACACACTTGCGAAGATTCGTGAGATTGAGAAGGCTGGATTCACAGTTGAGAGTGTCAAGTAGACACTCTCCATAGGGTTTGAAAAATTGGTTGTTTGAAAGGAAAAGGGCAAAATATGAATAATAAAAGAAAAAAAATGATTAAGGAGATGGTTGATCTTTATGGCTCGGAACATGAACTTGTCAAGTTTTTTACCGAACTCTGCGAAAAAGCTAGTACAAAAGATGATAAAATGCTTGAAATGCTGGTGCAGTGTCACAAAGAATATCCAGTAAAATAAGAAAGGGATTGACAAAAACAAAAGCATATGATACAATATAGGTATAAACAAAAGATAGGGAGAGATAGAGGCTCACCACTCGGTTGACAGGTTATCTAATAGGTAGTCGGTTAACTGAGGAGCCGAAGCCTCCTACATGGATTCAAAAAATAGTTGTTGACAAATAATAATAAATATGATATAATAAATATAAAGATAAGGGATAGTAGGCTAAATGGCAAACCACTAAATGCGCATAGAAATAAGAGTTCGATTCTCTTCTATCCCAAGCAAGGCGAACCTAGGAACGACCTTTTGCAAATAGAATAGCTAGGATAAATAAAGGAAAGAGGTAAAAAGATATGGAGAATTTTGAAAAGGCAATCGAAAAGAGAAACAAGAGAAAGAATAGTCTTTTAAAAAAAATTATTTGGTATAGAGTTAAGGCTGGTAGATATATGGTTACATGGTGGGGAGTTCCTCTTGTTGGAGTAAAGTATATCTATGATTTCTTTAATGATAAGAAGCAGTGGAACGAGAAGAAAGCTAAGAAAATTGCTGATAGAATGATTCTCAATGAAATTGAATATGATGAAGAAAATAATCGTTATGTTTGGGAGAATCATCATTCATATTATTATGCAAAGATTCCAAAACGTTATCAGAAATGGGCAAGTGATTTTCATTCAAAAATGGATAGTTTTCTTGAAAGTGAATTTTATCAAATTGATGGTTATACAAAAATATTTGGTTATACAGAAGATGGTTTTAAAAGATTTTATTTTATACCGATTAAAAAGGAAGGGGAGTAAATTATGGAAATTATAATTGCTTTTGGTTGCGGATGTGCGTTTGTTATACCGCCATTGATTATGGCAAGTGTCAGCGATGCAGTTCAGCGTAAGAGAAAACGCAACGAAGTTTTAAGAAAATTTGGAATTAAGTCTTGACAAAGTAGTTAAGGCATGGTATAATAAATACATAATAAAGGAAAGGAAGTAAAAAATATGAAAGTTGCAAGAAAAATTGATGTTACAAAAAAGGAATATGAGGTTCTCGATCATTTTCTTGACGTGTGTAGTGAGGTAGGATTAGAAAATGATGAACTTGTTGATTTACTTAATGCAATTTCTAATAAAGATTCAGAGTTTGAGTGGGCAGGAATTACATATGATATTGAGTATTTAGCTTAGGGGCTATATAGCCCCTAATTTTTTTACAATAAAAGCTTGATATATCGCGGCAGTTGTGATATAATAAAATTTTGAGATGAAAATACCCTGGAAAAAATTTTTCATTTTTCTCTTGACAAATTAAATGAAATATGGTATACTGGGCGGGCCGCGCACCATCGCCGCGGGCCGAAATATTATACCACACATGGCTCAGGTTTGTCAAGACTAACTTTCAAAAAAGTTATCCACAATTTACTATCCCGAAATTGTGGATAACTTTGTGGATAACTCCTATTGACAAATGCGGCTATGTGTAGTATACTAGGTACATAAGGTAAGGGAAGGACGGTTGAGAGTATGAATGAGAGAGTAGAGCAGAATATCATGGAATGTGATACAGACGAAGGCTTTGATTGGGAAACATATCAGTATATATGCGATATTGCTGATTATTGGGAATGTGAAGAATAATACTTGACAAATAAAGTATTATCATATATAATATAAAGGAAAGGCGGTTGATAGTATGATGGTATTTGAAGTCATGGGATATACGATAGCTGGATATGGGTATCGCTGGGCGGTCACCCGCAATGGAATACATATTGGCACATATTCTGATACGTGGGTAAACATCAGAAACGCAATTATTTTGAAAAAAATCAAATAAAAGGTTGACAAATACCCTTAAACATGGTATAATCATTATAGAAAGTGAAAGAGAGGTAATAAGAAATGAAAATTAAGATTGAAAAACAGCCTCAACTTATGCCTAAGTACAACCCTTTTCAGACCGGATATGGAGTACAGGAATCCGCAAGATATAAGAAAAAAGGGCGGAATGCTGAGAAGCTGAGAAAAGAATTAAAAAATTACTATTGACAAACAATAGGAAATATGCTATAATAAATATATAATAAAGAAAGAAAGAGGTAATAATTATGGAAAAAGGTGGAATTAGTTTTAGCGGTTTGTTGTTTATTGTTCTTTTGGTTTTGAAGTTAGTAAAAGTAATTTCAATATCATGGGTTTGGGTGTTTGCTCCTTTGTGGATTCCAGCGTGTATTGCACTTGTAATCCTTATCATTGCAGCAATTATCAGTAAACATTAGAAAGAGAGGTAATAATTATGAGAGAAGTTATTTACAAAGTAACAAAGCCAGGACGTGTGGGTTTCGCAAAACGTAAAACCCTCGAACATGCACAAAGAACTGCACAGGATATCCACGGAGAATACAGGGCGATTCTTGTAGACCCCGAAATTGCAACAAAGACTTTAATTGCGATTTCGCCTATGCGTAAGCGCATGATTGCACAGTTTGGAAAAGTTCATCCTAGTTTGAAAAATAGGGTTGACAAATAGTCAACCCTATGATATAATAGATATAGAAAGTGAGGTAAACAAAATGAAAGTTTATATTATCCATGAAGACCTTAATGGTGTTATTGGAGTAGCAGATAGCTATAAAAGTGCAGTTCAGTTTCTTATTGATAAAGAGTGGATAACAGAAGATTTTGAAATTTGGAATAGAGAAAACAATTACAGCCGTCCTCTTTATACTTTTGAAATCAAGCCAGAAGAAATTAAAGCATGGAATATTAGCAAGTTTAATGATTTCTTTGATGGAGATTTTGAGATTGAAGAGGCTAATCTCATAACAGATGCACGTAATAAAATTGAGGAGGTGCTTGCCAACGATGGGTTGGAGTCATGATTATACTTTTGATTATCTTAAAGAGCAGGCTAACCAAAAATCAAAAGATGCAACATGTGACAAGATTCTTAGCCACATCAATAGAAATCCTTGCATAACAGTAGCCGAGTTAAGAAAATTTATCATTGACTTAAAAAATAATGGTTTTTAACCATTATTTTTTTGAAATTAAACTTGACAAAATTCCTTTGATATGATATAATGGCGGCGCGCTTGCGGTTGGGGCGCGCCGCAATATTATACCACATGTACCCGCAGTTTGTCAAGACCAATTTTTGAAAAAATTGCACAAAAATTTTTCTCCCGAATTGTGCAATTTTTACGAAAAGAATCTGATAAAAAACGCAAGAATTTTGTATCAATCCATGCTTAAAAGTAGTATTATAATACTTGTAAGGAAGAGATAACAACATGATAGTTGAAAACAAACTTCCTAAAGAAAATAAAAAAATGCTTGACAAAGCAAACTAAATGTGCTATAATAAATACATACAAGGGAGCTGGTAAAGCTCGAAACGAAACCCTGTCGAGTGCGTAAGGAAGTCAAGATGCAGTAAAGGTTGAAAAAATTTGAAAAAGGTCTTGACAAACTCCCTTGAATATGTTATACTTAGTACATAAGGTAAAGGAAAGAGGTAATAAAATGGAAAAGAAGATTGACAGAAGAATTAAGTACAGAGCAGTAGTTGATACAGAGACTTGTCCAGTTGACAAAGACTTGACAGATGTAGTTCCTAGCAATATGTGGACATATGATTTCGGTTTCGCAATCGTAGATAAGAATGGTAATGTATACGAAGCATATAGCTTTGTCAATGCGGATATCTTTATCGGAGAGCGTGAGTTGATGAAATCCGCATACTATGCCAACAAGATTCCGCAGTATTGGGAAGATATTAAAGCAGGCAAGCGCACACTTGCAACATTTTACAATATTAGAAAGAAATTCTTTGAAGTATGCGAAGAATACGGAGTGGAAGAAGTTTATGCTCACAACATGCGCTTCGACCATGGAACATTGAATACAACCGAAAGATGGCTGACAAAATCAAAATACCGCTACTTCTTCCCATCACAATATATTATTTGTGATACTTTGAAGATGGCAAGAGATGTTATTCTGAAAATGCCAACATACAAGAGATTTTGTATTGAAAATGGCTATGTTACAAGAAACAATCAGCCAAGAGCAACCGCTGAAATCCTTTATAGATTTATTACAAAAAATAATGATTTTGTAGAAAGTCACACCGCACTTGAGGATGTGCTGATTGAGAAAGAGATTCTTGCCTATTGTTTCAAGCAACATAAAAAAATGCGTCGGCTCTTGTGGGAAAATTAAAATTCCCACTTGACAAACCGCCTAAAGTGTGGTAATATATGATAGAAGAGGAAAGGAGAAGAAAAGGCATGAAAACAAGAGCGCAGTTAATAAAAGAAATCATGGCGGAGTTCGCAAAAGAGGGCGAACCTGTGACCGAGAAAGAAGCTGGGGAAATCGCCGATTTAGAAATTAAAGCCAAGGAAAATAATGTCAAACATTATGAGCGTAGCATAAAGCCACGAGACAAGCCAACAAAAGAAAGAAAGATTGATGTAGAAAAATTAAAAATTTTAGAACAAATCCAAGCTACCCTTGAAGAATACGGGTTTACGGTAAAAAGGGAGCGAGAGGTTGCGCTACATTTTGGAAACTATGAGTTGAAACTCATTAGACATAAAAAAAGTAGTTGACAAACAATAAAAAGTATGATATAATAAATATAGAAAGTGGGAATGGAAAGAATCGAACTCTCGCCCCATCTCTAACGCCCACCTTTGGTTGA
>ERZ1024365.66-NODE-66-length-16826-cov-18.551786_pt1 | contig 16826 bp, 22 predicted proteins | sample MGYA00520788_ERZ1024365 | MGnify/ENA primary metagenome ERZ1024365 (study PRJEB33242, sample SAMEA3444265) | Homo sapiens | biome: Host associated; feature: Gastrointestinal tract; material: Stool | place: Uganda | collected 2011-01-01 ... | reverse complement strand
TACAGATTTATCGTTTAGCCAGTCTTTCTTTCTTAACTTACATAGCTCCTCATTTATCATGCTTCGTGTGCGCATATACCACTCACGCAAAGCTTTTTGCTTTTCTACGTTTTGATAAAGCTCTTCGATTTCTTCGTCTGTGAAGAGGCGTTCTTCTTTTGTATCTGTAGCTTTATCTATATGCTTTTGTGCTCGCAGCTTCCTTTTATAGACATCATCGAAGAATAGACCAAATCGAGGATTCTCTTCGATTTCCGATAATTGTATAACTTGGTAGTATTTCCTAGCCTTATATAAGTTGATAGAAAGGCGATTCTCACAATATCCAGTATGATGTCCTTTGATGATTGCCAACTTTGCCTCCTTGTTGCAATTCTCAATGTCTCCTTTCTTAAAATAGCTAACCATCATATTGCAATGAACAAAGTAATCGTTTGGATATTCTGCTTCAATCCGCTTCCCTTCCTCTATTGCCCTGTCATATTCCTTGTGAAAGTTCAAGTTGCCAAGCAAGCATCCCTCTGGTACAGAAGATTCAGCGACAACCTCTTTGTCTTTAAGGCTGTCGCTGATTTCTGATGCTTTTACCATACTTACATCGCTCTTTCGGTGTAAGATTTGCTTTAACTTTTGAAAGAAATCCATTATTTCTTTATTGTAGTAACCGAACTTACAATAGGATTGTTTGTTATGGTGATTCTGTTTCCGTCTGCTGACAACAAGCCGTCAAACGTAATGGTTTTGCCATCCTTTATGTAAGAGAAGGTAATTACATTGTTCGATATCTCGTAGTTTGCGGAAATAGTATATTCGCTAACGTCTTCACTGTACACTTCTTTGTTAGAGTAAGTATATTTTGTTTGATACGCAACACACCCCTTGCCATCAAGCGGAATAAAGAGGGTTCCGTCAGCTCTGTAAACACCATAACTATATACAGTAATCTCTTCATATCTATTATAGCCGAATCTTACAATATATGAGCCTTCGCTAAATTTATAAAGGCTTTCCGTTTTGGTCTGATTAGCCTTTGCTTTGGTTTTCGTAACCTTTACCTTAAAAGTACATTTGTTTGCATCAAAAGAAGCTGTTATTGTAGAGTCGCATTCATGTTTATTTTGCTTGCATAAATCCCAGAACCAATAACCTTCTTCTGTTTTGGTCTCCTCTGTATATTGGAAACCGACAACCTCATTCATCTTTGCTTCTATCTTGGTATTTGGCTCTGTTTTATCAACGGCAACCAATGAAGAGCTATGGAACGAAGTTACGTCTGATACCCAGCTTGTATTCTCTAATTTTTTCTTTTCGCTCTCTTTATTATCATCGCTTGAACATGAAAGATTTGTACAAGCTACGATGAACATAAAGAGAGACATAAATAATGCCTTTTCTTTTTTCATAATCTTATATCTCCTATATTAATGTTTATAAATTGCACGATACCTATTTAAAATGCGTTCTGCGGCGTTATCTTTCCCTTGCTTGGTATATACTAAGGCAAGGCGAAGATACCCCGTTCTACGCAAGCAACCGAGGTACATCAGCCGCTCGTAGCAATATGTGGCTCTGCTTAATATTCCATCACGGAGGTAGCGTTGAGCCATTGTCGCCAACTCCTTTGGTGATGCGTCATAAATCTGTGTCATAACTCGTCTGATTTGGTTGCGTGTACAAAGGTAGCGAAAAATTGATTACTATATATTTATATTGCATTTTTTTTATATTAAAATAACCTTAATTTACATATCGATATATTAAAAGCTATTAAAATATTAATAAAAATACAGAGAAAATTTGGCAGTTTCAAAAGAAATTATTAATTTTGCGGTGTAAATAATTAATAAATAGGTTTAATAATTAAATTATAGGAGATACAACAATGATGACAAAGCAAGAAGAAATTATGCACCTTATGGCATTGAAGGGCGATAAAAGAGGTGATACATACTTCAATCAGTTCTTTAGCTCAGACGATATTGAGCAGATGGTTCGAAATATCCACGCTGATTTCGCTATCGAAATGGGCTGTTCATTTGCTAAGAAGGCAGAAGAGCTTGAAAAGAAGTTGCATGAGGAGCAGAAAGCCCACGACCAAGATATGCTTGATTTTGTTGAAGACTTACTTGTAACGGAAGCAGCAAATGGAAATCCGCTTTATATTGCGACCAAGAAAATCGGAATGGATAATACCATTAAGATTAAGCGCAAGAATAATATTGCACTCAGCGAGGAGGAGATTGATTACTTGGTTTCAAAACTTGATTAAATTATATAGAAGATACAACAATGGAAGTTACAATGATTAACGGAAAGGTAGTAGAGGCTAACGTTTTTGATTACGTTGCTCAGATATACGAAGGTGGCAAATGGCAGACAGTTGCCGTTAGCTCTGATTATAATGAAGCAGAGAAAAAGCGTATAGAATATGCTATAAAGGGCTGCTATACAAGAACCGAACAGCTTTACTAGTTAATAATTTATAGGAGATACGACAATGAAACGATTTGAAGATTACGAAAAAGCTTATAATAAATGCTATGAGCTCTTGCAAAAACTCATGGTATTGGTAAAAGAGGCAGATGGCTACATCACTCTAGAGATAAAGTTTACTTATCCTGATAAGTACCCAAAACTTTCTGTTACATACTATTATAATTACCTATACTCATTTCTTCCACAAGAAGATGGTACATTTGTTATTTCTACAGACAACAAAGTCTATACAATGGATGAAATTGAGGCGAAGATAAGAAAGAATTGTTTATTAGACTAAAGGATATGAGTAAGCAAGAATTTCTAAGCAAGTGTTATAGCTGTAAGAAGTATAACACTTGCTACAACTCGAAGTTTGGTAGATTAGATTGTAATGCCTATCTATCATATTTGAATACGAACAATTTTTAAAAGGAGATTATGTATAAAGAAGGCGATGTTTAAGTATTGCATAATGATTGGCGTGGTGAGTATTGCGTATTCATTCTACACAGAATATACAATGATGATTGGATAGAAGCTCATGCTAAGTATTCTTTCATATTCGAGAAATTAGGAATAGGGGCAGGCAATACCTCTACGAATGTAAAGTACTCTACAGGGTATCTAAGGAAAGCAAATGATACAGAAAGATACTACTTATTAGGGATGATGAAGGATAAGGGATATTCTTATGATTTTAAGAAGAATAAACTGCTACATTCATTCAATTATGAAAAAGGAAGAAATTAAGATAAATGAGCATTGTAAGCACTATTTCTTAGGCTTCTGCCACTTCTATTTAGGTGGCTGCTGCTCTGGTATTAAATGCGGATATAAATAATTAAGATTATGACAAAGTTTATTGAGGTAAAGTATAAAGAGCATTACGCTCTTGTTAATATAGATAATATAGCTTACGTTGAGCCTTCACGAAATGATGAGATAACAACAACGATAAAGCTTAATTGTAAGACCACGTCAGCTGGTGGTCAAGTGATTCTCTGCGAGGATGATTACCACACATTCTTGGCTAGATTAGAAAGCCTTGTTGTCGTTAATAAAGCCGAGTAATATATGAGAGCATTTGATGTACTTTTAGCCTTACATCGCTTGGATATGCGACAGGGCAAAGATTATCTTGAAGCCCCAAAGAAGAATGATTTGGAGCTGAATGTGATAGAAGGTAAGCTGAAACGGAATCATTGGTATTGGTGTGATTTTCATAAGCAGCCAATGCTCGGCGAGCCTTCGGTTATCCTCACTCTTGGCGGTGGGGATATTCAATACCTTTATGAAGTTGAAAAGTAAATAGATATAGATTATGTATCAGATAAATCTTGTAACATATAGCACAGAGGTGAACGTAAAGAACGCTCGCCGCAAGGTAGCGAACCGAGAAAAGAGAATACTCGGAGGAAGGTTTCAAAGCGTGAAAATGGCAAGAAAAGCCTTGAAAGAGTTTTTTGAGAGAGACGGCTATCAGATAGGAAATGAGGTCGAGGAGAAGGGTAGTGAAACCTATGTTAAGACGTTGTTTTTCGGCAACGTTATGATTGAAACGGAGTATAAGATAATCAAGTGCAATTAGCTTATGGCTCGTTTCGCTCTCAGAAATCAGGAGAAGATAAAGCAAGCATTCGGGGAAGAAAGGTTGAATGAGCTTCTGAAAGCATTGAAGCTATATTCAGCTAGGTACCCGAAATTATCGTTAAACACAATCATCGAAGAGGGTAAGCCTTATCCTTCTTTCGTAGTTGATAAGGTTGCCGTATTATACGTAACTCGCCTGATGTATGACGTTTATCACGTTGCTTTAAAGGAGTTCTTATAAACAAAAAGCACCGCCCTCGGAGATACGAATGAGGACGATGCTAGATGTAAATAATTGTTTTGTTTAACGTTGTGAGCACATAGGAGATACGCACTCGATACAACAATTAATGCAAAAGTAATAAAAAATATTTGGTTATCTGAATATTTCTTCGTAAATTTGCGAATAATTAACATTAAAATTAGGAGATACAGTTATGATAGGAGCAATTATTGGTGATATTGTAGGCTCTAAATATGAGTTTAATAACACATTTGATTATAGATTTAAACTATTTGACGAAGGTTGTAATTTTACAGATGACACCATCTGTACAATAGCCGTAGCCGATGCTATTCTTAGAAAAGGCGGTAATGAAAAGCCGAATGTCGGAGATTATAGTATATCGCTTCAATACTGGTGTCAGAAGTATCTAAACCCAATGGGTGGGTATGGCGCAAGCTTCGCAAAATGGGTTCGTAGCTCGAATCCACAGCCTTATGATAGTTTTGGAAATGGGGCAGCTATGAGAGTTAGTCCTGTAGGTTGGGCATTCAAAGAAAATTCTGATATCATTCGTCAGGCAATGATGAGCGCAAAGGTTTCGCATAGCCACGTTGAAGGATTGATTGGTGCTACTGCGGTAGCAGATTGTGTACATGCTTTGAAAGCATATCCACACAAAGATTTGATTAGGGTAATAGCAAAACAATATTATGGCTCTGATTGGGATAAGAATCTTATTCCAAGAAGGAAATGGGCAGAAACTTGCCAAGAATGCGTTCCACTCGCCTTTAGGATAGTCCTTAATAGTGATAGCTTCGAGGATGCAATCAGAAATGCTGTATCATACGGCGGTGATAGCGATACGATGGGAGCAATCGTTGGTTCAATCGCTCAGCCACTCTTTGGTATTCCACAAGAAATGAAGGAAAAAGCATTGAACTATCTCCCTTTGGATATGAAGAATGTAGTAACTAAATTTATTGATAGATATGGCGAATAAGGAAGATTTAATCAAGTTCTGCCGATACTATAAAGGTGAAGCAGAACGTCCGAAAGATGCGCCGCTTTGGTGGGGATATGAACAGATATGGGTGAAATTATCACTAAACCCAAAAGAAGGTAGTGCAAATTTCCGCTTGATAGGTGAGTATCTTGACAATTATCTTAGGGCAGGGTTAAGGACATTCTGTGATGATGACAGTACTCCTGCGACAATGAAAGCTCTCTTATACGACCGTTATACACATTTCGGTGGTGATGCTAAGAGTTTTAAAGAATGGTATATCAATGAATACAAAAAGGGCAAGGAGTAATTTCCTCGCCCTTTATTGTTTTACGGAATATTCATAATCGGTGTAGGCTGGTCGATAACTTCAATATCAATAAACCATTTAAAATCACCACTATTATAGAGCCTTTGTACTTTGGTTACTCTAAATCTAGTACCTCGTTGCAATATAACTTCTAATTCCATACTTCCACCATAGCTATGTACACCATCCTTTCCATCCCATTTATAACCATCATCCCATAGTCTTCCATAACGGCTATAAGGTTCAGTATAAATACCTTTCGTACCCTTCGGGCAGTAGATATTGTAAACGCAATGAGAAGTAACTTTATTTTCTCCGCTTCCAACAAAGCCATAACCTTTTGTATGAGCGGTTGACATAAAAGGCTTATTTAAGCCTTCTTTTCCGATTATCTTAGAGAGGTCGGAAGTGATAATATTTGATATATCTATTGAATCAAGTTGCTTTTGTAAATCATCGATTTTTGATTGCAATTTCTTTATCTTCTGATTATTCATTTCCCATCGCAACTCTTCCTTCTTGTCTTTTATTTCTTTTGCTATATTTTCATACTTAATTTCTATCGTTCTATCACTTATCAGTCTTTCTCCAAACTGCCCAAAAAACTCATCAATACTTGCACCTCTATTAAGCCATACATCACGGGTAAATGGTTTAGATTTCTCTATCATATCAGATAGGGTATTTATATCTTTCCAGCTATCTCTAACTTCTCCATGTACACCGTATTTGGTATTAAGATAAGTTTTATAGCAAGGCTCATTGATATACGAACTTCCGCTTGTGTAATTAAACGCAACCTCTTTCTCGTTTTTAGACCATCGCTTCCAATCAGCTTCGGCAAAAGGTCGAAAGTAATCATCACCAGTATCAGCATCCCTTGCCCAGAGTGCAGCATCTTTTCGAGCCTTAGAGTAAGCATTGGCATCAAAAGGTATAGAGCCATTATTTTTATTCACGGCTCTTTTTGTCTTTAACTGAATAAGCGAATCTCTTTTATCCTCTGCTTCTTTAAGAAGCTGCTTTGCTAAGTCTTTATCTTGTGCGACCATAGCATTTTTGAGGTCAAAGAGTATCTTGTGATAGACTTTACTCTGCGTACTATAGCCTTTTACGTCAGCATAAGCTTTATTGATATTTATCCAATCAATCGCCGTATTTACCTCATCAAGCTTTTTTAGATATGCCGCTTGCGATACCTTCCAAGTGGCATATTTCTGCTGAACCCCATTCATATTTCCACCAAGGAAATCAACTGCCTCAAATTGTAATTTGCTTACTTGCTTTTCAAGCGTCAAGCTTTGCCATTGAGCCAACTTCGCTTCTACGGCATCATATACTTCGTGCAATTCCTGTGACGTGAACTGCTTATGCCACTTATTGACATCAGGGATGAGAGCGGAAAGTGATAGTTCATCTTTTTTGATAGCAGAAATGGCGTTTGCGAGCGTTTTTGCTTCTTTCCTTGCTAATGTATAGTTAGCAGATTTTAATGCGCTTAGAACGGAAGAAACATCGGTTTCTCCGTAATTAGCAGCCACCTTCATAACATTCATCGCAACCTTGCGGTCAGTCCATGCAAGTTTAGTCTGATAACCTCGCTTGAATCTATCAAACAAAGAAGCTATCTCAGAAGCACTCTTTTTGTCCTTGATTGCGTAGCGGATAGCATAGTAACGTTCAAAGAGGTCTTGGCTCTTTATATCCGTAACAGATTTGCTGCCGAGCAGATTATGAACCAAGCCATTGTAATGGTCACGTCTATGCTTATCCCATCGGCTCTGTATCTTATCTATCTGCTCCTTGGTTCTAAGGGCGTGGCGTTCCTTTGCCTTCGCAAGTGTAAGCTCCTTAGAAGAAACCGCCTTTAACCCTAATTTCTTGCGGTCTGACGGGCTTAAAAGATGTGCCCAATACTTTGTGTTATCTTGTAAATGCCAAGCCAATTTACCCCTCTTTCCTGCCTTCACGATAGCTTCGGAGTTATCCTTTATGTATTGATTGTACTTTTCGGGCATAGTGAGCACGGCAAAAGGGGATACGTAGTTACTCATATCCTCGCCAGCCATCAAGCGTTTATAAAACTCCTTTTTCTCATCGCCTTGTATAGTGATAGGGTCTGAGGTACAGATACATTGAGGATGCCAAGAAATCCATACGTAATCTTTTGGGTAGCGACCTTCAAGGTCGTTGCATATATCATCAATGTTATGCTGTGGTGATACGTGAATATACTGACCGATAACGAATGGTTCGTTCTGCCATCGCTCATTTCTTGCCTTATGATATGCGGAATTTATCTCAGTTCTTGCTACTCTGAGAGCGTTCTTTCTCGCCGAGCGGTAAACACCCATGCCTACCTTCTCCAATGGCTCTTCAACGAAGCGCACCTTGCCGTCAATGATTCTGCGTCTGCGCCAAGTTACCACATCTTTCTTCTTTCCGTTCTTCTGAACCTTGATGGTATGATAACGGCGATACATCATATCTGGGTCGTTAAGGTATCTGCGAATACTCTTGCCGATTTCCTCTGCTGATGAGCCTTGTTTGATTCCGTCCGCAATGGTGTTGCTCATAGCCATTTCAAACTCACTTTTCGTCTGTTGGCAGTAGTTCCAAATAGTCTGAGCGAGATTCAATCCGTTCTTTGTTTTCAAGCGATTTGAAATAAACGTGGCTGCGGCGGTATCTCGTGCAACCCTTATAGCTTTATCAGTAAGCACGGAATAACCGCCTATAACCATTTCATCGTGGTTATACGCCAACGCTACGCCATCGGTGATGCCGCTCTTATAACAAAGAAGGCTATTCTGATAGTAATCATTAAAGATGTCGTTCAAACGAGCCTTTAACTGCGGAAAGTTATCAAAGTTAAAAAGCGCATCATCTTCGAGCACATCTTCTCCATAGCCAAGAGAGGTGAGCTTCTTGACATAATCGCTGTATAATCTGCCCAACCGCTTGTTGTAAACGGCGAACAGATTATTCAGTTGTTCTTTCTGCTGTTTTGATGTGAGCTTCTTTGACATAGTTATTCTTCTTCTTCTTCATTGGAAACTGACTGGCTTCCACTTGCGGCACTACCAAGTCCCGAAAGGGCTGCTTGCTGCGCCAACGCTTCTTCCTGTTCACTCTTCATTTCTTCCTCAACCTTATCAGGGTCATCATTGAGAGGGTTAAGCTCGATAGCACGGCGATTAGAGGTAGATTTCGCACCACCATTGGATGAAGTGATGAGTTGCAACATTTCAACATCATTCTTTGGCAGATATGGCTTGAAGACTGGCTCAAAGTCAATCTGCTCAGCAACACTCTGGTCGATACCCTTAACGTAAACTCCCGTATTACAGATGCCGTTAGCTACGATATTCGAGCGGCGAGTAAACATTTCACCGAACATTTCTGTCTTCAAATCTGCTTTCATATAAGGAGCAGTGAACATCAAACGGATAGCCGCACCCGAGGTGTTGCTGCCCAAAGTCTTCATATTCTCAAAGCTGATATCGGCTGTTGAGGTAAATGAATAGATGATATTGAAGAGGTAAGCAATTTCACCCTTCACACTCTCAGGTGATTTATCCCAAGAAAGGACGTTCATACTTGCATCATTGCCACCTTGGAATACAGCACCTTGCTCACCCTTTTCTGCGAAGCCCTCCAAACGACCTTTGATAAAGTACTTAGGCGTGCCGAAATAATCATTCGTATCACCCCAATTTGAGATACAAGTCTCCACTCTATCAATAGCCCATTGAACATCTTCCCACTCAGCTTGGTCTTGTCTGTAGTAAACGACAGGAACTTTTGTGAAGCCATGAGGTAGGGCAGAGATAAGCTTCCAACTTGCGCCATCAATATTGGTGTACTGGTAGCACAATCTATCTGTATATACATCAAAATGTAGCTCAGATTTTCCAAGCTCATCATATACATAGTACTCACGGGCGAAGCCGTCCATGATATGAAAATCGTTGAAATGAGGGTAGAGCTTATCGCCGTTTGAAGGCGAAAGCAATTGAACTCGGATTTCACCTCGGAGCTTACCTTCTGTGTCTGTTGGCATATACCATAACTCGGCGCACTCACATTCCTTGAAGAGGGTACGGGCAAGTCGCTTATCGAAGTACTTCATCTTGTTATCGTGATAGCAGTGCATGATGCCATCATATAGACCTTGCTGTTTGTTATTCATCTTTTTCACATCTTGCCCATGAGAGGTCGCTTTATATGCAACAGCATTCATTAACAGAAAACCTACAGTAAGATTTACGATTGACTTCTGAGCAGGGATTGCGATTCTTACTGGCTCAACTTTCTTATCTTTATAAATCGGTTTCTGTGTGATAGGGTCATACTGACCCGTAGGTACTTTGATTCGTTTCTTAGGACGGAAATCCTCATCAAAGATTTTATGCTTTGATGGATTCCATTGTTCTTCAAGCGCACTCAGTGGTGTCTTAAAGCCTTTCTTCCTTGCTGTCAATACCGAGCGGACTGTGTTCGCATCTTGTATTGATACTATCTGTTCTATTGCTCTCATATAATAAACGTTTATTTTGAGGCAAAGTTAATAAATTAATAGATGCTATTAAAAAAAATGAGGTTCTGTATATAAACAAGTCTGAGATTACTTAAATATATTTAAATTCTAAAAGATATTTTGAAAAAGCTTTTGTGATTTCAAAATGAATTATTAATTTTGCGGTGTAAATAATTAATAATAGGAGATACAACAATGAAAATTAAAATTACACGTAAAGATGGTTTATCAATCATCGGCAGAAAGAAAAGTTTGACGTTCACTATTTCAAGTGACCTTGAACAGTTGAGCAAGGCAAGCGAGAAAGCGTTTTGCATCAATGAAGTAGATAGCAATGAATGGTCTATTTCATACATCAATGATGAAATGGAGAACAATAACGAAATCATAGAGTTTGTTTTCTCTGTTGAGGATTGGAATAAGACCTTAAATGAGGTTAAGGCTATTTATTGGAAGAATGATGTGATTGAAGATGAATTTGAGTTCATCACAATAATTGATTAATAAAACTATACAGCCCTCGCCAGCACGGATAAGGCAAAAGTATGAAGAAGAATATTGATAACTACATTGGCAGTATCGTTCACGACAACGAAGATGCCATTATGAATGGTTGGTACAGCAGCATTTCAGATTATATCATCCACAACGCAGAGAACGGCACAGGTTGGAACGAGTATTTTGATGATTCTGAGACCGAGGATAATATGGGTGAGCCAACAAAAGAGCAGATAGATGAGTTAGAAGCTTATATCGAAAAGAATTATAACTATCTGCCTGAATAATAAAATCTAAGCCCTCGCTATCACGGTCAAAGCATAGAATGAGAAAGAAAGGAAGCGGAGGCGCAAGGATAGGCGCAGGGCGTAAGAAGCTCAATAAAACAATACTTCATACGTCTATTGATAAAGACTATCTTTTCTTATTGAAACATAAAGCAGAAGCCGAGCATCTTACCATCGGTGATTGGTTAGTAAAGAATGTAAAACTATCATAGGAATTGGGCAGGGAAGAGGATTTCTTCTCTGTCTTATTTTGTTTTACTCCTTCCAATGTGCCAATGATTGCACTCGTTGCAAAGGTATGCGGAGTAACCGAGCAGCCGCTTTTTCTTTATGTATCTTGCGGCTGCCTTCTCATTATCAAAGGATAATTTGGCTACTCCTCTGCTATTATAGTGGGAGCGTTTGCGATGATGCTCCCTTGGTTGTTTATCGTATATTCGTTTCATAAGCATTTCGATTTTAACCCATCAGACCGAGGATGTCGGCGGCTTGCATACCGCTACCATAATCGCCCAATACCTTTTCAAGGATAACATAACGGGTTGCATCTATACAATTATGTACGAGGATTCCGTTAGCAAAGAACTCGTGCATATCCTCTACCTCAATATCGTAGGTAGGCTGCTCATACTCCTTTAGAGTACTTATACTTTCCGCTACAAACTCTACTACAAAATCTGTTTCTGCTATATTTGTTTGTAATAAAGGTTTCTCCGCAGTATGCGCACGTTCTTTCTTCGTTATCAAGCCCCTTGTCTCTTCGCCATTTACTCTTACATTTATTTGAGCAGAACTTTGGAATGCTGAATGTTGTTGTGCGGAATTTACTTCCGCAACAGATACAAGTATATTCTTTTTCTGTTCGATTTCCAAAGACTTTAAGCCCTTGTAATCTGTGCCATTCTCTTCCTTCTGCTGAATGATGCCATTCTTTGGCTGCTTCTGCTGCTTTGTGCATATTCTGACGAGCTTTTGCAAGATATGTTTCATCTTGTATATGTTCTTGTGCATGAAGTCGCAGATGCTTTCTTCCTTCAACCAATTCAAGATTCTCAATGCTGTTATTTTGAGGGTTTTCGTCTTTATGGTGGACATGGAATCCCTCTGGGATAATTCCATTATAGAACTCCCATACGTCTCTGTGCAATCTATGTGTACCTCGTGAGAAATATCTTTCACCATTGTAAAGGTGATATTCTTTTCCATTAAAGACTTGGACAGGTAAATCGTGTCGCTTGTCGTAAGATTCTGTAACTCTTTCCATCCTTTTTTTGTTTTGAATTTATGTTCAGGCGTTGCCTGTATTTCGATGGCAAAATTACCAAAATCAAACCTAACAACACGTACCAAACGGCATCCTTGTGTAAACAAATGAGTAACCTTGCGATAACCCTTAGAGGTTATCACATAATCGCCAATCTGAATGCTATCAATACGCTTCAAACCTTCCTTTGTAAGTATCAATGTATCACCAGTAAAGCAATGGTTCCACATATCTATCGGTTCGTTGAGCCATTTCCCTTCTTTATCTTGTCGCCAAGTATAGTTATTAAACTCCTTGCGAAGGTTGAGAGACCTTGATGTAACGTGTATCTTATATTGTTGCATCTTCATTATACCAGCGTTGATACTGCCAGCAAACTTCTTTACTGGTTTTATATCAAGCCCTGCGTTATATATTTCATCCACAAGGCGAGGGTCGGCACTCTCTGAAATAATCTCTGGTCTGCCTTCTATATCTTTAAGGGTAGCAATTATCTCATCTGTAAGCATGTGTGTTTTATAACATACCTCATTCAGATATATATTATTACCATAAAGCATTACCTCTACAATCGCTGTACTATCATTGGCGTAACCGAAGTCCATACCGATATACCTGTGCCTTTTTGCTTGTATTGGCACATAATCATCAATAATGACGTTCTCAAAGATAAGACCTTCAACAATGGCACGCAATCCCAAACCATAAATACGCCAAAGGCTCGGATTCTTCCATTTAAGGCTCTCAATCTCAGCGATAACCTTTGGCTCAAGGAAAGGATTATCCTTATAGGTGGATATGAACCAATAAGTGCTTTTCTCCTCGTTTACCTGATTTATCCAATGGTCTTCTGAGAAGGAAGGGTTATAATCAAGGATAGAGAACTCCGTGGTACGCATCTGTAGCTGCTGCCATTCGATGAAAGAAAGCTCATTCGCCTCATTTACGAAAAGTATCTTACGCTTAGAACCACGCACCTTCTGCTCGTTATCGGTGGAGAAGAACTCAATCCAAGAGCCGTTAGGGAAAGTATAGACGAACTCCGATTTATTCATGCACTTATCATCCCACCAACCAAAGTTGAGCATTATATCCTTGAAATCACGATAGACAGTTCGTTTAATGGAAGGCATACCAGCACGAATGATGGAAACGGTCGTTCCAGCATAGTTGAAGCAAAACATACAAAGGAACTGCACGACACTATACGTCTTGGCACTACGACTTGAGCCTTGAAGAGAGCAAGTTGTGAATCCTGCTTCTTTCGCTGCTTTTACCCTCATATAGTTCTTTGCTAAATATACGTGCGGCATATCTCTATTATCCTTTATTTGTCTCTTTTATCATTCTGCTGTCCTGTCTGGCTCAGCGTCTTTTTTTTCCTTCTCTTTCTGAATCTCAGCGAGAATCTTCTGATACTCTTCATTATTGGTAACAACGTGTACCTGCAATGGGTCTTGCTTAATCTGCTCGCCCTTGCTTGTAAGGTCAATGCGCTGAATCTTTCCGTAGGCTCTATCAATAACTCTTTCGAGCACATCAAGTCCTTTCTTGTCAAGTATTCCCTTGGCAATAATGCGTTGCATCATCGGGCGTGACTTATCAGCCAACACCGCCTTCAATTCGTCTTCGGGCAGCGTAGCGATATACAGAAAAGACTCTGCGATAATCTGAGAGGAAGGCACTTCGTAACCCTTCTCCTTCATTTCCTCGATGAATAACGACATCGTTTTGGGTCTCGGTGGCTTACCCTTTGGGTTGCCAGACTGCCCCTTCTTAAATGTTCCTTTTTGGAGGTTTGCAAGCTGATTCTTGCGCTTCTCCTCATTGCGAGATAATGGCATATTATAACTTTTATTCGTTGATATTTCGTTGCTAATAGCTTTTATTTAAGAAAAGCACCTTTATCTTCTTTCTCCTCTGCTGCCATATCTCGGCACATTTTCAGTACATCGAAATACTCTCCGAGATTATTATTATAGAGCAATTTTGCTATCTGCTGTACAAAATTAGGCTTACGACCATCTTGTTGTAGCTTCACTACTTCGCAAGCTGGCATCATTAAGAACTGCTCCATAATTTCAACCTTTTCCCTAGAGGAAAGAAGTTTCTTGGTAGGAAGCAGAAATCCTACTTCCTCCAAGATTTTAGTTTTGACTGACTTAACCTTCATACTTAATTTCACTTTATTTTGGGGTTTCCCTATTTTTCTTCTTCATAAATTTTGTTTTTACAAGAATTATTATTAATTTTGTGCCCAAGTTCAGTGGGTTAGGGTTGCGAAACGTCCTCGTCCTAACTGTGCTATGAGCTTTTTGCGGAGAAGGGACGTTCTTCTATCCGCAATTTTATTTCTTATACAAATCCCATTCGTGAATGTTTCCACTTCCGCTAACCACAATAAAGGATTTCACGGACTGATATTTTGTCTCAGTGTGATTTCTTTCATAGTGTTCTGCTCCGTGTTTGATGTCTTGCACCTTGAACGAACGGCTGTAATCAAATAGAACAGCAATGGTAGCACCCTTTTTTCTCGCATGATTTATTGCGTTTTCAACTGTCTTTCTTGCTGTAGCTTCATTTGCAGCCTTGGGTGAACGCTGCTCGTATGAAGTGATACCAATCCTTCCATCGCCATATTTTGGCTTACCATTAGCAATAATAAGCTCGTAACCTTCTTCTCCTTCGGGTGTCATTGTTATCTGTTTCCCCTTGACAGCCATAAAGGTTGCAGCATTATACTCCATATTATCCATCTTTCTGTTTTTAGAATACAAGAGGTAACCTCCCGTGTTCTTGTCAAAGAATGATAGTTCCTTGTCGTATAAGCCGCTTTCAAGTGCTTTTATGTATTTAGCACTCGAAGCCTTTATAGCCTTTGTGTTTGGGGTTACATTCTTTGTTGTTCCGTGCTGTTTCTGAGCCATAAAAAGTGCATTGTTTAGAACAATCCCCACTCAGCGAATTTCTCAAAACCGCCGACTTCTTTAATATAGCTTCTTGCAATCTCAACAATTTCAGCGTATGGTTTACCGTCAATGTCTTCATCACCGATTGCACAGAACAGCTCAACTGGTTTCCCTGTTGCTTGTGCTTTCAAGAAAGCGTAGATATTGACCGAAACGTCAGCTTTCGATAAGTCCTTTCCGTGTAATCCGCCACCAGTTACAGACTGAGCCATATCAGAGCCGAGCTTGCGGTTTGTAGCACCTGCGTCAACGTCAGTTCCTCCGCTCCAATCACCAATAGGGTTGATGATGGCTGTCTGGTATTCATTCTGTAGCTCATCCTTACTAGCACAGCTCTGGCATATAATAAGCTTCTCGTTTGCAAGGATGTACTTTCCGTCAGTAGGATACTTTGCATAGATATCGTGCGCTATCTTTGAAAGCTTTCTCTCTTCAGCTGTCAGAGGAACACCCTTGAAGATTCCGTTATCGCCGCAGCGAATATTGCCCTGCTGATTCTTTGCAAGATATTTATCTTGCTCCTTTCTTATCAAAGCAATATAAATATCATCACGTCCCGTAATGCGCTCTACGATTGCCGTAACTTCACCCTCTGTCAACTTTACGCTACTTTCAATAATAACGTTAGCTACGCCGTGTCCGATAAGAACTTCTACGGCTATTTTCGGATTCTCTTGCTTTATATAAGCAAGGTCAACAAGCGCACCCGCAATGCGGTCGGCGACCTTATCTGGATGCTGTGGATTTACTTTTTCTATCATATTTATTTTATTTAATTTTATATTTTCCTAAGTTGAAATTTCTTGGTAGTATAATTTCGTCTTCTGCACCTCCGATTATAAGAACATTAGTTCCTTTTGGGATACGATATGCGTACAGATGCTTTGAGCCATACATTCCAGAAGAGAAATGTTCCGCAGTTGTAATATTGCGAGATGTCGAAGAATAGCCTTTATTTATAGCCGATGGTTTGTACTGCGTACCACGGTAAACGATAATATCATCTTTTAATTTCGTTCGAGAAATAACTCTGTCGATAATATTAACCATCTGCATTTCTTCCTTGTTGAGAGCTGTGCCATTTCTTAATTTCTCATTGACCTCCTCGAATCCCCATCTTCGATAGTTGTCCACAGCATCTTTTTCCTGAATATTCCGAAGCGTAGTCGGCATTAAATTAGGACGCTGTTGTTCCTCTTCGTACACTTTATCTAAAAGGTCAGAATAATAATTTTTATTTTTCTCCGTCCAGCCTTCTTTGTGAATAAGTTCTATAAGGGAGGCTCCGTTTTCAGAGATGCAATCTTTTTAAGGTTTAGACCAACTCCTTATGTGTCCACTAGCTTTTGCCATATTAATTAATTTTAGTTGCTTTCTTACCAGTGTACGTTTCCCACCTATTGATAATAACATCGCAATAATGAGGGTCAAGCTCCATTGAAAAACCATTTCTGTCGAGTTGTTCGCACGCCATTATAGTCGTGCCGCTACCACCGAAGCTGTCATAGACATTCCAGCCTTCCTGCGATGAGTTCTGAATAAGATATGCGAAAAGAGGAATAGGCTTCATGGTCGGATGTTCAACACTCTTTGTCGGTCGGTCAAACTCCATAACGGTCGTCTGCTTTCTGTCGCTAAACCAATTGTGGCTTGCTCCCTTC
>ERZ1024365.65-NODE-65-length-16912-cov-7.921160_pt1 | contig 16912 bp, 20 predicted proteins | sample MGYA00520788_ERZ1024365 | MGnify/ENA primary metagenome ERZ1024365 (study PRJEB33242, sample SAMEA3444265) | Homo sapiens | biome: Host associated; feature: Gastrointestinal tract; material: Stool | place: Uganda | collected 2011-01-01 ... | reverse complement strand
AAGACCCCCAGTAATAGCATCTAAAGACGTACTATAACCATCATCCTTAGAACCATCTTTGTTTACATTACTCTTGGAGTAAACTAACATACGTTCGCATCTCGTAGACCATGCTCACATGGCTTTCCATTCCTGATAATCAGACCACAAGTAAGAAGTTTTACCTGTTTTAGGATCTTTCAAAGCGATCCACAGTACTGTGGAATAAGCTGTACCTGTAATATCATAATCTAGACGAGTAGTAAACAAGAAGTTTCTCATCTTGAAATGAGTATTATAGTTCAGGATATCGCCTTCTTCGCTGTATTCTTCATAAGCAGAAGCCAAACGAGATACCTGATGACCAGATACTAAATATTCACCAGGAATATAAGAACTAGATTGTCCATCAGCAATGAAACAAGTGTAAACCCATTCGTTACCATCCTGATAAGGTGCACCAGATACACGTACCTGATAGTTTCTATCATCGAATTCCAAAATAGCACCAGGACCAAACCATTTATCTTCCAACCATAACATGATAGGTGTGTTACCCAAACCTGCCATAACTGTATCTGCATTAGCGGCAGTAATTTCTTGTCCATTCCACTTTGCAGAACGAATAGTTACAGCTCTATCGGTATCAATCATTACGTTCCATTCGTAATCTCTCTGATCAATTGACATTACGTTACCAAGACCCCCAGTAATAGCATCTAAAGACGTACTATAACCATCATCCTTAGAACCAAATACATAAGAAATAACACGTGTTACTTCATACGGTCTAGTTAACATTGCATTTGAAATCATGTTTTCATCTACAAGATCTGAAAACCATTTACCTCTACCGATCTGTAAATTATTTAAAATTCCGTTATCCATAAATATTAATAAAATTTATTTAATTAAAGTAGTTGTACTGCGCGACTAAATATAGAGTTAGAGGAGTTGGTATTGATTCTTCTTGTACCTTTACTAACACCCGTAGATCTGAGACTCTGTTTCAGATTTTTAATAGCTGAGCTAGTACCCATTTTCTTAGCAGTATCAAGTAAAGTGTCGCCTTTCATTGTAAAATAGGCAGACTCTATTAAATTTTTTACGCTTTTTGAATAATCTTTTTGATATTGAGTTTTACCATTAGCATCTGCTTTGAATATATACGCAAGTAAAGCTTTCTTATCTTTCTCGGGAACTTTAATTCCACGAACGTCTTTCATAGCGTTTATTTCACCGACAACGTCGTCCATAAACTTTTGTTGACGAGCTATCATTTGCTCATGTTGCTTTCTCTGATCTTCTAATAGCTGTTCCTTTTTAGTCTCTTCTATCTCCTTCATTGCTTCCAGAGCATCTTCAGCTTCATCTTCTAAGATGCCAGCATCTTCGTATTTTTCAATTTTACGAGCGATCTGCTTTTCGTTAAAACCTTTTTCAGCTAACAGCATCTTAACAATTTGCTTCTGATTACTTTCGATTGTAGTATCAAAGTTTTCATAATCGATCTCTGGAGTAAGAGTAAAATAATCATTAAGATCGCCCCCATTACGTACAAATTCATCCAATTTAGCCACGTCTTCATTAGCATACTGAGGAACTGATTGTTCTTTGATAACTTCTTTAAAATAGTTAACCAATTCTTCTACGGTCTTTGGTTTCTCTTCTTCTTCATCGTCATCAAATTCCCATTCTAATTCTTCAGCAATAGCATCGAATAATGCTGTAACTTTAGAAGATTCTTCCTCATCTACATCATCATCGTTGTTATCGATATCATTGACATCATCATCTTCTTCTACTTTCTTAGTTTTCTTATTCTTTGTTTTATCGTCATCGTCGATGTTGTCATCAATATCATCTACATCATCATCAATAGTATCTTCTTCAAGTTCCTGTTTTTTGTTCTTAGAACCTGGAGTAGCTGGTCTAGCTTGTGCTGATTGTTTTTTCAGTTCTTCTAATTCCTCATCAGTCATTGTATCTGGATCATCCGGAGTAGGAGTAATTGTAGTCGTGTTAGAATGATCTTCTACGAACATATTAGATATTGCTTCAAATCCAAATAGTGTATCATTACTATTGTTATCCATAATTGTAATTAATTAGATTATTTTTTCTTTTTACCTTTATTCCATTTAGCAGCGTTTTGCGCAAATATAGCTCTTTTACGTGTTAAAGGATTTTTACTATGAGTTAATTCTTCAGTACTTTTACCTGTTCTCTTCTTAAGAGCGTTAAACTTACCTTTGTTTTTCTTCTTTATATGTATCCCACCATCTTTATAAGTTGGTATTGGATATAAGGGATAAATTTCTTCCATATTGATTATTCTTTATTTATTTCATATCCGGCAACAGGTAATAGTAATGGAGTAATAAATTCCATTGGAGTTAAATTATTTATCCTATCTACAAATCTAGATTTATTTCTATACATGTTGTATTGCAATTTATTAGCATTATTAACAACACCTGTATTTCTAGGATCAAATAAAAAATCTTCAATAGTATTTTGATTAACCTTTGAACTCCAGTCATGTATCTTACCTTCATTTACCAAAGCTCTTTTCAAATGCAACATGTGTGATTTTGATTCACTAGGATCTAGTAAATATGATTGCATATCAGATCCAATATTGATTCCTTTACTTCTCAATTCTCCTGGACCCATAATATTACCTTCATCTAGTAGATATGTTAAATAACGATTGTTTGCATCTGATGCCAATTGATCAGCTAAATGTCCTAATTCATGATTTGCTGTTCCTGGTAAATATTGTAACGGATCTATAGTAATAACATAATCATCAACTACAGGTCCATAGTCTTGTACATCTCGTACTCTACTTATTTTTGCATTTTTATTACCTGGCAATTCTGCATATTTAATATATTTACCACGTTTTGTCATATCTCTTGCAGCTATTCTTTTGTATGCATCAAGATAATCTGTGCCATACGCAGTATCAATTCCTTTTACTAACTCATAAGTTTTCTTATCTGGTAGTATTGCATCTTCTATAGTCTTACTAATTTCTTTTTCATATTTCTTGATATTTCTATCTCGTCTTATTACTTCAGAAAATTCAGAATCATAATCACTTTCCTCTTTGACTTTTTTCTTATTCTTTGATATTTTACTACGAGCCCTTTCTGCCAAAATAGAAGGATACTCATCAACCATACTACTATGTATCTCAATAGGAGTATTTAATGTGTTACTTACTCTAGATTTTATTTTTCTTAAACCCTTACCAACGCCCCACGGAATGGCATTCATTAATATACTTACTACAGCATTACCATAATTACCTTTTTCTAATTCTTCTGCAGTAGTAATCGCATCTTTTATATAACCAACAGGAGTTACATATGCTTCAGGTTGAACTAATTCTGCTCTACCAGATATTTGTTGCTGTCTCTTATAATACTCTGGAGTACCTGGAGTACGTCCTAGCTCCTCTGGAAGGGATATTTTCTTCCCACCATCTTGGTATGCTGGATATTTACCTAAAAATTCATATTTGTCTAAAGTTTGCAACAAATTAACAAAATCCTGTTGTTTTTCAGGAGCAATGTCAAAACGTTCAATCATATCACGCAAAGCTGAACTTGATGTGGATATCAATTTCTTGTCCTTTAACATTAGTCGCATTCGCTCAGCCAACACTTCGTCTGGGCTATATGTCCAATTTCCTGGTTCCCCCGATAAAATGTTTTTAAACTCTTTTCCAAAGAATTTGCTTTCGTCCGGTACCCAATATCCAGAAATAGGATCAAACGCTGCGAAAGATTTATTTGGAATTAAACTCTGTATTTCATGTTGAAATTCATGAGCTGAAGTTTCAGTGAGCTCTGATATTGGTACTCTATATTTGATATGTCTACCTCTTTCACTTTTTAATATGGTGTTGTAATCAGTTGGATGATTGTTTCGATAAATACTACCAACATTGTGTCCCCCAATAGAGTTGTCTGGTGCAACCTTATCATAGTTTCTACCTGCTATTTTTGCATTGAAATTTCCATTCTCTATTCGTTCTTGCGCAAAACTTATCCTTTGTTGATTGCTAAATTGGTTTTTAACATTGTTGATATTTCGTTCAGAAACAATGTTTGCATTTTTTACAGCTTCGGCAGTTTCATTTATATTGGAATATGCTTTTTCTAGATATTTTCTTTTTGCTGAAAACCTAGGGTCTAGCATTTCCTTCAAAGAAGTTCCAGCTTTTGCTGAATCGAGAATATCTGTTACATCCTGGAGTAATTCTTTTGTATATTTAACACCTTTACTGATAGGTTTCGACATTGCGTTAAATACTAATCCAGCTTCTTCTAATCCACTTGGTAGTGGTACAGTAGCTAAAACGAATTGTGTTCTTGGATCATTAACAAACTGATCGATACCAGCAGTAGTACCTTGTTTTACAGTTTGCCAATTTTTTGCAGTTTCATATCCTTGTGTTCTGGCAATATCACCAAATCTATTTTGTGGATATATAGTTACTTCAGGTAAACTATATACAGCCGCTACAGAATTATCTTTACCTTCCTCATAAGCAGGAATTGAATCAAATTGTGATTTAATATCAAAGTAGCTAGCATTAGGATTTTCAGCTCTAACGGCATCATATATTTGTTTACGCTCTTTTAATGTTAGTTCTGACCATTTCATTTTTCAATACCCATTAATTTATTAGCCCACATCTCTGTAAAGAAGTGGTAATAATTCTTATTCTTACACAACACAGGGTGAACCCACGCGTGCAATAAACTTGGTAAACCTATTACAAGCAAATATAATGGACCTAAGATTTCAGATTGTTTTGTGTGACCCAATTCGTGATTGAGATGACTAATATTATTGAGTATAATATACTGACCAAGAGTAATACCGCCAGACATTTTAATACTGAGCTTACACTTGATATCTTCTCCGCAAGTTTCTTTAGTACAGATTTCATAACCTTTGTAGTACTTATATAAGGCAAGCCCCAATAGATTTTGGGGCAATTGCCATATATACTTTAGAATCTTTTTCATATCTATTTCTTTTTAGATCTAGCTGCTTCTGCATTAGTTTTATTCTTCAGAGCTGTACGTGCTTTTAACTTCTCTCTTTCCATTGCAGCTTTATCCTTAAGAATCTGCAACTTCTTAGCTTCTTCTAACTTACGTTTTTCCAAAGCTATTCTTTCACGTTCAATAGTAGCTTTAAGTTTTTCAGCTTCTTTCTGTGCTTCTATTTTACGTTGTTCTATTGCTTTCTTATTATCTTCAGCACGCATCTTATTTGCAATATCCATTTGTTTAGTCGTTGCATCAGATACAGCTTTTTGTCTTTCAATTTCTTGCTTACCTATTTCTACGGGATCGGGTATACCATTCATATCCTGATCCATATTTTCAGAACCTCTATAGGCATTCAATTGAGCAACAGTAATCTTAGTAGCATTATCTTGATCAATTTTATATTTTTCAAGATCCATTTCAGCTTCTTTGAGCATAAGTTCTTGTTCTTTAACTTCATTCTGCATCTGAACAAGTTGCTGTTGCTGTTGTGCTTCTTGCTCTTGTAAAGCCTGTTGCTGTTGCATTCTATTATTCTCGATATCTCTAAGCTTAGATTTAATCATGCTTAAGTTATCCAAAGTAATGATCTCGGCAACGTCTAACAACGAAGCTCCATTTTGCATAGCGGGTTGAATTAGACTATGTAACTGTTCAATTGCCTGATTATCTTTAGTACTATCAGATACGAAAATATCAAAATCTTCATAACAGAAGTTATCATCTATTTGTAAAAACACTCTTGTAACATCGTCTTGCATATAATGCAAATACTTTTTAGTATCTTTCCAAGCGTATTTAGATGTATCTAGTAACATAGACAAAACTCTTTTCTTTACCTGATTGTGTAACCAGAACCAAGGTTCAGTAATATGTGCAGATTGAACTACAGATCTTTCAACATTACCTACTAATTCATTACTAGAGATAGCCCCTTGTCTCTGAGGAGATACACCAGATAATTCTGATACCATTTGTTCTATCTTATCTAGCAACCCAATATAAGTATTAATAGTATTGGCCATACTAGCATCAATAGAAGCCCATTGATTGTATGGTGATGGTTTACCACCCTCTCTACCAGGAATATTCCATCCTTCTTCATACGGATTTACAAATACTACGCCCAGTGCATTCATATAATGCATCCACTTATCAACATCAATACCCATACTTTTTGGTATTTGAGTCACGTCAATAACTGGAAGTTTACCTTTATCTCTTGCTATAGCTAATTCTAAACGATACCATAAAATAATATACATATACTGTAATGGTTTCATAATAGCTACTAGAGACTTAGCTTTACTATTGGTATTACTATAAGCCACTCCAGTATAAGGTAATTTGCCAGAATTCAGTGTAGAACTATTTTCAAACTGATATTCTACAGGTTGCATTCCAAAGTAAAGTGCATCTTCATCTCCTTCGTCTGCGGTTCTATAGCCTTCCCAAGTTTCAGTAATCCATTTCCATTCAATAGCTATTTCATTACCTGTTTCTTTATAAGTTTCATCTACTTCAAACTCTTCAACTGTTTCTGTCTCAGGATCTACAATAGTTACAAAACCTATTTTCTTAAATGATTTCCAGCATACATGATATAATATAACATCATCTAATACCCTATCTTCCATATAACCGTTAATTGAGTTATATCTATTTAAGGTAATGTGATTGTAATCATCAACAGAACTTTTATCAGGACCGTAGCCAGAGGTAGGTTTCTGACCTACCAATTCTAATAAATGATTTAACTGTTTTTCATCTAGTTTATCATAATAATCATCATATAAACTAGCTACTGATGTACGTATTCTTCTTACACACCAAGATGCTTCATCTACAAATTCAATACCTTCTTCTGCAGGATATTTAAAGTCCATAGTATTAACTCTCTCTGCAAATGGGTCACCGTTTCTAATACCTACATAATAGAATTCTAATCCACCACATAAAGCATCTTTAAATCCTTTTTCAAATTCGTGTGGTAAATTTAATTTTTTCCATAAGAAGTTCAAAGAATTGTATGCAGTTATTTCTGCAACATCTTTATAACTTTTAGTGAGATATTCTTGTATTTTTTCTGGTGTCTGTATTTCGCCTGTTTGTAAAGCTTGTTGAAATCTTTGTTGTTCTTCTGGACCTAATTGAGCCATCATTGCTGCTTGTGCATATTCCAGCAACATTTGTTTAGCTTTCTCTTGAATATCTCCAGCAGCAGCATCACTGGTTCTACACACGTTATAATTAAAAGGTCTCTTTGTTTCTTCTCCTAATAATAAATCTATTTTAGGTCTAATTATATTATAATCCTGAGCCATTGCTGGAAAACCATCATCTTGGTTAAAAGGATTTGTAACATACTTAAGATCTTTTTCATTATATATACTATTATATAAATCATAATAACTCTGTAATTCCTCTTCGTCGGGAATTGAGTTAGCAGAAGAAAAACCAGATATACCTATAAAATAGTCTACACAATCTTTACGCCACTCTTCTGTCTTTTTAGACATAGGTAGCTTTTGTACAGGCATGTTTGATATATTTCTTTCCATATTAGTTAGTAAACATATAAGTGGTTGTACTAAAACTGTTATTTATCTGTGGCTCATAAGTATTATCGTAATTTTTAAATAAAGGAGCATTAAATAATCTAATCTGTTTCTCCTTTTCAGTCTTTTGCTTTACTTGATAATTATACAATTGTTCTTTGTATATCATAATCTGTAGTAATGCCATTACTCGGTCTACGTTAATTTTTTCATTATATTTGATTAATTCCTCAAGTAATGGTTCAGACATAATGGTATTTAACCTTAAGGTATCATTACCAAGATCTTCTTCAAGCCATTCTTTTATTCTATCAATACCCCAAGCTTTAATCTCTTTTGTCATATGACATCCTTTTCCTCTATTTACTTTAGAGGAATTGGTGATATCTCGTATGATATCTGGTTGATCTGCTAATAAATAATTACAATGCTTATTATTAAAATAAGTAAAAATACCAGTATTCTGATTTTCTACCATTGCTTTAGCATTATAATACTTAAGTAACTTACGAACATTCTCATAGAATTCTTCAGCTGTTTTAGGTCTACCAGTATATTCTGCTACTATAACATCTTGGTATGATTCAAAGTCTTGAAAACGTTTGTATATAATACAAGAACCAAGAGAATTAGTACCAGATTGATCTTGATCATACGGGTCAATACCAGCAATATATAAACCAAAAGGTGCATCCTTTACTGGATGTTCCCATATTACTATGGCCCCTGTAGGATCAGCAGTTTTAGGTAAAGGAAACTCTTTTATATCATTTTTATTTTTTGAGATATTCCATACTATCTCTCCTTTTACCTCAGTAAGGTATCCTACTTGTTTAGCATTAGCTAATTTCTTATTAGTTCTTATTCTAGCTAATTGTTTTTGTAATTCTTTTTTGGGAAATATGTTACCTGATAGTTCAGTAAATGCTTCCGCTGGTGTCTCTGAATTGTGTACCCATATGCCGTTTGCAGATAAAGCGTGAGTACTGGTTTCAATATCCCAAGCTTCATCTTCTTTTATGTATTCTATTGACGTAATTTTACTGTAGTGATAATCTTTAGTTTTGCGTACAGCCGATGAAAGCTCAATATTATTATTTTTTCTATCGCTTAAAAAACCTATTTGCTCTCTAAATACAGGAATATCTATTTTATGTAAGTTTAATTTATTTTCTGTATATACATACCCGTTTCCATTTTTTTGCTGTCTAGAGCTTATTTTAGCATGAATGTCAAAACCACGCAATAAGAATTGCATATCGTATAACAACTCTATATTCTTACTAAAGAAACCTATACGAGTTCCATCCTTTGTAGAGAAACCGTCAGAATCAAATAAACCAGATAAAAACGCAGCTACTACAGATTTTGGAGATTTCATAATGTACTCAGGCACATGTACGTATCGTTTCAATGTACCACTGGAAGAACTTTTGATTAAATCTAAAGCTTTGAATACATTAGTAGAATTAATTCTAGTTACGTTTAATTCCCAAGCTCCTTTATTTTTTCCACTATCTGAAACTGTTGCATTCCCAAAGTTCTTAATAAAGAATTCAGAGCACCACTTAAAAGAAGAAATATCTTTTTTATCAAAGATAACGCTAATTTTTCCTTGTTTGCCGTAAAAACTTCCGTCCCCCAGAAACAAACCGATAAATTTTGCCCAATCCTCATCTATTTTTAATTTGAAATTAGTTGCAGGAATTAATCCAGGAATTTCTACATATTGATACTCGGTACTAAAAATAGTATTATAATATTTAATAGTATCACCCACTTTCAAATCGCGCAAACAAATATATTTTTCACCATTAAAGAATGGATGGTTATCTGTAGCTAATACTTTTGTACCATCTTCTGTAGTAACTTCATAAATTTTTCTAATTCCTGTCATCCAGGCTTTAGGATTATCTTTTATTCTGCTTACGCCATCTTCTGTACTTATCCATGTATTTTTATCTAAGCAGTGTTCAGCACAATATCTATCTACTTGTTGAGAACTCTTAGCACTTTTTAATTCTTCTTCTCTAAGATTTAATATGAATTCTCTGGCTTTTTTATGTAATGTGTTGCCATCTTCATCCATATATAATCTTTTACCATTCTTATCACGTATATCTAGATTCGTATGCTGCGGTACAAAGAATCCACACGGTTTGCCACCTTGTGCCCCTTCATCCCATATATTATCGAATTCAATACAATTGAATGCTTTAGGATCATAAAACGCATTTCTTAAACCCGCTACATTATCACCTTCATCACCACCTGTACCAAACATAATCATCAAACCAAATGCTACACCATCCTGTTCTACAGAAGGTCTAGCAATTTGCCAAGCTGCTTCTAATTGATTATTAGATCCAGCTTCTTCCCATAAGATTAATTTACCAGCTTTACCACGGACTGAATCAGGATTATCTTTAATAGATACACCCATTATCTCAGATTTGTAACCTATTTCTACCTTATTGCCATAATCATCAGTAACAAGCATAGAAGCTCTACGTCTCATGGCTGTATTTGATACTTGTCTCTTTTTACCCCAGGCAGTATTACCGTCAATAAAATCCATGTAATCCCAAGCCTTGGTAAGAATACCATCTTCTGTTAAATACTGTTTATTAGCAGCATATACATATGATTTTGAATTAGGTATTAGAAAGAAGTTTCTACACAGCATTGCACCACCTTTGTAACTATTGTGTGTGGGAATAAAGTCCTTAGTAAGGTATAAACTATTATCATGATCTACAATTATACATCTTTGCTTTTCTTTATAGCCTAAAGATTTAATAGATTTTAATCCTATAGCATTGTATTTATAAGTTCTATCATGACGAAGTTTCTCTAATTTACGAGGTAATTTAAAAACATTTTCTTCTGTGATAATAGTTAATTCCCAATGCGGTAGAGTATTTGAAAAGTTGCCATTACCAAAATCTACATTACTTCTACCAGGAATTTCATTAGATTTCTTACATCGTATACCTAGACTTCTACAAAGAAAAGCTACATCGTCTACTAATTGTTCAGAAGTAGACACAAATGTGGATGCCCCGTTTGTACAAGAACCATCGGTATCCATTAATCCTTGTAGTAACTCCATCCTATATTCAATAGGAGCTAATTTATATTCTAAAGGAATAAACTTCTTATCAGCTTTAACTCTTAAACCTAATGTTTTTAATTCCCTTCCTAGTTCGTGAATACCTTTTTGATTCGAAATTATCACATATTGAAATTTATCAGTCAATGGTTTAATAGTATAGTTAGGTAATCTCTTAGACAATTCTTCTACAATAAAAATATCATCTGTAGAAAATTTAATTTGACTTCCACAAATATAACCATCCCCAAGTAATACACCTAACACATAAGGATCTATTTTACCAGGTGGCTGTTCAAAATCAATAGGTCTTACTGAAGGTAATTTATAAGGATAAAATTCTTTTCCTTTACTACCTTGTTTTAATTTTAACTTACTGTATTCCTTAGTAGTTTTTATATGAAGTTTACCTCTAGTAGAGTTTATAGTAGACCATAAATGATTTTCACCACATCTAACTTTTCTTCCATCTTGTAGTTCTACTTCGTATACTTCCTGTTCACCCTGTTCATTGATTTCGATTACTTTGCAAGCCCTACCATCCGGATTCATAACAAAATCACCAACTTTTAATGATCCCATTGTAACAAATCCATTTGGGGTTAACACTTCTTCAGATTCCGGTTGTTCAAAACCTTTACGTCTAGCTTTTGCTACGCATAAGTGTTTACCCTGTTTTTCAGCTTCTTCTATAGATAAAAAATAATAGTAATCATAATCGTAAAAATCAGGAAAAGCTGTTTCACGAGTTTTCTTTACTACATCCCGTCCTTTTGCATCTTTTGTAATCTTATAGACAATTCTTTGAATAGGACAATAATTAAGATAGAAATAGTTATAACCTGTAATGTAATCACCATCCTCCGCAGTAAATCCATTAATACATCTATCCATTTCGGTTTCCCAAAATAAGAAGTATTCTGAAGTTCCTTTGGGGTATAAACAGTAAGAGCCGGTCTCCATAAACTGGATGGCCGGCTGTCTAAATTTATTTGAATTTATTATTTTCTTACTGAAATCAACCATGTTATTTCTTCTTAAACCAATTTTTGATCTTTTGCCAGGTTGAGATTTTAACAGGTGCTTTTTCTGGAATTGGCATACTACCTTTACAAGGTGCATCCAAATATTCCTGATGTTTCTTATATGCTTCTGTAAAATCCAGAGTAATAGTACCGTTAGCCTTGGCATTTTTGCCAGTTATTTTAGTCTTAGCCATATCTTTATAATTTTATGCAGCAACGCTGCTTAGTTTTTAATGTTTTAAATGGTGTTTATATTGTTACAACTACTTGGCAAGCTCGAATGGATTCAGCTCTCCGCCACCTCTTACTTTTGAATTTGTTAATTCTTCTGCTCTTACAGAAGCTTCAAGTAAATCTAGAGATTTTATAGTATTACCTAATGAACCCATACCTGCTAATATATCTTTTACCTTCTTTTCATCAAGTTCATCAGCTAAGGATTCACTATAGTATCTAGATATACTTTCTAATTTCTTTCTAGCATTTTGCAGTAGTTGTAGTGTTAAGGTGTTTGCAAATGCTATATAAGCTTGTTCAGCTTCAATTACTTCTTTAGGAAGTTTTATATTTTTATCTCCAAATAGTTCTTGCTTCAATCTTGGTTCTATTTTATCACTATCCATACTTTGGACATATGGACTATCATATTTATTTTTAAGAACTATGTATGAGATATATTTGGTAGCCATTTCTTTATCTGCCTTATCGGCATCCCATACCTTTTTAAAGGCAGGGATACCTAGGGCATCATTGTGAATAATAACTTTACCAGCTAATACATCAAACAATTTCATTAGTTTGCAACTTTTGGACAACAGTAGTCATACTTAGCTTCATTTATATTGGCTTCTCTCATTTCCTTCAATTCCATCATTCTTGTGATCGCAGAAGCACAAGGTATAATAAAAATTTCAGGTGCTTTACCGTCTCCTACAGAATATCCTTTAAATAATACACTGGGTTCAGTAATCTCGTATTTTTCACCATTGTAATACAATTCACCAGCTTCTGGTAAAATGAAATAATAATCAATTATTCCATATCTATCAAAAGCGTCTTGAATATTTGCAATAGAACCATCCTTGCTACATATTAAATTACCATATTTTAAATTGTAAACCATATTAATCAAATTTTAAGTATCTTAATTTATAATGTCTATTTAAAGCATCAATTGCTTCTTGTTTAGTGTAAAATGCATTTACATACTCCGGATTACGACTGTAGTTATTTATTATCTCCTTCAGTTGTTCCGCTATCTCGTCCTGATTCTTGTGTCTCATTTTCTGTTACATTTTCTGATGAACCAAAACCACCACCTCTATCTTCGCCAGTCAATTCTTCTGTTTCTACTGGTTCAATTTTCGGATAAGGCATAATGATTAATTGTGCAATCTTTTCGCCTGGTTGATAAATAGTAGGTAATGCATCTGTAGTAAGTTTAAACTTACACATGATTTCATTTTTGTAATCACAATCTACCACACCTACACAATTACACAGTGACAAAGATCTTTGAGATACAGATGATCTCATAAAAATAAAACCTGCATATCCTTTAGGAATTTCTACTGCTAAATCAGTATGATATACTAGTACCATTTTACCACTCTTATCAAATTCCTGAGTAAACCTAGTAGCTGTTAAATCTAATCCGGCATCATTGGGATTAGCATAAGTAGGTAATACTGCTTCTTGAGATAACTTTTTAAACTTTACTTTCATATTTTTTCCTTTTCAAATTCTTTCCACATACTCTTAAGTAGAGAGGCTTGTTGTTCAGGTATAGTCTCAATATAACAACTATCGTCAATAAATTGTTCAACTAAATAAAAAAGGTTTTTATTTTTGTTATCTTTGCGTATAGTTAATTTATCATACTTAGCAAACAGTGAAGTATTTTCTAATATTGAAGTTTTTTCAAAACTATTGGTAATTTCTTTACCGCCTCCACCTTTTATCCGAATATGGTTTGTATTGAAATCATCAATAGATTGTTCTTCTCCTATTTCATCAGAGATTTCTTCTGGAAATTCTCTAGAAGAACTAGAATCTTTATCTTTATTTTTACTTATCCAAAGTAAGGCTATAGCGTTCCAAGCCACTTGCGCTAAATGTCTACATCCTGTTTCCTCATCAAAGCCATCATGTTCGGCAGCATATAAATGTCTTAACAAAGCTCCTTTGTAACGTTCATAGCCGTTATCGAGATTCTGCCAAGTATTATCACCATACTTCTTAGCTCCTTCTGTATATACTCTAGCTATGTCTTCAAGACAATCTAATGGTATTAATTCCCATCTTGTTTTATCATCTTTTCTGTCGTTTTTCTTTCCTTCCATCGTAAATATTCTTCTAATTGATCCACACACCAAGTAACTAAATACGCATATTGTTCATTTCCCTCATCATAACCTTCAGTATTCATTCTAAGAAAATCATAAACTGCATCTGCATAATGAATTGATTCGTGAGCTAATATAGAACATTCTACTTTAGATTTTAATACTATTAGTATGCCCATGGTTCCGCTTTTCTTTTCCGCTACCAAATAAGTAACTCCTAATGCATTATTTGGTTTATCTGGTGTTTCACATTTATCTTCATTTTGAAGATGTTTAGTAGTTAAGAAAAAGTCAAAGAATTGAGTTATTTCATCCCAATTATCTATATCTGATATATAAAGATTTATTGGATACAAATTCTGAAATAGTAGAATATTACGAGGTTTGTTCAATTTCTTTGCCATATTTCTTTTTAGGTTTTATCTTAAAAAGATAACTAAACATTATTGGTTTGATATCATCAGTATTACTTATCTTTTCATTTGCAAACTTAAATGGATGATTACATATTACTTCTACTACTTGATAAGGTATGTTATATTTGTTAGCTAATTGGGTATATATGCTAATTCTTTTTTGAGAAATCATATGCCATTTTATAATTTTCATTCCAAAGTAAATCATCAAGATCACTATCGGTTTTTATAGAATTAGGTCTAATAGTATTGGCAAATATCTTTAAAGAATCTATCCAACAATCTGCATCAAAAACAATTAAAGAATTTAGTAAATCAACCTCTTCTTTTGTATAATCTTCTCTTGGTTCTAAAATTACTAATTCGTCATAATCAATTTTACCCTTGGTAATAGGGAAACACAATGTCGTATGATCTGTAATATAATGGAACTTATTGTATGATAGATCTATATGAAATGATTTACTAAATAGTTTAGTTATTCTCGAATATTCTTTCCAAAGTAAGATGCTACCAGGTTTAATTTTCAGAGTTTCCATATTTTATTTTTAATATAATAGTCAACTGGACTCTATCACCAATAATAACGGGTATTAAAGCTTTATTCACACATAATTCATCTTCTGCAGGACCAGCTTTTAATATCCCTTTATCTTTGAAAGACTTAATGTATCTACTCAGGTTATCTTTAGTAATACCTAGATTCTCAATAATCCATTTTCTATTGTATCTATTAGCTACATTCTTATTTGTATTTGGTTCTTTTTCATATTCAATATCCATTCTAATCAATGTAGCCATTAACTCTAATTCTCTATCGGTTAACCTGAGTATGCCATTAAGTGTATGTAAGAATTCTGTTATAAGTTCATCCTTGTTGACTTGTTTAACAAGCTTATTCATTTATAATAGATTCAAATTTATTTAGAACTTTCATCAGATTAAAGTAAACAGTATCATGTTCTACTTTTTGACATGTAGGCATTTTACCTGCTTCATATTTTTCTTCAACTACTTTATTACGTTGATTATACTTATTCTGTAATCTCTTAATCTCTGTATAAAGCTTTTTTACTTTATCAGAATTGTTGTCAATTTTATCTTCCTTAGTAGGAGATAAAAGACCTGCTTTTGTGTAGTTATCGATCACTTTTGCAGAAATAACCATACTCTTTGCCGAATAAGTATTATCCGTAGTTTTCTCTGAACTCATAATGAAATTTTCATTTTCTTTATTATAAGAAAATACATCATTTACTTCTGCACATCCAAAAGGTTTAATAACTTTATACTCTGTAATCATATTACTTATTTTTAAATTCGTTAATTGCAAGTTGTATCCACTTATTAATATCAAATTCAGTATCACCTTCTTTAATCGTAGTACCGTTACTAGTATATTGTTTAGATTGCTGAAAGATATTATATAAACTTAGTGCATCTTGCATGGATAAATCGATAGAATCAATTACTTCACTATTAATATCATTAATGTCTTTAATTATATTCAATCTGATTTGTCCGTTTGGAAGGAGAGTTATAAGCTTACTATAATCTCCTAACACGTTTTGTATCATTTGTTGTATCATGATTCTATAACGTAATAGTTGTGTTTTTGTTGCAACTTTTTACAAATAAAAAGGGGTTAAGTAAAAACCTAACCCCTAGTGACACCATATACAACCACGATTTAATTAAAAGACTAACGCTTTAGTCTAGTTTATTTTTTAATATAAGCTACTACATTATATGGATTTACTAACTGAGAATCTTTAAATAGATCGAAATCAATTGTAGATTTTCTAGAGTAAGCTATAATATCACCTACTTCAGGATGATTGTCAGGATCTATCCATTGATAGTTAGCCGGAATTGCTAACACTATACCTTTCTTAAAGGTTGTAGGTACTTTTTCTGTAACTGTTTCACTATCTGTAATCTGATAGCCATTCTCATCTGTTTCCCCAGTATTAATAGGTTTTGTTATTTCTTTTTCAATATACTCTTCTGGTAATGGTTTTACCAAGATATCTTTAATGAATTGAAACTCTAACTTAGACAGTACTGTATTCAATAATTCTTTATCTTCTGTATTCATGAATAACTTAATTTAATTGGTTACTATAACGTAATAACTCTTGAAAATGTTCCAAAAACATTATATTTTGTATTTTAGTATATTACCACCTGTACAGCATATATCTAAAGCTATTTGTGGACAATGTTTCCTATCTTCAAAGACACATCCATCACAACTACCACTAGGTTGAGGATGTACTATGTATTCAATATCGTTGATTGTTACTAAGCCTTTTAATATAGCTTCTCTAGCCTCTGGTTCTCCCATTTCTAATCAATGTAGCCATTAACTCTAATTCTCTATCGGTTAACCTGAGTATGCC
>ERZ1024365.64-NODE-64-length-16989-cov-975.018247_pt1 | contig 16989 bp, 26 predicted proteins | sample MGYA00520788_ERZ1024365 | MGnify/ENA primary metagenome ERZ1024365 (study PRJEB33242, sample SAMEA3444265) | Homo sapiens | biome: Host associated; feature: Gastrointestinal tract; material: Stool | place: Uganda | collected 2011-01-01 ... | reverse complement strand
TTCTAATGGTGTATGGAAAGCAGAAACAGCAGGTACATTGAAAGCAAAGGCAAGTACATTTGTATCAATGTTTGCATCGTAATTGGTATTTCATTTCAACTCTGACTCTCAGTTGCGCCTCGGGCAGTCACAACAAGTGACGCGAGCCCTCGCTCGCTGTCGCTCGCTCGGTTCTGCGAAGCTGTTCACAGCCAGACTTGTGTAAATGTGCATACATCGAGTGCTAACATTGGACAGCATTTAAGTATGACTTTTGTTCGAACACATGTTCTTAGCTGTCCAATAAAATGCCACCCACGTTACGAACATTCGTTCGATAACAAGAGTGGCAATATATCATTTACAAGCGGTACATTAAAGCGGTCTGCAATTTACCAACATACTCGTTAGCGTATTTTTCAACGTTGCTTTCTAACTGTATACATTAATGTTAGCGCTTGGTGATACCTTAGTATGATAATGAAGCAAGTACAGCTTCTTTACAAATCATGTCTTTAAATCTTAAACAACCCCGCTCAAAGTAAAATCTGAGATTAGTTAATAACAAGTCATTCTTTTTTAGCATAACATAGTTAATATTGTGGTCGTCAGTTGTTACCGTTATTTTTAACGGACAAGTGTTATCTGGCTTATCATCGCAGTATATAATACCCGAGTCGGCATACTCCTTAATACCAAACATACGGTCTTTGTATTTAAGAGTAAATACGTATCTTCCTCTACCAGCTGGCTTATCAATAAAAGCTTTGCTGTCGTTGAGGTACACGCCTTGGCTAGAATAAGCAACGTATTTGTCACTAGCAAAAGCTTTATTAAATCCGCTTTGTTTTTGAGCTATAGATGCTGTATCAATAAAACCCTGTTCTAGAACAAAGCCATCACCCCTTAAAAAGTTGGTATCTTCTTTTAATCTAGCACTTATTCCCATAGCTGTATAATATGGGTTAATTATTGACACAGTATTTCCACACATAAATACAGGTACATATCGAATTTGTTTTCCTTGTCCTCTTGCAACACTAGTATGCACGCTTAAAAACTTCTTAATTTCATCCGTGCAATAGTGGTTTGTTTCGCTCTGAAATTCATCAAACATCATTTGTTGAACGTCTGAAAAAAGGTGGCTATATCGCTTTAAAGCGTCTGCATTATTGAGTGAAAAAGCATAGCCACACGGCTCTTCATTTAAGTACAGTTCATGGAAAATACCAGACGCGCGTCTTTTGCTTGTCATTTCATATCCTCTAAAGAAAAGTGAACCTATATCTTTAAAGAATTTGTCAGCTATTTCATCCAGTTCATAGTTATATCTATATACAAGGGCAAATTTTTCACCCCTTTTTAGAAATCTGTTTACAAGCAGTCTACTAAAATAGGTTGTCTTTCCACCTGTCCTATTTGTTGTGACCATGTAAATTTCTGGTTTGTTTCCGTTTATGTCGAGCATACTCAAAAGCTTTGTTCCGTCATAGTATTTACTCATTGCGTTAACCACCTACTTTCTCTATATATTGTATCACATATCTTGACAAAACGCAATATGCGGTGTATAATATTTTAGATGAAAAGGTGGTGAAAAAATGGATGTGAACACTTTTTTGCAAGCTGTCGGGACAGTTGGTTTCCCTATTGTTTGTGCTATCGCTATGGCATGGTATGTCAAGTATGTTACAGACAGAAACAGAGAAGATATTGAGAAACTTAACACACAGCATCAACAGGAAATGAAGGAAGTAACAACAGCATTAAATAACAACACGCTTGCACTTCAGAAGTTGTCAGATGTAATTGGAAAAGGTGATTCATAATGAAAACAGTAATTCTCAATTCAAAAGGTACTCACGTATACGCACTACAAGCAATATTGCGCTCACAAGGTTTTATTGGGCAAAACGGAAAACCTCTCTCAATTGACGGCAACGCAGGAAGTAATACCATTTATGCAATCAATTCGTATCAGAGTATGATGCGTGCCTATGGTATCGAATGCGGTACAAACGGTCATAACGATTCGTCATGCGGTGCAAAAATGTGGGAGTCATTGTTAGGTGGTGATTGCTAATGGCTTTTACACCTAGACTTTCATCAGCTGGTATGCAAGGCTCTAAATACTGGTACAGCGACAATCCGTTTTATCAAGCTAATTTAGGCCCTCAACAGACAGGTGGAAATTGTACTTGGTACGCTTGGGGAAGGTTTTATGAAATCATTGGTCGTTATCCTTCAGGCTTATCAACGTCAAATGCTACTAACTGGTACTCACGTACTACAGGTTTTTCAAAAGGAAAAGAGCCAAAACTTGGTGCCATTGCTTGCTATGGGTATACAGGCGGAGGTGCAGGTCATGTTGCAGTCGTTGAACAGATAACATCTGATGGTATCGTAACGTCAAATAGTGGTTGGTCATCTGGTAAATACTTTTGGACAGAAAAAGCAAAAAAGAGTAACGGATACTGTCCAGATTGGATGAATGGTTACTTGCAGGGGTTTATCTATGCAGACGTTGATACTGGAACTATACCAGACCCAACTGACTTACACTGGCAATCAATTCCAAATTGGCTCGACAGTTACACATCAGAGAAATCTACAAATAACGCCTACTGTGTAGCGAGTTATTTATTGACAAAAGGTTGGTCATTAAATGGTGTTTGTGCATTGCTCGGTAATGCTACAATGGAATCTTTTATTAGTGCAGACCTTTATGAAAAAGGCGTTGCAGAAGATGAAAGAGGTTACGGACTTGTACAATGGACACCTGCTGTTGAAACTATTATACCGTATCTTAATCAGAACTATCCAGATTGGCAGACAAATTTGGATGATAACGGGTATGGACAATGTCAACGATTAGATGATGAACGTCATAACAACCCGCAGGAGTGGTATCCAAACTTCCCGTCAGTTCCATCAGAATTTAGAACATATCAGTCAATGGATGCTTTTTGTACCGCAACAGATGATGTTGGTCATATGGCAAAATGCTTTTTGTACTGTTATGAAAGACCGGCTGACCCGTCAGCAACTATTGAAAAACGTGCAGAGTATGCAAGATACTACTTTAACTTATTACAGGGTTTCAATCCATCGTTACCGACTGGTAAAGGAATAAAGCGAAGAATGGCTATATGGATGTATCCTATGTTTAGAAAGAGGTGATAAAATGAAACAGTCAACTAAGGACGCATTAATTGCTTTTGTTGGTGACAGAACAGACGACGATGCTATCGCTATCCTTGAAACAATCAACGATGACGGTATTGATGATGGTGAGGATTGGCGTCAGAAGTACGTTGATAATGACAAGGAATGGCGAGAACGCTATACAGCAAGGTTTAAAGAGGGCGGTTCTCCACAGCCTACACCGCCACCAGACCCAGAGCCAGACCCCGAGGATGAAATGAAAAAGTTAACTATTGACAGCGTGTTATACGCTGATAAAAAGGAGTGATATTAATGCCAACAAAACCTAGAATTACAACAAACACGAATATTTCAGCTGACGTTGTTAATGCGATTAGAAACAGCGCATCAAATAACTATCGTGAGAATGTCCCTTATGTAACACCAGATGCTGACTCATTAAGGGGTATTGGCGCAATCTTAATGGGAAATCCTGCATTGATGAATGAGTTCATCAACACGCTTGTAAACAGGATTGCGTTTGCGCGAATCGCAAGCAGAATGTACACCAATCCATTGCGAACGCTTAAAAAAGGTGTTATTGACACAGGTGAAACCATTGAGGACATTTTTGTAAACATCGCAAACGTATATCAGTATGAAGAAGTTAGGGGTTCTGACAATGGCTCTGGCAACGTGTTTAAGCGCTTCGACAACGATGTAATAGTTGCATTCTATGTTATGAATTCACAGCTCACTTACCCCGTAACTGTCAATCGTGCTATGCTGAAGAATGCGTTCAATTCATGGGCGGGTATGGACGAACTTGTAAGTGGTATCATTCAGTCAGTTTACAGTGCAGCTGCTTATGACGAATTTAACATTACAAAATACATGATTGGTCAGCACATTATTAAAGGCAAACTTACTTACTACACATTTACAGGTGGACGTTATCTTGAGGCGGCTACACAGCTTAGAAAAGCATCTAACGACATGTCATTTATGACAGACAAGCTTTCTATTGCAGGTGTTAAAACCTTTACAGAAAACGACAGAAAAGTTATTCTTATCAATACCAATTACGATGCAAACATTGATACAAATGTACTTGCAGGTGCTTTCAACCTTCCTTACGCCGATTACTTAAATAGAAGAATCCTCATTGATTCACTCGGCACACTGGACGTTGAAAGACTTAACAAAATTTTTGCAAATGACCCTACATATGAAGAACCGTCCGCAGATGATATGGCATTCTTAGATAACATAGCAGGAGTTGTACTTGACGAAGATTTTGTTCAGATTTACGACAATGTTTTTGAAATGAGGGATATGCCGAACCCTGTTTCACTTGACCACAACTATTTCCTTCATATGTGGCAGACATATGCAGTTTCACCATTTGCGAATGTAGTATGCTGTATTCCTGCTGAGTCTGTACCTGTCCAGACAGCTGACAACACTACTATTACACCAACTGCTACAGCTGTTACCGGTAAACTTGGCAAGGATGGCACAGCATCTGGTATTCTTACTGCAACAGTATCTACTGTTACTGGCGGAACAGAAACGGTTAAGTGGACAAAAACAGGCGGTACATCTACAGGGACTGTTGCTTCTAATGGTGTATGGAAAGCAGAAACAGCAGGTACATTGAAAGCAAAGGCAAGCATTGGTACAATCGAATCTGCTGAGGTAACTATTACAGTTTCTTAAATAGGAGAGTGACTTAATGAGCTATATTGCACCAGACACTGACATATATTTGCTTGCGAATGTTGAATGTGATAAAAGTTACGATAATGTTAAATATTTTGCAACTAAAAATGCACAGCATACTTATATGTCTATTAAAATCGTTAAGTCATTTACTAACCAGAGTTACGGGCGTGTCAATAAAGGCACGTTCCGTCTCTTCTGTAAAGCAGATGACGTTTATCAATGCAACTATTTAATGTTCCAGAATACAGCTTTTGGCAATAAGTGGTTTTACGCTTTTATCAATAGCATCGAGTATGTTTCTAATAACACCTGTGAAGTAAGGTTTACTATTGATTTATTCCAGACATGGTTTCTGGATTGCACGGTTGGTCAATGCTTTGTTGAGCGTGAACACGTTACAGATGATAGCATTGGGGCACACACTCTAAATGAGGATGTACCTACTGGTGAAATGATTACAGCAATCGAAGAACAGTTGACAGAGTTTTCAAAACAGTACACTTTCGGTGTAGAAATCTGTATCAGTGATAAGCAGTTAAGTGGAATAGCTAATCAGCCAACATGGTTTGACAAACCTGTTTTGGGTGGTATTTTTCAAGGTTCTAAAATTGGTACAACAGATAACGCCGATGACTTATTAACGTTTCTGAACAATGTCATTTTAGCAGGATATCAGTCCACTATTATTCAGATTTTCACGATTCCTAAAATATTTAAGCCACATGGGACAGATTCAAGAGTACAGACAACAAGGGAACTACCAAATTTACCCTCAAAATTCGGAAATTATACACCATTAAATAACAGGCTATATTCTTCACCTTTTGTAGATTATGTTGTTTATTCACCTACTGGTGACAAAATGATTTTACATCCAGAATTGTTTGGTGATTATGAACATAGAATAGTTACGTTTTTGGGTAATCAAAGTGTAACTCCACAAATAATGTGCGTTCCAACCAATTACAAAATAACAGGTGGAACGAATAAAACTGAGGGTTATACGCTTAATTACGGCATAAAAGGTTCGTTTTTATATGACGCCTATCAGGCCGAAATTGCGTCATATGGTGTTGGCCAAATTGGCGGAAATATTCTTAAATGGACACCTAGACTTCTTTCAAGTGCGGGCAGTGCGGCTCAAAGTATATCGCCTGTCATCGGAGCAGAAGCATTGTCGTATGGTAATGTTTCATCTGCTTTATCTGGTGTTGGTAGTATTGTTGGAACTATTGGTGATGTTCTTAAAGAAACGCACGACACATCAGAATTAAGTGGCGCTTCTGGTGGTTCTGTTTTATGGTCACAACAGATACTAGACACTTTTGTACAGGTACGTCAAGTAAGAGAAGAATACGCTATAATAGCTGATAACTATTTCAGTATGTTTGGATATAAGGTATGCAGATTGAAAGTACCAAACATTGCAACTAGACCGTCATGGAATTTTGTAAAATGCTCTACAGTAACACTCACTGGCGCTATTCCTGCTGACGCTGAAGAATTGATTATGAATGTACTCAAAAAAGGTGTAACATTTTGGAAAACAAGCTTCGGAAATTACTCAGCAAATAATAAGTAAGGTGGTGATTAAATGGGAAGAAGTAGAAGTAAAAGACGATTTTTTCAAAAAGTTCTATCTTCTGGTATCGAATACAATAGTTGGTTGATGAAGTTTGCAAGCAATGCTGTTGCTTCTTACCGTGTTGAGGGATTGCCATCGGAAATCGACTATAGGTGGTTAGCATTAAAACTATTCGAACTTGGTTCTGTCGCTTTCTTTTACGATGATGAAGCAGAAGAATATGCTTGTATGCAGTATTCGTGCTTAGGGACATACGATGGATACGGAAATCCAACAAGAATACTTGTTTGTAATCCTTGGACTGGTTACCAGCGAGAGCTAAAGAAAGATGAGTTTGTTATCATATGGGATAACATGCTAAGAATAAACATGTACAACAGTTTCATAGAATTGTCGTATAGATTGTGGAGAATTGATGGTACAATAGATACAAACTGTGTAGCGCAGAAAACCCCCGTTATTGTTCAATGCTCAGAGAACGAAAGATTGACATTTAAAAACCTTATCGCAGGTGTTGACGCTGATAATCCATATTTAGCAGTTGGTGATAACCTGTCCCTTAAAGATATTAAAGCACTACAGCTTGGTGCTCCACTTGTTGCGCCACAGTTACTTGAGTTACAGCAGACACTATACAACAGGGGCAACGCACTTCTTGGCATAACATCTATTGTTGTACAGAAAAAAGAGCGCTTAGTAAAGTCTGAAGTTGATACGGCCAACGCTGACGCTCTTGCAAACAGAAGAACGAGAACTATGTCAAGAGATTATGCCAGTAAACAGATTAAGGAAAGATTTGGCATTAATGTTACATGGATTTTTGACGAGGGTGACGAGCCTAACAAGGAAACAGGCGATACAAACAGAGAAGATTTTATTAGTCAAATGAAAGTAACTAGTTTAGGTTCTTCTATAATAGAGAGGTGATAACATGAGCAGATACACAACAGAGGTTAGATATATCTGTGAATCACTAGCAGGTCTTGACAAATCAGTTGGTTGCAGTAACGTCAATGAAGTTATCGAAAAGTCACGAAACAGGATTTTTCCACCTTTTGAAATCTTTGACGAAAGTTATAGGTCTGTTCTTGAAACAAAGATTCTTAAACATTTTTACACCAGAGAAATAGGAGCTGAAACGTTCGGTCTTTGGCAGTTAAGGTTGGACGCTAAACTGTCAGTTATTATGCCTTATTACAATAAACTTTATAAAGCAATTAATATTGACATTCCTGTTATAGATAATGTTGATATGAATGTTGAACATAATATAGGCAGAAACGCAGACACAAAAGTTAATGACAAAACAGACATTACAGCAAGTTCACAGACAACCACAAACACAACGTCTAATGCAAAGATTCGACACAGTGATACACCACAAGGCAGTTTGGAGAATCTTGAGTCTAATGAATACATGAGTGACGCTACACTTAGTGACACAACGCAATCTGTAAGTAGCAACACATCTAGTAGCAGTAACAGTTCTTCCAATAGCGACACTAACGCAAAGAGTACGGAAGAGTATGTTGAACATAGATGGGGAAAAGATGGTAGTGTTACTTATGTTTCAATGGTCAGTGAGTACATTGAAAAGCTGAAAAATGTTGATACTATGTTAATAAAAGAACTTGAGGACTTGTTCATACAGATTTGGGATATATGGGAGTGATGAATAATGAGTTTTAAGGCTAGAAATTTTATAGCTTGGTGTAATCACACTATTCCTGTTTTACCGCAGGCATACGGCGATGAATTGAGTTATTATGAATTGCTTAACAAGGTTATCGAAAGATGCAATGACATCGGTGTAACAGTTAACGAATTGATTGAATATGTCAATCATTACTTCGATTCGTTAGATGTACAGCAGATGGTCAACGCAAAACTTGACCAGATGGCACAGGACGGAACATTAGCTGATTTAATTAACAACGTAATTTTTTCAGCGTTAAACGTGAGTGTAAATAAAAGAGTAATAAAGCACATCACAGTTTTAGACATGGTAAATGACAAGAATATCACTCTAAACGATGTTGTTATTACTTCTGGTTATTATAAAGGAAATGACAATGGTGGTGCAACATATCTTATATTAAATGTTAATTCTGGTTATAACGTACCTCTTCTAAACGGTCTTTTTGCTTACTTTGTTGGTGCTTCTGGAAAACCTGAGCAATTCGGGTGCAGGGGTGATGATACAGATGATACAAGTGGATTAACAAATTTATTAGCCACTTGCACAGATATCACGTTTACACCTAATAAAAAATACGGCTTTAGTAATACGCTTATAATTCGCGGTAATACTTCAATCGGTGGGAATTATTCATGCTTACATTCTCTTATAACAGAAGTTTCATCAGACCCAAATGACGGGCTGATTAAAATAACAGGAGATAATTGCACATTCACAAACGTTAAATTTGACGGTGGTATGATGAATGATGGTCAAAAAGTGAATAAGCACACTTATGACAGATCTTCAACAAATGGCAGACCTATTCTTGATACAGTTTCCGGCACTAAATGTAGTAATATTTTAATAGAAAACTGTATCTTTGAAAATGCAACAAGTATGTCAATTCAGCTTAACGACTGTGATAATGTAACTGTTTCAAATTGTACAATAAAAAACAGTAATAGAGATGCTATATTTGTTTGTGGTGACTCACTGAAAGTTATAGGTAACATTATTGAAGATTGTGAAGATAACTACATAGCTATTGACACAGCTTTCATTTCACGAGATATTAGAGACATTGTTATAGCCCAAAATACTTTATTAAAGTCAATGACTAATACAGATAGATACACTATTTCATCCAGCGTAGGCCTTTTTATCGGCAATTCTGATGGGAGAATAATTACAAATTGTAAAGTTTTTAATAACACAATTGAAGGTAATTACATGGGAGCAAGATTTGACAATGTAAAAGAATGCTTCTTTATCGGGAATAGCGTAAAGTGTGGCGGTTTAGGCAAAACGGTTGCAACAGAACTCTATGGTTTTTATATGAGAAAAAGCCCTAATGCTTACGTTGCAAATAACAGAATCGAGTGTGATATGAAAACTCTTTATATTGCAAATGAATGTGCTGGAAGTGTTATACAATTCTGCCAAATTGAAAATACTGATGGAAGTTCATTAGATATAATAAAATCATATAGCGAGGATATTGTTATTAGATATTGTTACTTACAAGGTGTTTTTAACCAGACTGTTTTTAATACAGCTAACTTGCGCCTTTATTTATGCGGTGCTTCTGGTAAAGAATTCACAGATACAGCGACTACTAATGTAGTTAAATGCACGCTAAACTATGGTGATTTTATCAATTAATGTTTCACGTGAAACATAACAAAAAGGGAGTCGTGATTGACTCCCTTATTCTTATAAAGCTAAGCACAAAAGTAGTGAATAAATGCACATTATAAAAAACAATGTTAATTCATTGAATAGTCTTGCACTTATGGCTGATACCATGACAAGTACAAAAAATAAATTAAGTGTGTTAGACATTTATATCACCTGCGCTTTTACTAAAAAGTATTTTTCTTTCCATTCTTTAACCAAAAATGGATTTAAACTACCATATCCCTCATGTGTTTCGTCACTATTAACAGGGCGCCATATTATAGAATAGTAAGGTCTAGTCGGGTTAGTAACATCTACTTTAAATGCTAAATGACTAACTACAATCTTGTCACCTTTAGACTTCTCGCCAAAAAATCTTAAATCAATATCCATGTTTATTTCTCCTTTTCTTCATTCTCGTCATTTAAAATTGTAACTTTTGTTCCGACATGATTAGCAAACACAATTTCATAAGTAGTACCAATACCTATAGTTCCATCACATTTAGGAATAACAATAACTTCATCAGCTTTTTCTATTTTGTTAAAGCACTCTTCTACTAATTTTCTGCATGACAACTGTGGCTGTTTTTTAACATATCCTACATTGTTACCTAGACTCTTGTAATATTTAGCTGTCTCTTTAATCTTTTCAGCACGACTCAAAGAACCTATTACACATATATTAGCCATGTTTATTTCTCCTTTTCTTCATTCTCCCACATGCTTCACTTACGTATGCTTTGTGATTTGAATCATTATATTCAGCAATAGATGCTTTCATTATTTCTTGTCGATATTTAAAATAATATTCACAAGCTGAATGACAATTTAAACATCGTTCGTTACAGTCTTTGCATGGTGCTTTCATTAAATCACCTACCACTTATACGAATAATTAACACCCTGTGAACTTTTTCTATTTTTAAAATAAGGAACTTTCTTCGCTTTTCTGAAATTCCTGCAAACAGTGTACCATTCAAGTGTAAATTTTTTTGTTTCAGTGTCACTCATTCCGAATACGATTCTTTGCATTATCTCACCCCACTTGAGCCGAAACCGTTTCTGTCTGGCTCTTTTAAATCTTCTACTTCGATTAGTTCAATTTTTGGTTGATTTTTAACAATTCTAAATTGAGCAATTCTATCACCTCTTGCTATTACTGTATCTTCAACAGCAAAAGCAGGAAAGCACCATTCATCATTTCTACCACAATATGAATTATCAATGATGCCCATGCTGTTAGTCATTATTATATGATACCTTCTGAATGTTGATGACCTTGGCAAAACGTGTGCTTCATAACCTTTTGGCAGTTTCATAGCTACACCCAGTGGGATGTTAAAATATTCACCTTTTTTAATATGTATTGTTTTACCTGCTTTTAAGTCAATCCAATCACCTAATGAGTATTTTTCTGGTAGGACAGAGTTAAAATATCCGTGATTCTTTGCCAGAACTTTAATTGACAAAACGTCATTATATAAGTAATTCAGTTCTTCGTCTGTAAGAGTACACTTTTCTTTAGTCTTTTCCATATAATTCACCCATTAAAACATTAATATATTTTTCTACAAACGCTTTGTAAAATAAATCTGCATCATAATATGTGTATGAATTCATCAATATTTTTAAAGCATTTTCTAACTTATTCATTCTTATTACACGCTTTATTGCTAGTAATGCCTGCTTTGCATCATAAACTCTAATGTATTCGTTGTAATCTTCATCAAGCATATTGTAAACGTCTTTTCTTATTTGAGTATCTGATTTACCGCATTTGATACGTTGATTCAACAAGTAAAACACCCCCGTCTATTCTTTTTGGAATTAATTTGCATGGTACATTTAAGCCGATTTTAAAATCATCAAATGTTCTAATAATAGGTTCGTGTGTGACTTGATTGAAAAGAAACCTGTTCACTGGCGTATTTTCTTTGTATTCTTCATAAGTAGCTTTTCCAGACATTGACAATTCAAACAAGTCTTTGCAACGTTGTGGCATTCCTGCGCATTTAATGTTGTTATATGGTTCTTCCAACTTCTGCAAATCTTCATGCGTAACGTGTTCAATGTATGTTTTCTGCCTTGCAAAAATAGCCCTATCCCAACAGGATTCGAGCTTCCATGCACAAAAATCAGTTTCATGCACTTTAATTCCTGTAATCTGTTCTGGTGGTAAGTCACAATGTATACTATCTGTATCGGCATAGATAAAACCATTTTCTTCAACACCGTGATAGTTAGCCTGTGCGGCTCGTATTGTAAAGTTTCTGGCATAACTTGTGATAGCCGAACCGACAGGAATATAACCTGCTTCTTTATCTTTCGCTGTAATGTTGATGAATCCTATTGAATTATCGTCCTTAACGTACGCTAATTTAAATGAAGAATCTGTTGACGATGCCATTTTACCATACAAATTGTTTAAAAATAGTTTTGCAAGTGTACGTCTAGCGCCCTTGCTATTCATTTTTATTTTTGCGTATTTGTCAATGTATTCGTCAAAGATGCCAACTTCTGAATGAAAAAAGCACCCGTCAAGAATCTCAAAGTCAACCAGTTCATAATGCTCAAGAATAAGAAAGTAATCTGTCATGGTCAATGTAAGTTCTACTCTTGTGTCACAGGTATTACCATCAATGTCTATGTATTTGTCGTAATACTTACCAGAAGTTTTATCAAATACATCAGATGTTTGTAACGATTCTGTGCCCTTGTATAACATATTTCCTTTTATCTGAATAAATGGCAACATACCGGCTTTCAAATAAAATTTTGTCTTTATTCGAATAAAGAAATACATATTGCTTTGCAATGCCCTGTCTGGAATAAAGTTGCCAGACCAGAACATCGGCTTTCCAACAGGATACCTATTGCCGGACATTGAATGCATCATAGACGGATAGAGAGAATTTACATCCGCAGTAGTTCCATTCGTACATATCTTGTTTTCTTTTCCTTTTACAAGATAGCACCAACCCCCTCTATATGATTTTCTAACATAAGCATCAACATTCGACTTTCCATATATCTCAGAATCCAGTTCGATTTGCGTGACGTCTGGAAATCTTCTTTTCCAATCATCTTCTCCGACTATTTGTTTATATTCAGCAAGACAACAACTGCCTATTGTAAGTCGGTTATGGCCTTCTTGAAAAACAATCTCTAATGCTTCTTTAACAACAAGCACATCATTAGCGATGTACTTTTTTTCCTCTGGTTTAATCTCACAACCTGCATAGCGAAAACCTGTATATTCCATGTCAAGTTTCTGGTGCTTGGTTTTAAAAGCTTTTCCTATTTCTTTGACAGAGAATGGTAGTAGCTTCAGTGAATCACGAAATTCTATAACCTTATTATTTATCTTGACTTTGATGCTATACCATTGTCCCATTTCAGAAATATTGTACTTGAACGTGTTGTTATACATTTCTTTATCGTGTTTCCACTCACAAGAATTAACACCATCGCCGGTATATGCTTGTTTTAGATGCAATTTATTCAGAAAAAACGATATCCAAAAATTGCCATCAAATTTTAGATTATGAAAATAAACTATCAGATTAGATTTTAAATCACTTAAATATTTCCATGTTTCATCTATTGAATGAAATATAGAAACATCTTCTGTGAACATTTCTACAATGGCAGATGCCCAAACTTCTGTATTTTTCTGGCCTTCATAAACTGTAGTTTCGAAATCTCCGACCAGATACTTTACTTTTTTAGGCCTTGACATAATGTCACCACCCGTTTTCTGTTTCATTCATTGATTCAGCCTGCACCTTTTCTTCAAACGTCAACGGAGAACCATTGATTATTTGAAGTAGTTCGTCTGTTGCTTGGTTTATAACTGCAACTGATGAACCCCACAAAACTGCTGAAACTATAACGTCTATGTCATAAGTTGTTCTTGAAGCTTCGACTAATCTCCTTCCGACATCGGATGTACCTATATCGTTAATCATGTTAAGCAGGAAAGACTGCATACTTCTCGAATATGAAATTGCTTCTTTTCTCCTGCTTCTGTTCAAATCAACAGATTTGCTCAATGAAGATGTGAAGTCTGTAGCTACTTTTTGATATTCTTCTTCTCTTCTTTTACGTTCCTGCTCAAATTCTTCGTCTGAAGCATCCTTATAGCCGTAGAACAAATCTTCCTCTTCTGGCGTTAATGTGTCATATCTTGAAAGAAATTCGTCATCAAAATTGCTAAAAGCTATATCCTCTTCGTGAGGTTTGTAAACTTCTGCTTTAAGTGCTTCAACGTCTATCTTTTTTAGCTTATTAACATAAGCTCGAAGCGCTTTACCCGTAAATCCTTTTGCCTTAATCTGACGCAAAGTCGGTATGTCTGTTGGAACGTACTGAACACCCTGCTTTTTAAGCTTACGTTCTAATCTCTTTATACGATTTCGCTCACGTTCGTAAGCAGTTAGTTTTCTTGCCATGTTACACCTCTACAACTTCCTAGATTACCAGAGTTAAAAAACCACAATCATCTAAAAGGTAAAGAATATTACATTCGTAATATGGAATCCACTTAGACGATATTATACGTTCGTTGGATAAAATATAGTTTTCGTTAGTATCTGATAAATTCAAGTAAATCTTATCGTCATAACCTGCTAGAAATAGCTGTATTATATCACAAACTTTTACTTCACATTTTCTATCAAACAATTCGTCAAAGCACATTTTTCGCCACCTCCTGCATAAATATGTTTCACGTGAAACATTAAATAAGTAAGAATGACGCTCACTGTATGTCGTGAGCGCCTATGCTTATTTAATTTGCTTTTGTTACTTAAAAATACAATTTCATTCTACTTTTAAGCTGTCAATGTCAAGTACGCAATCAACGTAGTCACGTCCTGCTTTTGACTGGCCAGTGATTTTCTTGACAGGGAATGGAAAACATCCCTGCATAGCAGTTTCAATGTCTTTAATGCTTCGCTTAAAGGTTACTGACTGAGTACTGAATACAGCATGGTCTGTCGTGATGATTGACATTAGTTCAGTTGTTGTACCATCCTCTTTTTCGTCAATAAATTCAATGTAACCAGCAACATCGATAACATCGCCATCATTAAGTGTTTTCACAGTTCTAATTGTCGGTGCAACTGTTAAAAGATATCTTTCTACAGGTGTAAATTCTCTTGTCTGACCCATTACTTTAATCATATTCTAATTTTCCTTTCTTTTTTGTGTGTTGTATCGTGTAAACATAAAACAAATCTATTAACTGGTTACATTATTCTTCCGACTGAGCTTTTGCTCGCTGTGGGAGAATTTCGGCTAATTCCAAAAACTTTTCTTCCGGCATGCCATACAGCTCTTCCTGTACTGTTACTTCAGTTACTTTCAGAGGACGTACCTCTGTATGCTCTTTTGTGATTGCTTTCAGCGCATCATCTGCTGAAAGTTCTCCTGACAGCTTGTATTCAAGTGTCTGAATCTCGTCTTTCTCAATGTTGTAAACTGTCGCTTTCGCTTTTGTACTCGTAATGGTACGAGTAACCATTCTCTTTCTTGCCATTGTTTAGACCTCCTTGTTTGCTTTTTTATTCGTTTAACGTCCGTCGACGAATTGACAGGACGGGAGTCGAACCCGTCGGAAGTGTTCCGCAAACCTGCCTGTCAACCTCTCTATGAATAAGAAAGGAGGTAAAGCAAAGAGCTTGTCGGTTTCTCTTTACATTATTAATTATATCATTGATTACTGAAAATGTCAACAGTTTTTTCAAAAAACTTTTGTTTAATTTGTACGGTCGTTAGATATAACTAACTTCGCACATTTTACTATTTAGAACGGGTGTTCTAATAGGTTTCACATTCGAATCCAAACCAAATGTCATCGCCGTCTTCAAATTGCCATTCTTTTGTGAAAGAACGAACATATGGCAAACCATTTATGATATGCTCATAGTCAGCAAAGTATACATTCTCCTCATCGGCACCAATCAACGCCAATGGAGTAGCAAAGGCAATGATCATTCTTTTGCATTTTGCCCCTTTAACTGTCTTATTTATCATCTTCTTCACCCCCTATCAACAGTGTTGCTATTATGTTAGCACCCTCTAAAATTATTATTGTAAGGCCTGCTATTGACAGGCCTGCAAAAATCATACCTCTCTCCATGTAAGTTCAGAAACATGATGAAACTTGTTTCTGAATTTTGCTATATGTTTTGCACTTGTAGCGGTATAACCGTATACAAGTCTTAAAATATCAACTAGAACCCCGTCACCTCGTATATAAGCTACTAGCGTGTTATAGCTAACAAGAAAAATGTATCCACTCCATATTATATATCCGCACTGACAATAATCAATTCGTGTGACGGGCGCACTGGATGGAACGGTATCCCAAACTTCTTTTACTTGTTTCCAATCGCTCATAACCTCACGGTTTACTTTAATTTGCATTTCTTTACGCGTCATAATTTTTTCCACCCTTCCTTATAAATGGTCACTATTTGACCGAGTGCCACCTGAGGGAATCGAACCCTCAGTACACCGTGTGGCTATTTAAAAATGTAGCAACGTCCATAATATTGTCCGTGTAGCCTTACATCTATATAACTGCCCTTATCATTCATTCTAAGTTTCGCTCGTTGTCGCTCTCCATTAAAAGAGTAACAAACAGTCTCACCTGCTACTGTCTGTCTAATACAGTAGACTTCTATCACATAGCCTTTAGTAGTTTTGTGTAAATCTATGCTCATTAATATTCACCCTTGCCTAAATTACATTCATCACGTACAACACCAATATAAAGATGCATTGCTACATGACACTCAATGTCAATTACATCTGATAACAACAACCCACTAGCGATTCCACATGCTACTCCCACATAAAAATTCAAATCATCACTATTTTGTGCGTTTTTTATGTTCTCACACGTGTCAAAAAATTTTTTAGATAATACATAATTTAAGTCCTTCATTTTTATTACCTCTCTTTCTCTCTTTCTGATTATATTATATCACATCATATGCAAAATGCAAGGCGTAATTTTTCACAAAAATAATACGTAGTTTACACTTGTGCTTGTACAACATGACACGCTCTAATTCTTGTCATTTTGCATAAAAATATGCCTAAATAGCGCTAGCCTTTTGGGGAAAATGACGAACGAAGTTTGGGATACCGTTCCATCCAGTGCGCCCGTCACACGAATTGATTATTGT
>ERZ1024365.63-NODE-63-length-17104-cov-29.784621_pt1 | contig 17104 bp, 20 predicted proteins | sample MGYA00520788_ERZ1024365 | MGnify/ENA primary metagenome ERZ1024365 (study PRJEB33242, sample SAMEA3444265) | Homo sapiens | biome: Host associated; feature: Gastrointestinal tract; material: Stool | place: Uganda | collected 2011-01-01 ... | reverse complement strand
GAGGCCGATAATCCTCGCGCCTGCCGGGAGCAGCATGCGCTTGTTGCGCTTGTGCGGCGCATTTTTGAAACAGAAAACGTTCATGTGGATACCGAGCGAATGCGGAAATATTTTCGACTCGCCCGGTATTTTCCGTATGACAGGCTTTTCCCGTGGCAGACCTTTGCGCTGGGGCTGTGGTTGTGCACCTACCGCGCGGATAATACTCCCCGCTTCAAAACGCTGTTTGCAATGGTGGGCCGTGGTGCGGGCAAAGACGGCGTGATCGCCATTTCTTCGGCGGCACTCATCAGCCCATACAACCCGGTCCCGCATTATAATGTGGACATCTGCGCCAACAACGAGGAGCAGGCTGTCACCCCCGTCAAAGATATCGTGGAAGCGCTGGAGAATCCGACGTGGGAAGCCAAATTGTCAAAATTTTACTACCACACAAAAGAGATCCTTCGGGGCCGCAAAAACCTGGGCGAGGTCAAAGGCCGAACCAACAACCCGAAAGGCCGTGACGGTATGCGTTCCGGCGCGGTCATCTTCAACGAGGTCCACCAATACCAAAATTACGACAACATCAAAGTCTTCGTCACCGGCCAGGGCAAGGTTGCCGAGCCGCGCGTGGGCTTTTTTACTTCCAACGGCGACGTCAGCGACGGCCCGCTGGACGACTATCTTGCACGAGGCCGCAGGATTCTGTTTGAGGGCGAGGCGGATGAGGGCTTTTTGCCGTTCATTTGCTGCCTGGACTCGAAAGACCAAGTGCACGATGAAAACAATTGGTGCATGGCAAACCCATCGCTCCCCTACCTGCCCCACCTGATGCAGGAGATCCGGGACGAGTACCGCGACTGGCGGGAGCGCCCGGAACAAAACGGTGATTTCATGACGAAACGCATGGGCATCCGGGACGGTGCCAAAGAAATCGCCGTCACCGACTACGAAAAGGTCAGGGCCACCAACACCCCCTTGCCCGACCTGGCCGGGTGGAGCTGCACGGTGGGTATCGACTACGCCGAGTTGAGCGACTGGGCGGCGGTCAACCTCCACTTTCGGCGCGGCGACAAGCGCTTCGACATCAATCACGCCTGGATCTGCGCACAGAGCAAAACGCTGACCCGCATCAAGGCCCCGTGGAAAACGTGGTGTGATATGGGCGTGTGCACCTATGTGGACGATGTAAGCATTTCTCCGTATCTGCTCACGGATTACATCCGGGATTCCGGGCGCATCTACAACATCAAAAAACTGGCGCTGGATAACTTCCGCTACACCATGATGGCCGAAGCGTTGCAGAGCATCGGCTTTGATGCAAAGGACAAGACCCGCGTAAAGCTGATCCGGCCCAGCGACATCATGCAGGTGGACCCGGTGATCCAGGACTGTTTCGACCGGGGCCTTTTCACCTGGGGAGACTTGCCTCAGCTGCGCTGGGCGGTCAACAACACCAAGCGTGTGCGCAGCAGCCGCAGTCAGGGCGTGGATACCGGAAACTTTGTCTATGCGAAGATTGAGGCAAAATCCCGAAAAACAGACCCATTCATGGCCTTGGTAGCTTCCATGGTCATCGAAACCGAGCTGGGCACCGGACAAGTTCAGCTCCCCAAAATCGGAGCAATATGCTGGTAAGGAGTTCAAACCATGTCATTTTCCGAAAAAGTAAAAGAGTTCTTCGGATTTCAGAAATCCGATGAGCTCAAGCTCCCCGCGCAGCATGTGGATGAGACCAATGTGCCCATCAACGCCTCGGCTGTAAAAACCTCCCTTGCCGACTGGATGACCTGTTGGGAGGAATACCGCCTGCGGGATCTGGCGTTCAATTGCTGCGTGAACCTCATCGCAAAAGCTATTGCAAACTGCGAGTTCAAGACGTTCGAGCGCGGACAGGCCGTCAAAAAAGATTACTATTACATGCTCAACGTGGAGCCGAACGTCAACGAAAACAGCACGGCGTTCTGGCAAAAAGTCATCTACCGGCTCTATAAAAACAATGAGGCGCTGATCCTCGCCACCCAGCGCGGCGGCATGCTGAATCTGGTCGTGGCAGACAGCTGGACGAAGCCGGAATACTTTCCGACAGCGGAAAACATCTACCGGCAGATCCAGGTGGGCGATGAACCATACACCCGCGACCTGAAGGAAAGCGAAGTCATCCACCTTGTGCTCAACAGCGCCGATGCAAAGGCGGTGGTGGATGCGCTCTATACCAGTTACAACAAGTTGCTGGAAGCGAGCATGAAAAATCACAGCTGGAATGCTGGCCAGCACATGAAAGTGCATGTTTCGCAGGTCAATTCCGGGCAGGACAATTTCGAAGAGCTGTTTGCGCAGCGGTTGAACCAGCAGTACAAGCCGTTTCTGCAAAATGATTTTGGCATTCTGCCGGAGTTTGACGGTTACGACTTCCAGCAGTTTTCGGAATCAGGCAAGACCGGCGACACACGAGATATCCGGGCGCTTGTGGACGACATTTTTTCTTTCACGGCGCGGGGGTTCGGCATCCCGCCCGTCCTGGTGCAGGGCGAAGTTGCCGGGATCAGCGACGTGGTTACGCATTGGCTCACCACCTGCATCGACCCGCTGGCGGCACAGATCAGCGAGGAGCTGAACCGAAAGCTGTATGGACGCCGGGTCTGGCAGCGCGGCGACCGCGTGAACGTGGATACCTCGACCATCCAGCATTTCGACATCCTGAGCAATGCGGACAAGATCGAAAAAATCGTGGAAAGCGCGGCATGGAGCATCAACGAGCTGCGTGAAAAGGTCGGAGATTCCGCCATTACAGAGGACTGGGCAAACATCCACTGGATGACCAAAAACATTGCAACGGTCGAAGCCATTGCCCGCAATGCCGCGACCGAAGCCAACCAAAAGGAGGACAAGAACAGTGCCTAAACCGTATTTTGACATGCAGCAGAGCGGCGAGGAAGCCAACATCTATATTTATGGCGACATTACCAGTTTCCGGTGCATCGAAAATGATGTCAGCGCCTATCACCTGGCCAACCAGCTGGAGCAGGCCGGGAACCTTGCCGAGATCAACGTCCATGTGGACAGCTATGGCGGCGAGGTCTCGGAGGGCTTTGCAATCTACAACGCCCTGCGGGCAAAAAACGCACAGATCACGACCTACGCCGACGGATTTGTAGCCAGCGCGGCCATCTACCCGTTTCTGGCCGGTACGCAGCGCATCGCCAACAATGTGAGCGCGTTTTATTTCCACCCCGTCATTGGCTGCGGTCAGGGGTATGCAGAAGACCTCCGCGAGGCTGCGGATGAGCTGGACAAGCTGACGGAGATCGGCCTGGGTGCGTTTACAAACGCGGGCATGAAAGAGCAGGCGGCGCGGGATCTCATCAACAGCAAAACGTGGTACAGCCCCGAAGCTGTTCTGGAAATGGGCCTTGCCACCAGCATCCAGAAGGGTGCGCGCGGCGACGAGGCCACCCAGAGTGTGCACGACATGCTCATCCGTCAAACGCTGGCCGTTCACTCCCCGGCACCCAAAAAGCCGCCCCAGGAACCGCCCGCTCCGCCCCAAAACAACCTGTTGAGCTTGTTTTCGAAGCTCTGACCAAACCGTAAAGGCGTGTCCAAACTGGACACGCCTTTTTGAATACCCAAAAAGGAGACAACAACATGAATCTGAAAGACATGTACCAGAAGAATCAGAAACTGTCTGATCTGCGCCAGCGGCTGGCCTCTGCCATCAAGGACAACAAGCCCGACGAACTGTCTGACGTCTTTTCGGAGATGTGCCAGACCATCGGCGACATCAATGCGGAGGAGTACGAGGCTCAGCTGAACGGTCTGAGGCAGGAACTCGACAACTCTGCTCTGTATGCGCGCGGCATCCGGCAGCTGACCACGGAAGAGAAGGAATACTACCAGAAGATCAGCGACGCCATGCGCAGCGAGAACCCGAAGCAGGCCCTCGAAAACGTGAGTGTCGTTTTCCCGCAGACCATCATCTCCCGCGTCATGGAAGACCTGACCGAGAGCCATCCTCTGTTGAGCAAGATCCAGTTCACGCCGACCGGCGGCGCCATCCGGATGATGCTGAACACCGACGGCCGCCACAAGGCCGCATGGGGTAAGCTGTGCGCAAAGATCATCGAGGAGCTGACCTCCGGCTTCAAGGAAGTTGACGTCGGCCTGTACAAGCTTTCTGCGTTCATCCCGGTCTGCAAGGCTCAGCTGGACCTTGGCCCCGAATGGCTGGACCGCTATATCCGCGCCATTCTGGCCGAAGCACTCGCCAACGGCCTGGAAGACGGCATCGTGATGGGCGACGGCAACGACAAGCCCATCGGCATGATCCGCGATGTGAGCGAGAGCGCTTCCGTTGTCGGCGGCGCATACCCCGAAAAGGCCAAGATCGAGGTCTCGGATTTCGAGCCCACCACCATGGGCAAGCTGGTTGCTCTGCTGGCAGTCACCCCGAACGGCAAGGACCGCAACCCGGATGACCTTATTTTGCTGGTCAACCCGCAGGATTACTATGAGAAGGTCATGCCCGCCACCACGATCCGCACCCCGGACGGCACCTACCGCAACAACGTCCTTCCCTACCCTGCCACCATCATCCCGGTTTCCGCTCTGCCGCGCGGTCAGGCTGTGTTCGGCGTGGGCCGTCTGTACTTCGCAGCCGTCGGCATGAACAAGGGCGGTCGGCTGGAGTATGACGACTCCTATCGTTTCCTGGAGGACGAGCGCGTCTACCTCATCAAGCTGTATGCCAACGGCTTCCCGGTGGACAACAACGCTTTCTTAAACCTCGACATTTCCGGTCTGCGCCCGCTGCATTACAAGGTCGAGACCGTCACCTCTCCTACCCCGTCCGCTGACGCCAACCTGGCCTCCCTGAAGCTGGGCAACCTGACCCTGACCCCGGCCTTCAGCGCGACCACTGCCAGCTACACTGCAACGACCGATACGGCCTCCAATGTCATCACTGCCACCCCCGCAAACGCCGGTGCAACCGTACAGGTCAAGGTCGGCAGCAAGATCATCGAAAACGGCAAGTCTGCCACCTGGGCCGAAGGCTCCAACACTGTGACCATCAACGTGACGGCGGAAGACGGCACGACCACCAAGGCTTACACCGTCACCGTCACCAAGTCCTGACCTTATGACGACCGTATGGGATAGCATCCGGGCCAAGCTGCTCCCGGATGTTAAAAACTATCTCGACATCACGTGGGATGACGACGCCGTGGATACAAAGGTCTGGAACCTCACCGTGGGCGGTATGTCCTATCTGGACGGCAAGATCGGCGAGCCACAGGACTACACCGCGCCCGGTCTGCACCGGGACCTGCTCATGGATTACGTCCGCTACGCCCGCGACGGCGCGGCGGATATCTTCGAAAACAACTACCGTCATCTCATTTTGGCAGCGCAGAACGAAAGGCGGGTGAGCGCTTATGCCGCGCAAAATGCCGACCAGACCAACGAATGACATCTCGCAGAACTTCAACGCAGGCGTTCTGGCCGTCTTTTCGACCGAGGACGTCGCCGATGTCGGCCACCAACCCAAAATCAAGCTGAAAAGGAAGCTCTCGGCCTGCTACGAAGAGCAGCGGCTCGGCATCAACCGGCTGTATCTCAGCCGCCAGAACCTCGCGGAGATCGTCCGCGTGGTGCGGGTGCCGCGCGCACCGGTGCAGATCAGCAGCCAGGACGTGGCCCAGACCGAAGACGGCCAGTATTATCGCATCGACACGGTGCAGGTGGTGGAAAACTGCCACCCGCCCTCGATGGATATCAGCCTGCGGGCCGTCGAGGAAGATTTCGACAAACGCCTGAAGGAGGATGGCAAATGACGTGGAGCGAGTGCATTATCGCAGCCCATACCGCCGTCACCGACCAGGTGAGCCATGGCGGGCGGATGAAATCCAAGCGGTATTTCGTCTGGCAGGAAGACGGAGCCTCCGATTTTGAGGCGGAAGGCAAGCACGTCGAGGGCTGCGTCACCGGCACGACCGACCTTTTCACCCAGAACGAGTTCGACCCCTGGCGCAAGGCGCTGGAGCAGTCGTTCGACTCGTTCGATTCCATTGCCTGGCGGCTGAACAGCATCCAGTTCGAGGCCGACCGGGGCATCTGGCACTACGAGTGGAGCTGGGAGGTGGCCGGTTGTGGCTAAGATCACCTCCAAAAAGGCCAACGACTATCTTGCCCAGTTGGAAAAGCTGACCAACGAGACGGACAGCATCTGCAAACATGCGGTCTATGAGGGCGCAAAAGTCGTGGCCGATGCAATCAAACAGTCCATTGACGCGCTTCCGGTCCAGGCACCACCGGCAAAACAGTCGTATTTTTATCTGTCGCAGGAATCCAGAGATGCGGGAGAAAAACTGCATGGAATTTCTGAGGCACAGAAAAAAGGCTTGCAAGAAGGCTTCGGCATCACCAACATGCGCCACGAAAACGGTGCCTGGAACGTTAAAATCGGTTTTGAGGGATACAACGAAGTCCAGACAAAAACCTATCCGAACGGCCAGCCGAACGCGCTTATTGCCCGCAGCGTTGAAAGCGGGAGCAGTGTGCGCGACAAAACGCCTTTTATCGCCCCGGCTGTCAACGCCTGCCGGAAAAATGCGCAAAACGCCATGGAAGTGGTAATCCAAAAGCAAATCGAAGCCATCACGAAGAAATAAACCCAAAGAAGGTGTCCACCGTGGACACCTTCTTCTTTTTTTATTTGGAGGAAAAAACATGCCTGAGAATCCGAAAAGCATTGTGACGACCGGTTTTTCCAACATCCACGTTGCGCTGTATGCAGCCGACGGCGGGAACGTCACTTACACCGGCGTCCGAAAGCTGGGCCGCTCGGTGAGCATGAGCACCGATATCTCGACCAGCGACGATAACAACTTCTACGCCGACGACCGGCTGGCAGAGACCGAAACCGGCTCCGCCTTCACGGACGGTTCCGGCACCATGACCATTGACGGCCTGACCCCGGACGACGAAGCCTTCCTCATGGGCCTGAAAGCGGGCAACCCGGTGCAGGTGGACAGCAGCAACAGCGTTGAGACGCTGGAGTATGGTGCGGAGATGGAGCCGCCCTACATCGGCATCGGTGCCGTGAAAAAGGTCCAGCGGGACGGCAAGAGCTACTGGGGCGCCATGGTTCTGGCAAAATGCCGCTGCAAGGTGCCCGGTGACGACGCCACCACGCAGGAAGATCAGATCGACTGGCAGACCCAGGACATCGACTTCACCATTATGCGGGACGACAGCGCGAAGAACCGCTGGAAGATCATCCCGAAAACCCTGTTCACGACCGAAAGCGCGGCGGTGGCCTTTGTCAAGAAAGCTCTGGGAGGCGAATAACAAATGAACGACAAGTATGTTGTGTGGACAAACATCAAGGGCAAGAAATTTCCGCTCTGCCTGACCATTGGGGCGGCGGATGTGCTGGAAAAAGCGTTCGGTAATGTCAACGCGGTCGTGGAGAGCGTCACCGCTCACGCCGACAAGCAAGAACTGGCCGAAATGATGCGTGTGATCCTGACCGTGCTTCGCCCGCTGGCGGAAGCTGGCAAGGCATATCTCGCTGCAAGCGCTTCGTTTTCAGGCGAAAAGTCGGAAGATACCGCAGATCTTCCGGCAGATGACGTTCTTCAGGCGATTTTGTCCGGCACTGAGATCGTCGAGATCTGGGCCGACGTTGCCATGGCTCTGCGAGGCGGGTCCTCCCGCGATGTGGAGGTCGCACCGGATAACAACCCAAAAAACGGCGAAACCGCCATGTGATACGGCTGAATACCACATGGTATCTGTATTACGGCCGAAAGCTTGGCATGACAGAACGCGAAGTTCTGGCCTGCCCGCTTGGCCGAATGCTGGATTATATGGCGTGTATGCAGATCGAGAACGGTGCAGACCAGAAAGTCTATGCCGACCTCGATGCGCTGGCGGCGATACGATGAGGAGGTGGTAGCGCTTGGCAAAAACGGACATTGGCCCACGAATCAGCGTTGAGGGCGAAAGCGAATACCGCAAACAGATGCAGAACATCATCCAGCAGCAGAAGGAGTATTCCTCTGAGCTGAATCTTGTCACTGCACAGCTTGGAAAAAACGCCACCGCACAGCAAAAGGCCTCCTCCATTGCCTCCGTGCTGAAAAAGCAGATCCAAAATCAGGAATCTGCCCTCTCGGCACAAAACACGATGCTCCAAAAAGCAGTCACCAAATGGGGCGACGCCAGCAAAGAGGCATCCGGCTTCCGCACTGCTATCAACAAGACAAGCGCCGAACTGGCAACCCTCAAGAGCCGCCTGTCCGACGCGGAAAACGGTCTAGGCGAATTTTCGGACCAGACAAAAACGTCCGGCGACGACCTTGCTGCCTCTGTGACAGCGGGCACGTTGACCGCAAAAGCCTATGAGACCATCGGCAGAACTCTGCTGTCGGCAGGCAAAAAGGTCGTTGAGGCGGGCGTCAGCTATAACGCCCAGCTGGAGCAGTATCAGACGGCACTGACCAACATGCTCGGCAGTGCATCCGCTGCGGAAAACGCACTGGAGCAGATCAAGCAGGACGCGGCCCGGACCCCCTTCGACACAGCGGGTCTTGTCAAGGCCAACGAGCTGCTGATCTCGACCGGCGTTGATGCAGATTCTTCCCGCAAGGTCATCCTTGCATTGGGCGATGCGGTCTCTGCAACCGGCGGCGGCAACGAGGAGCTGAGCCGGATGGCCCAGAACCTCCAACAGATCAAAAACGCCGGAAAGGCCACGGCAGCAGACATCAAGCAATTTGCCTATGCGGGCATTGATGTTTATGGCATTTTGGCCGACTACACCGGCAAATCGACCGCCGAAGTGCAGAAAATGACCGTCACCTATGACGTGCTGACCGCTGCACTGGAAAAGGCCTCAGACGAGGGCGGACGGTATTACAACTCCATGTCTACCCAGAGCGAGACGCTCAACGGCCAGATGTCTACGCTGACGGATAACGCCACCCAGCTGGCGGGCCTTATGACTGCCGATTTGACCGACGGCATCAAAATGGTCGTTGGCAACCTCAATGATATGACCGTTGCGGCGGCTGAAGCATACAAAACGGACGGCTGGGTCGGTCTGGCGAAGGAGATCGCGTCGCTGAATCCGCTGATCTCAGGTGTAATCAGCGAGATGTCTGCTTTGGGCGATGGACTGTCTACCATTGCCCAAAATGCCATCAGTGTCCTCGATCAGTGGAGCTACAAGCTCAACAAGGCGCTGGGCAAAAACGCCTATGCAGGGTATGACAGCTACGAGGACTACCGCTCACAGACGGACAGCCAGAAAAACAAAAACCGCCGAAGGCAGCAAGCCCTGGCCGGAAAAGGTATCTCAAACCAAAAACAATACGACCGGCTGCATCCGACCGTAACGCCCCCGAAAAGCAGCAGAAGTGATACGCCGACCGGGAGCACGACCCAAAAAACCAAAAAGGCCGCTGCCGACCAGAAGAAGCTCGCCAACAGTGTGACCGAAACCAACACCCAGTTGTTGGAGGGCACCGGCAACATCGTCGGTGCCATCAAGCAGGTGACGGAAACCGCCGATAACACCTACAACGTCTACGACGGAACGACCAAACAGCTCAAAGGCACGACGCAGGAAACCGCCCAGACCGTCACCCGGACATGGACCGAGATGGTGGACGGCATCCAGAAAAACTACAAGCAGGTCGTCACCCTGCTGGACGGCGTGGAGCAGAGCAGCAAAACAACCGTTGAAAACGTCACGACTGCCGGAAAGACTGCGGTTGCCTCAAAGTCAGAGAAGATCTATGGTGTGGACGGCGTTGTCGGCGCTCTGGACCGGACGACCCAGACCACCAAGAATATCGAACAAGTCATTGACCAGACGACCGGCGAGGTAAAAGAGAACGTTGTCTCTACGACCGATGTGGTGACGGACTCGTATACAGCCATTGTGGATGGCGTCGCCCAGGCAGTCACTCGCACGACAACTTATGTCAACGGCATTGTGACCGACGTGCAGGAAAAAACAAACGGCCTGAAGACCGAGATTAAGGGCGTTCAGGGCACGGTGGGCAGCTTCTCGCAGTTTATTCTCGACCTCGATACGAAACTGGGCGGTCTGGAGCAGGCAGCTTCCAACCTGAGCAAGAGCCCGCTCGGAAGCTGGTTTTCGGACTTGTCGAAGGGCTACCGCGCAAGCGACAGCTTTTTTGACAACATCGACGTGCCAGGCCTGATTGTAGGAGGGCTTGTTTCAGCGGCTACAGGTTACATGAAGGGCGGCATACCGGGAGCAATCGCAAGCGCGGGCCTGTCCATTGTGGGCAACCTGATCGGGACAAATCTTTCCGGTCTGGCCAATGAGTCGAACAACTGGGGCGCAGACCTTGTCACCGGCATGGCGAACGGCATGAAAAAGGCTGGTGGATTTTTGGCCGCTGCTGCCAAAGGGCTGGCCGAGACCGTGAAAAGTTTCCTGCATTTCTCCCGCCCGGATGTCGGCCCGCTGCGGGAATATGAGCAGTGGATGCCGGACATGGTCAAGGGTATGGCCAAAGGGATCACCGATAATGCCTATGTGCTGCGCGACGCGGTGCGCGGGCTGAGCGGCCAGATGGAAACTCAGCTCACCTATGATGTGGGCCGGGCCAGCTCTGCGCTCACCACGGCTTACAACACCCGGCGCATCAGCATGGGCGGCGTCAGCATCAGCATCTACCCGCAGGAAGGGCAGGACGCTGAGGAGATCGCCCAGTACACCATCGACAAGCTGCAAATGATGATCAATTCGGAGGCCTCCGCCAATGGAGAAATACCTGTATTTTAACGGCCACAGCTCGGATGAGTATTTTTGCCACATCGAGCACAAGCCGGAAATCCCGGTCCCGGAAGCCAAATACGAGGAGTATGAGGTGCCGGGCCGAAACGGAAAGCTCCATGCTGACCTGGGCTATTACGACAATATCACCGTGACATATCAGCTGTATTTCCACGGCAAAAACCCGACGGCGGAAGACGCCCGCACCGTCAAGAAATGGCTGGCCGGAACGCCGGGAGCGCATCAGCTCTCCGACGGATACGACCCGTCGTTTTTTTATTTTGCCACGGCCAAGCCGGGCAGCATCTCGAACATCCTCAACAAATACGGCCGGTTGTCGGTTGATTTTGACTGTGATCCGCGCCACTTTCTCGTGTCCGGCTATCAGGCTGTGGCGCTGGAAAATGGACAGGCCCTTCTCAATCCGCTGGATCAGGTGGCACTCCCCTATCTGGAGATCACCGGAAACGGCGCAGAGGGACGAGTCGTCGTCAACGGCGTGGAATTTGCCGCCATGCCCCCGGCAGATCGGGTACTCTATGCCGACTGCGAAAACTGGGACGCCTACGTCACCGGCGGCACCAATGCAAACGCACTTGTCGGCGGCACCTGGCCCACGCTGCGGCCGGGCGAAAATACGATCAGCTGGAGCGGCGGCGTGACCGGCGTGACCCTGACTCCAAGGTGGTGGACATTATGACGCCGATCTTACACGAGGCCGATGTAACTTCCATCGGAAATTACGGTCTGGGCGCGCTGAAAGACGCTCTCAGCTGCACCGTCAGCTGCGAAGAAAACGGTGCGTATGATCTGACCCTCATCTATCCGATGACCGGTCTCCATGCGGAGCTGCTGGCCGAACGCAGGCTCATCAGCGCGGCCCCGTCCCGGTACGAAAACCGGCAGCTGTTCCGCATCTACCGGATGACGCGGCCCATTGATGGCAAGATCCAGGCCTATGCGCATCACATCTCGTATGACCTCAACAACTGCATCGTCAAGCCTTTCACGGCTGCGTCGCTGAGCGAAGCCATCACAAAACTCAAGGCCGGAATCGTAGGAGACTGCCCATTCGATATTTCAGCCAATTACGATACTGCGGGCACGTTTTCGGTCACGAAGCCGATGACCGTCCGTGCGGCGCTGCTGTCCAACAACAGCGACAACCTCGCCTCGGCCTATGATGGCGTCTGGACGTTCGACGGCCTGAGCTGTGTGCTGCGCAAAAAAGAGACCGTTGACCGCGGAGTCAAAATCGCATACGGCCTGAACCTGTTGGACGTCACCCAGGAAAAAAATATCGAGGACGTCTACACCCACGTCTATCCCTTCTGGATGAACTCCGAGAAAAACAAGTATTACGACCTGGAACCCATTGCGGCTTCCAGCATCACCGGCTACCGGAAAATCTACCCGCTCGACCTCACCAGCTACTACCAGAAAGCGCCTTCGGACGCCAGCATGAAAAAGACGGCTGACGAGTTCATCCAGAAAAATGAAATCGGCAAGATCAGCGTCAGCCTGACGGTCTCTTATGTACAGCTGGAAAAGTGTGTGGAGTACACAGGCTCCGGCCAGAGCTGGATTATCCTGCGCGGCGATACGGTCGAGGTGCGGTATCTGCGTTTGGGCGTGAGCGCCACGGCACGGATCACCAAGACGGATTACAATGCACTGCTGGAGCGCTATGACTCCCTGCAAGTGGGCGACGCCAAAGAGCGCCTGGCCCGCACGACCATCCGGGAGCGCAGCCGCGTGACCACCACCAACGACCGGGCGGTGGATGCCAGCCGCGTGGCCACCGATTATATCGAGGAGAGCGATACAGGAAGTATCAATTTCGGCGTCGGCGATCACTCGTATATTATCAACCCGGACGGTCTGGAATTTCGCGGGGTGCGAAATTCCAGCCTCATCTGGGACAACTCCGCCAATGCGCCGGGTGGTCTGGACGGCAATGTTTTTGTCCCGATGGATTTGGCAAGTTATGCAGTCGTTGCCGTTGGATTCATCGACAATTTGGGCAGTATTTTTGACAGCAGCGTCATCGACAACAACAGTATCCAATGGGCAATCGCGCCGGTCAACGGAAAAAGTGTCCGAGCAACGTACACCTGGGACTATCCGCGCATCCGGGAATTTTCGGTCAGTAAAACCGGTGTCCAGTTTGGACCCGGTGGATGGCTGGAATCCAAAAAGGTGGGTGACATCCCGGTCGGCGTGACGATGAACAAAAACAAAAAGTGCTGTATCCCATACATTGTGATGGGATTTTTGTGATGGAGGAGTCTATGTATCTTATCACGTTTCGGCCTGACACGCGCCGGATCACATCGGCGGGCATTATCAACCCGACTTACGCGCTGACCACCCTGCCCGACGGGGCCGCATACTCTGACACACTTCCGGACGGAAATGTGACGGACTATCTGCTTTCCGAATCAGGCGATTTTATTTTGAGCAAGGAGAACAATGATGCGAGAGATCAAAATTGATTTTGACAACCCCGGCCTTCCGCAGCGTCTGGACGTTGTGGAGAATGACGCGCAGAGCCGCTTTTTCAAGGCCGTGCTGTACAAAGACGGCAAGGCATACACCGCGCCGTCCGGCGCAACGTACAGCATCATGTACCGAGGATTCGGGCCTCAGAATGAGGGCTGGTATGATACCATCAACGACGGCGCTGGCAAGCGGGCAGCTTGCTCGGTATCCGGCAACGTCGTCACCTGCGAGATCGCACGTCAGGCTCTCCGCGTCCCCGGCCATATCAGCGTCGTGCTCTGCGTGACTGGCGGAAATGGCTATATGCTCCATGGCTGGCCCATTGACTGCAACTGTCGCAATGAAAATTATACCAGCGGAACATCGGTGGAGAGCTTCTTCTATATCACTCGGATTACAAATGCGGACTGGACCTCTGCGATCCAGACCTGGGAAGAGCTCAAGAACATGATCGACCCCACCCTCTCCCTCTCCGGCAAGGCTGCGGATGCGGCAAAGGTGGGAGAGGCGGTTGGTCAGCTAATGGAAGGAAAAGTTGATAAACCTTCTGCCGCTGATGATAGCAAAATACCAAGGGCAAAGGGTGGTGACGTTGAGTGGGTAGATGTGGGTCAGCCAACCGATGAACAAACGGATAGCGCTGTGACAAAGTGGCTAGATAAACATCCAGAAGCTACTACGACGGTGCAGGATCACTCGCTTACAATCAACAAAATGGTTGTTGGCACGTTGGGATATGTAACGCCAGAAATGTTTGGGGCAAAGGGCGACGGAGTTACAGACGATACAAAAGCATTTACATTATGCGCACAAGCGGCCAATGATAACTATCCTGTATTGATGACCAGAGGAAAAACCTACCTTTTGACATCAGGAATCAACTTTAAAAGTAGCTTAATTGGAAACGGCGCAATTATAAAAAAAGAAACGCCCGCTGGAAAAGTAAATAATAACACATTGTTTTTTTTGAATTTCTCTGATATTGATAATATCTTTATAAGAGATTTAGTAATTGAAGATTGCTCGTTTTATGACGAATCTCAAAAAACTCTATATCAAGACGTTTTAGCGTTCAAAAATGTAAACTTTTTTATAGTCGAAAACATTAAATACTATCAAAGAACAATTGGAATTTGCAATCCATTTGATATTTTTTCAAATTGCCAAATTGGAACAATTAGAAATTGTTCATTTATTCGCAATGCGGGTTCTTTGGATGGTGGTAGTTTTGTTAGATGCTGCGAACCCTATCGCGAAACCAAAAACATTGTAATCGAAAATTGTGTTTTTGAATCAATAGGAGGGTGCGAACTACTTGCAATATGGGCACAAGAAGGGATTGTGCAAGATATACTTGTAAAAGATTGCAAATTTACAAGTAAAAAAGAAAACGATTACAGGGTCCCTGTTGTTCTTTTGGCAGGCGGAACAGTGTCGTTAGCAAAAACTCAGCAATGTAAAAATATTAAATTTGCCAATTGCGAAATTATTTGCGGTTATGTTCCGCGATGCCTCATCAACTGCTATGCAAATGCCGGAACGAACGAAAATGTCACTTTGGACAGAGTTAAAATAAATATTAATGGAGATGATGAATGGGCGAATACTCGCAATGGGGTTGCTCTTATTCGTGGAAGCCGTTCTTGTGATTTAACGTTATGCAATTCGGACGTTTTGGTTAGCACTGCTATTGACTCCGCAATTATTAGCTATGCAACTACAATATTTAACACTAGTTTTTCGTGTTTGAGTGATGCTTACGTTAATACATCTAAAATTGAAAATGTTACAGTCATTGGGAAAAGCGGCGGTTTTTCAGATATCGTAAAGAATTGCTATTTTGATCAGAGCAAATTGGAGGGAGTAGAAAATTTTTCAATTTCACTTGGAAAAATTACAGATAACTGTATTTACAAAAACAGGGAATCTGGAAATAATGGTTTTGTGCCGAAAGATTGTAAAATCATTAAAAACTGCCAATTCTACGGAGGGATTCTTAATACGGTTGATGAAAATAGTTCCACAGAATTTTATGGAAACTATTTTGGTGAAAAAACATATATAACCGCCAACTTTAAGCATCCATCACTTATAAAATACAATTATAACGTTGCCAATCCTCCGCAATAAAAACACAAAAAGGAACTTTGAAATGAATCAAACTATCTTATATATGGACGTATCCCGCTGGCAGGGCCGCATCGACTGGGACAAGGTAAAATCAAGCGGCCTTGTCTCCGGTGTGATGCTGCGGGCGCTGGGCAACAGCGCGAAAGACGCGCCCAGCAAGCCGTACATCGACCCCTATTTTACCCGCAACTACGCCGAGTGTACCCGGCTGGGAATCCCCTGCGGCGTGTACTACTACTGCAAGGCGGTCAACATGGCAGAGGCCGACGCAGAGCTTGCCCTGCTACGCAAGGTGCTTACCGGCAAGATGTTGCAGCTGCCCGTTGCGGTGGACATCGAGGACAAGTATGTGCAAGCACCGCTCGACAAGCAGACACTGACCGACATTGCCGCCCACGCGCTGGGCACTGTGGAGCGCTGGGGCTTTTACGCCATGCTATACACCGGGCTGTACTTTGGCCGTGATAACTTGTACATGACCGGCGCTGCTCTGAAGCCTTATGACGTGTGGCTGGCAGCCTACCGCAGCAAGAAGCCCACAGCCGGCTGGGATTTCGGACTGTGGCAGTACACCCGCAATGGCAAGATACCAGGCGTGTCCGGTGACGTGGATTTGTCGGTTCCTTACAAGAACTATGCCAAAATCATCGCAAAGAAGGGTCTGACCCGTCTTCGGGAGGGCAAATGACCGAAAAAGAAGCTTTGCTGTGGGTGCTGGGCATCCTAGGCAGCCTGTGCGCCGCTGCTATTACGATTGATAAGGTACTGGAAATCATCCATAAGTACATCAAGAAGGCACAGGCTCCGGACAACGCGCAGAACAAGCGGCTGGATGAGCTGGACAAGCGCGTCGGCACCTTGGAACAGGGGCAGCTCCAGCATACACAAGCCCTTGCAAGAGACCTCCGGCGATTTGACGGCATTGACGAAGAAATGCGACTTGTCCTCGTTGGCGTGCAGAACCTTTTGGATGCGCAACTATCCGGCAACAACCGGGAAAGTATGCAAAAAAGCAAGACCGACATTAACAATTACCTGCTGAAAGGAGTAACCAATCATGGAAGCAATCCTTAATACCATTCTCACCCCGCTGCCCTCGTGGCTGGCGCTGGTTCTCATCGTTGTGGGCGCTGTGTCGCTTGTACTGGGGCTTATCCGTCTGGGCTACGGCGCCGCGGTCAAGGGCACTGTGCTTGACCTCATTGCAAGGGCGGAGCACGAAATTCAGGGCACCAAGAGAGGCGCAGAACGCAAGGCGTGGTGCGTCAAGATGCTGCGCCACTATCTGGACAACAGCAAGTGGGGCAAGCTGGTCTCGTGGGCCATTACGGAAAAGACTATGAGCAAGGTCATCCAGTTTTTCTTTGACCGCGCCCGGTCGGCACTGCAAAAGCAGTAAGGAGGATATCATGGCAAGCACTACATACGAGCAGAAACGATTTTGCAAAATCAAGAGATGCGGCAAAATCGACAATCTTGGCAACGTCACCGTAATGGTGCGCAACGCCGGACAGCTGCCGCAGCCTTTCTGGCTCGGTGCTCATGGCGGCGGCTCGTGTAGTGCTGCCCGCTGCGCTGCAAGGACTTGACCGACAGAGGATGATCGCCGCCATCAAAACCGCACCGCTTGGGAGGGTAGACCGTAAGATAGCCTTACTGCGGTACGTTGAGCGG
>ERZ1024365.62-NODE-62-length-17326-cov-16.262637_pt1 | contig 17326 bp, 26 predicted proteins | sample MGYA00520788_ERZ1024365 | MGnify/ENA primary metagenome ERZ1024365 (study PRJEB33242, sample SAMEA3444265) | Homo sapiens | biome: Host associated; feature: Gastrointestinal tract; material: Stool | place: Uganda | collected 2011-01-01 ... | reverse complement strand
TTTGGCCAAATGGAAAGATGTTGTTGTCGAAGGAGATATGTCGGTCAGCTATGGCGGACGTCCTTTTGTCATTTGCTCTGATGGCGAAAAATTTCGTATTGAAGTAACGCTCCAGGCGGCAATAGCCGAATATGACGGCTCTTCGGCAATGGTGATTGATGCCGCTGATATTTTGGATAATCCGGGACGCTCCGGGTTGCTGAAACTCTTGGCACATATGAGTTGTTGTTCTTTTGTCGGTATGATGTCGTCAAAGCCTGAGGCCGTGCCAAATTTGAAAAAAATCGGCATCGGGCGCAAATACTGGGTTAATAGTGGAAATTGCGAGGAGGTGTATAATGCCTGAAATTAAAGAAGAAGTCAATTTAACACCTAAAGAGGCGGCCGCTCGCCTCAAAGTCAGCGAGAAGACACTCTCCGCCTGGCGTCAGCTTGGTCAGGGTCCGCGTTTCTTTTTTGCCAATCCTGATACCAAAACTTCGCCCCGGTATCCCTTGAGCGAGATTGAAGCTATTGAGCAGAAACTTTTAACCCATAATTGACGGAGGTGTTTATGTCAAATAAGTTTGAGGAATTTATAAATAAGGCCGTCCAGACCGCAAAATATGCGGCGTTGTCAAACCATTCTCCGGAAACGCTTGACGCGATGATTCGCGAGCTTGAGGCCGAGGGTGAAACCTTAAAAAAAGAGGTTGCCGATGTTCTGCGTTAATTGTCATACATCTGTCGAGCAAGAGATTGTTACCGGTGCCGACATTTACGGTCCTAGGTTTGCTTTTGCCTCATCCTTATTTGCGCGTTGCCCGCGTTGCGGAAATTATGGCGAATGTGCCACAAATGGCGAGCCCCCTTATGACATTATTCCCGATTTCCGCCTGCGCAAAGCGTATAATTACATTGACAGCACTTTGCATCTGATTTGGATGCAAAAGAAAATGACTAAAGCCGAGGCTCTGTATCGCATGGCCGATTTGATGTACGCCAGCAAGCGTGCCTATCGGACGCGCGACATAGAGAGTTATGAAGAAGCTTGCCGGGCGTATCGCTTGGCTAAAAAATTAAAGCAGGAGGTATTTGCTAATGTTCAGATTGTTGCATAGATTGTTTTGCGTTCATTACTGGATTAACATTTTAAAGCTCGGCGGTGAGGTCACAACCAGACACGGCTCCTATCCTATTTCCGGAACTGTTTATATTGACTATTGCCCTAAGTGCGAAAGTTTCAGGGAGCGTCACTATGACAGATAAGGAAATGACCGCGGAAATAATGCGCCGCCTGCGTCTAGTGCCAGAGCATAAAAAGGACATAAGTTTCCCGGAGTTTCGCTGGTGTGCCGGTCTTGCTGGTTCCCGCCGTGCCGATGCCTTTTTCATTCAATCCTGTCCGCCGTATTTTTCGGTGACTTATGAGATTAAGACAAGCCGCTGGGATTTCAAGCGCGATGACGCTGAAAAGCACAGCAAGGCTCGGCAGTTTTCAAACTTCTTTTATTATGCCGCGCCAAAAGGCTTAATTGACCCGTCATCGATTCCCGAGTGGGCTGGCTTGGTTGAATTTGACCTTGATATCATGGCTGACGAATACACGCTCGGAATGTCTGTTGTCAAACAGGCGCCGCTCCGCAACCGTGAAGACCCTGACTGGAGTTTGATTGCGGGCATTGCTAAAAGGATGCAAAACCCGGCGTTTCGGTTTGATGCGCAAGGAATGCACCTGATTTCAGACGATCAGCTCATGGCGCTGAAATCGCTTATTGCGCACCAGGTCCAAGTCAACCGATTGTTTGAGGCCGGATCTGCCTCGATGATGAAAGCCTTGGCTATTGTCAGCCGGATATTTAACCGGAGGGACAGGATATGACAAAAATTGCGCTGGTTGACCTGTTTTCCGGCATCGGCGGATTTGCCGAAGGTTTGCGCCTAGCCGGAATTGAATTTGAATATCATGCTTTTTCGGAAATTGCCCCGGGACCGATAAGCATTTATAAAAAACATTTTCCCGAGGCTGAGGAGTTGGGTGATGTCGGAGCAATTAGAGATTTTTCCCGAATTAAACAGCAACAGGGGGGGGTACCGCTTGTCGTTACTGCGGGATTTCCTTGCCAAGATCTATCCGTTGCTGGCAAAAGACGAGGTCTTGACGGCGAGCGCAGCGGCTTGTTCTTTGAGGCAATCCGGTGCATTAGAGAACTGCGACCTGATGTTTTTATCTTTGAAAATGTCAAAGGATTGTTTACAAGTCACGGAGGACGCGACTTTGTCCGCTTTCTGCAAGAGATTGCCAACCTTGGGGGTTATGACTGCCAATGGCAACTTGTCGATACTGACTGGTTTTTACCCCAAAATCGCGAGCGGGTTTACTTTGTCGGATGTACTGGAGCCTTCTCCGGACGCCAAATATTTCCTCTCCAAATCACAGCGTCAAAAAGTGATAGATTTATTAAAAAAACGAAAAGAGCTTTGAAGTGGCGGCCGGTCGTCGATGTGACATCTGGAACTAAAAACCAAAACGGACGGCTTCTTGGTGAAGATACGGCCTTTACTTTGACAACTCGTCCGATGCAAGGCGTTTTTGATGGCGAAGATATTCGACTTTTGACACCGATAGAGCGTGAGCGTCTGCAGGGTTTTCCTGACGGCTGGACGCAATCGGGTAATACTGGCAAAAAGATGTCTGACAGCGTTAGGTATAAGGCGACGGGCAACGCCGTGAGCGTGCCGGCCCCTGAGGCAATCGCCAGAGCTTTGTTTAACTGAAAGGAGGCCACAATGGCTGATGTTATCAAATTCCCAGACAGGAAAGAAAACTTAAATGCGGTTGCCACGCTCCTGAGCGTGTGCCGCAAGATGCACGACGAGGATGGCTATGTCTACGCCTCGGTCGAGCTTAAACAAGAAGACGAGCGCCGTGCTGTTCTGACGCTTGTTTTAGAAAAACCACAAACGGGCGACATCCCGGACATTATTGCATAGGAGGTTAAAATGTCAGACAATCAAAAAGTGGGGCAAGGTGCTCTATTCAAAAACGATAAAAAAGATAATGAAAAACGCCCAGACTATACCGGAACGGCAACGATTTTTAATAAAAGATTCCATATTTCAGCGTGGCTTACCACTTCCCGCAGCGGTGTCCGTTATATGAGTTTAGCTTTTAGTGAAAATCAGGGGGCGAACGATGCCGGTACACCGAATAATAATTCGGAGCCACAGCCAACTGGTCAACCTCCGGCACAGACTGCTGATGATGATTCAATTCCGTTCTGAGGCAAACCATGTCAACTCTTTATTTACCCTTAAAAAAAGAATGGTTCAAGAAAATTGATGCCGGAGATAAGACGACCGAATACCGCGAATATAAGGACTATTGGATTAAACGTTTGCGGCGTTCGCTCTTGGCTTTCCAGGGGAAGCGTTTTGAAAAGATTAAAGGTAAACTGTACGACGAGGTTATGTTCTCGCTTGGATATGGCTGCAAAACGATGACTTTTGTCATTGATAATATTTCCGTCGTTGACGGTAAAGACACAGACTTGTCCATTGATAAGCCGGTATTTGCCATCAAACTCGGCCGCAGGTTATCGCCGCGCGGCAAATATATTAACTAAAAAAAAGGAGGAAATTATGACTATTTTTTATTTTTTGCTTGGCGCTTTCCTGCGCCGTTGGTATGGCGGATGTCTTGAGGATTATGCCGTTTTGCGCAATCGCGGCATTCAAACGGCATGTATGCTTGCCGCTTTTATGACCATTTACCTGTTTGATTGGTTGAGCTGGCAGAACTGGGTTGGTGCCGCTATTGTCAGCTGTTGGTTGCAGTTCCAGTTTTGGAGCCGCGGACATGGCGCCTGCTTCGATATCGGCCGGGGAACGCCCAGCGAGGAAACAATCCGCCGTTACAACGAGCGCTGGTACCACGTTCCGACTGATTGGCTGTTTGACAAGGTCTTCAAAGTTCCGGGCAATAAATACGGTTTTATGTATGACTTTATTTATATGGGTTTGCGTTATACCTGTCCGATGATACCGATGATGTTGCTTGATTGGCGCTATATTCTGATTGGAGCCGCTGTCAGCCCAATATATGCAATTTGCTGGACATTATATGAGCGCGATCCATGGGTGTTTGACGGGCGGATTCCATTTGTTGGAGGAGCCACTAATTTAGCTGAAAAATTTGCCGGAGGATTAGTATTTGGCGGATGTTTTTGGCTTCAAAACGGATTTTTCTGGTGGTAATAACATTTTTTTGATAAAAAATACACAAAACGGCGGCGTTCAAAAGCGTCGCCGTAAAAGTTTGTTTTGAACTTTCTGAAATTTTCGTTAAAATGACGTTGTGCTTGTTATTTGCTTGTCGCCATTTTTGACGCTTTCGCAAAATGGCGGTTTTACTAGAGTTTCGGAGTTACCTCGTCAGGCTCATAACCTGAAGGTCGTTGGTTCAAATCCAGCCCCCGCAACCAATTAAAAGGCTTGGATTTGCTTGTGTTAGAGCAGTTTTCCAAGCTTTTTTTCTTTTTGACAAAACGCGGTATTATAGTGCTATTTTTTCTTGTTTTTCTATCCTTTGCCATTTGTTCTGCTTGTTATTTGCTTGTCGGTTTAAAAGTTCGTTCTAAACTTTGGGAGTTTTTTATCGTTAATTTTAGCATTTGTTTTGAACTTTTGAAGTTCGCTAAAATTGTTTAAAGTTTATGTTCGTTCGTGTTTATTTTTAAAAATAAAATTGACTTTTAAAATTTTGTCGCATATCCTTCCGCTTAGACAGGGTTATTAAAATGAAATTAAAGATCACAAAAACAGTTATTGAGGGCGCAGAAGCTCCAGAAAACGAAAAACTTTATATCTGGGATACCATTCTTCCGGGGTTTCATGTCATTGTCAGACCATCCGGGCGCAAGAGTTTTTATGCCTTTTACCGGCTCCGTAATAGACACCAGCAGACAATAAAGCTCGGCGATTTTCCGGCGTTGACCGTTGACCAAGCGCGCGAAAAATATAAAGAGCTGACCAATCAGGCTTTTGAGGGTATCAATCCGGTTGAGGCTATTCGGGAACGCGCAAGAGAAGCCGAGCCCGATCCTGCTAAAAACGGAACCGTCTGCGATTTGTATAGAAAATATATGGCAGAGCACGCTATTGTTAAAAAGCCGCGAAGTCGCTTAAATGACGAAGGGTATTGGAACAACCATATTTTGCCGCGCATAGGGCAAAAGCGTGTGCGCGATGTGACCGTTGGCGATATTTCGGCTATTCATAAAGGAATGGCTCAGCTTGTCGGTAAGAACGGAAAGCCTATGACAACAACGGCCAACCGCGTTCTCGAGGTCTTAAAAAAAGCTTTCAATTTGGCCGAGGAATGGGAATGGCGCCCAGAGGGAACGAATCCGTGCCGTCGGATTAAAAAGTTCAAAGAAACCAAACGCCGCCGCTATTTAACCGTGCTTGAGGCAAAAAAGCTCAACAACGTTCTTTGCGAATATCTTTCGCTCGGTTATCGTGAGCGACAAGTGGCGAGGCTTATTTTATTGTTGCTTTTAACTGGAGCCCGTAAAAATGAGATGATGCAGGCAAAATGGTCTTATATTGTGCCTGAGCGCTCTGTTCTGGCTTTGCCGGACACAAAGTCGAACGAGCCGCAGGACCTTGTCATTCCGGCTGAGGCTTTCAAAATTCTTTCCGACATCAGGGCGGACCAGGAACAAAACAATCGGCAAAGCGATTTTATTTTTGACGGTCATGTTCATGGCCAGCCGCTCAAAGACGAGGGAAAACATTGGGACAATATTCGTGCTGCCGCCAGTCTGTCTGATTTCAGGCTCCACGACCTTCGACACAGCTATGCTTCGTATATGGCAATGACGACCGGCTCGCAAATAATGATTCAGCAATCTCTGCGCCACGCCGATCCGAGCACCTCAAATCGTTACACACATATGTTCAATGACCCGCTTCGTTTGGCAGTTAATCAGACGGCTGATAAAATTATGCAAGTTCTGCACGGTGGCAAGATTGTTGATTTTGATGAGGCTAAAAGGCGCCGGGAATCTAACGACCGCGATAGTTCCGGGGAGCGTTCGGCGTGAGTGTTTCAAAAAATTTAACGATGCCCTCTTTGGCCAAAAGGTCAGCCATGGCGTTATTGACAGCGTTTCTCTGATAGTGCCCGGTGTGGGCTTTTACTTTTTCTATTTTCAGCCCTTCAGTAGCAATGCAATTTATGCGGTATGCCCATTTGCGGCATTCGAGGCGGTTCTTTTGTTGCTCCGGCGTAAGAGGCTTGTCTTTGATGTTTCCGGTGATGTAGGCGATGGCCGTTTGGCTGTCGGTGTATATGGTATGCGGTCCCGGTTTGCTCTTGGCGATGGTTAAGGCGTAATAAATGGCATAAAGCTCGCCGAGGTTATTGTTGGCGAGCTTTATCCAATTTGAAAAGATGCGGCGTTTTTCGCCGTCAATGATGAGGCATCCGATTCCGGCCACTTTATGTTTTTCGTTGAAACTGGAATCGGTGTATATTATCATTTTTCACACCTGCAGGCTTTGATGACGAGTTCCTGACAGTCAAAGCCGTTCTCCAAATCGAGTACGGTGTTGCCTTTGGTACAGGTGTTGACTGGGCAACAGTTGACCGGCACATATTTAACGCTGGCCGCGCAACTGGCGACGACAAGCGCTGAGGTTAGTATGATAAAGAGCTTTGCAATCCTCATCCAAGTTTTTCTCCCTTTGTTTGAGTTCCTCTTTTTTGGCTTCGAGGTTCTCGGTGTTTTCAATTTTACACATGACCGCTTGGACAGCCTTGCGCTGATAGACAGCCTCAGCGGCTGAATATCCGCGGTTGTATATCGTCTGGGCGCACCAAAAAAGCACGGCAACAACGATAATGATAGCGGCGATGGTCAATCCGGCTTTCATGCGTCCACCTCTTTTGCAAGCTGAACAAGGCGGTTTTTCCATCCGTCTTTGAATGTCGGCCAGCTTTTGGCATCGGTGTAGGCATAGAGCCGGTTAAGCATAAAGATGGTATAAATGCTATTTTTTGCCGTTCTGGCGGCGGCTCTGGTCTTTTGCCCCATAACTCCATCGGCGACAACACCAAGGCTCTCCTGCAGGATTTTAACTGCTTTGACGACGCCGTGATTGACGGCGGTATCAAACAGCATAACGTCCAGAGGATACGGGATTTCATCGCATTGTGCTTTTTTCCAGTAATCGCGCTTATATATAGCTATTGCTTGCTCTTTGGTCAGGTTGGCAATATCCTGCGTCGGATATGCGGCTTTGCTGATGCCGTATTTAGTCAAGCCTCCGGCGTCATCTTTGTGTTCTGACAAAAGCCCTTCTTTCTGCAGAGTGAGCTCGACTGCAAGTTCAAAATTATTCATATTTATTCCCCTTTATCACTGATCCGTCGAAACCGAGGCCGGTGATGCGTCCGTTAATCATCAGCCCGAATTTTTCGACGTCCATAAACATTTCGTAAAAAAAGACCCACCAGGTTTTAACAACCTCAATCGACATTTCGTCTGATGCCAGCAGTTCCCGCAACAATCCGACGTGGGAAGACATCCATACCTTGAACATCTCGTTGATGTAGGTTATTTTGTCGGGCTCCCAGCCTTCGCCTGTCAACTTTTCGCAAACAACCTTTTGCACATCGGCAATCGCTGACGAAGCTATGCGGTGGTGGGTTTTGCGATAGCTGGCAAAATCCTCGCTTTTGATTTTGCCTTGCCGGTAGTCGTTGTACATGGTCGTGAAGCCTTTGAAGAACGCCTCAAACATTGTCTTGACAAGGTATTGATAGAACTTATTGCGCCCCTGGTCCGCATCAATTCGCAAATCGGCAATGCGGCAGATTAGACCGTAGATTTTCTCGGCAAATTTTTCGTATCTCAAATCGCACAGCTCAATGATTTCAAGTTGGCGCTCAACTTTTGCTCGGTATTTTTTGGAGCAATGATGTAAAATAAGAGATGCCAGACGTCTTAACGGCTGCTCGTATTTTATCCAGGCTAATATACCGAGGCAAACAAGCGAAATCGCTAGCAACAGCCAAATAAAAGGGTTGCCCTGCGCCAAAAGTTGGATAACAACATCCCAGTTCAGTTTGATTTCTGACATCTTCCATTCCTTTGTTAAATGTTATTATCGTCAGGAATGACTTCCATTTCCTGAAGCTCATTTATTCTCGCACGAAACTCGTCGGCTTTGTTTTCCATCTCAATATATTGGTCCAAAGCAGGCATTGGTTCGTCAGGATGTAATTTTTTAACGGTTCTCGCCACTTCAAAGGCAACTTTCCGGGCGGCATAGTCGTTTTGGTATAGAAGATTGCGCAAAGCTGCAATTTCTTCCTGGCGTTGTTTTTCTGTCATTTGTTCACTCATTGAATAACTCCTTAAATAAAAGGTCCATACTGTGGACTGTTTTACGCGCGTTTCGATGGACCATAGAACCGCGCCAGCTGGTAAAACTTACTTTGACCTGGTCAAGCGACATTATCCCCTGCTCAACGAGTTTTGCCTGCTTCTTGAGGCGCCTGCGTTCTACCGTGACAAATTTTCGGCAGGGTTTTCTGATTATTTTTCCTGTTTCGGTGATTGAAAAACGGGTTTTTAAGAATGTGAAACCGTGCTTGATGTCGGTGATATACGTCTTTTTCGGATTTAGCTTTATTCCGAGTTCGCCGCATATTCTTTTGATGTCGACGAGGATTTTTTCGAGATAGGCCTTGCTGGGGTGCAAGACGTAGCTGTCATCCATATATCGACCGTAGCCTTTTATGCGCGCTACCTCTTTGATGAAATGATCGAGTTTATTCGGATAGGCAACAGCGGTCATTTGGCTGGTTTCGCTTCCCAGACCCAGGCTTATCTCCCCGAAAGCATCAATAAACGTATCGGCAAGGCTTATGAGCCTTTCGTCTTTAAATCTTTTTCTGAATTCTTCTTTAATAGGCGCGTGGCGGATGTTGTCAAAATAGCTTTTGAAATCTATTAAAAGAACATATCCGTCACGACCATAATGCCTAAAGTGTTGTCGCAGGTGCTTTTCTAGCCTTTGAGTTGCAAAAAGCGTGCCTTTACCTTTCTGGTTGGCTCCGTTATCGTAAATCAGATTATAAACCATAACCGGATATAAGGCATTGCGGCAGAGTGATTTTTGAACAACACGCTCTGAAAAATGAACGCTTTTGATGTGCCGCCTTTTACCGCGTTCGACAATATCAAACTCGATAAACCCCTTGCGGACGTCTTTGCCTTGAGCCAGTTCTTTGTGCAGATTATCCACACAGATACATCCATTGATTTGAAACCTTTGGACGCTGGCTTTCCAACTGACACCTTTTGCTGCTTCTTTGGCAGCATCAAACAGCGCTTCGTGGCTTATAACGGCATCGAAGTTGTCGTATTTTTCGAGGTTTACTCGGCGTCTGTCAGCTCTCTCTTTCATTCTTTTCTCAAAACGTTTTGTTCTTCTACTCATTACATTGTGCGCCTTGTACAGTTGTTTATGCGTTGTTTAACTGCTTAGGTTGCAGGCATGAAATAAAGCTAACGCATAACGCTTTACCATGCACTCTTTTGGGCGTCCGCCTGTTCTCATCAAAGCGCTTATTTACGGGATAGCCCCGAAGGTCATTTGTTCCTTCCTTTCCATTCGCACTATTTTCGCTTTCGCTACTCGGTTTGGCTGTTTCTGGAATCAGAGAGGGGCGCGAATACCGGCGTACGTGGTCAAGTTGTTGTTGGCTTCGCCATTGTTGTTGACATTGCACGCGTTCGTCGAGGCGCCACCATGCGCCACACAGAGCCACCAGGTGGAGCGCCACTCGTGTTTGCAACAAATAACCTGAAAATGTCATGATTTTTCAACGACAATTTTAGTTGATTTTTTCCAGTTTTTTAGTGTTGCCACCTCCTTGTTCAAAAGTTTTATTGTCGGCGTCAGGCTTTTAACCGTTACTGTTTCGACGCAATCAATCATTCTCAACAGTTTGTTTTGAATTTGGAAACAGTTGCAGATTGCCTTTTGCTGAAATTCTTTGCGCAGTTCCAAATCGTGCTTGGTCATAGCATAGACGGAATTTGCCGCAATAATGTTATCCATCATTTCGTCAACCTTGGCAATCAGCGTTCTGCCAATCATATAGCGCCACTTTTTCGGCATAACCTTTTCACGCATCACATATTTCGTCAGTTCATTCTGGAGCTGGCGACCGGTAGTCATAAAGGTCAACTGTGTGTCTGCTCTTTTTCTTAAAAATACATTACTCATTTTCTTTCCTTGTCAGCCGCCACACAATGGTGGCGGCATTACCGATTAAAGGATTGCCTCGCTACGCGATGCGGAAGCAGAGAGGGGCGCGAATACCGGCGTACGTGGTCAAGATGCCGTAGGCATCGCCAAGGCCGCCGACATAGCACGCGGACGTCGAGGCGCCACCACGCGCCACACAGAGCCACCAGGTGGAGCGAGAGCTAGGGGAACCAGCAATCGCTTTGACGCGGTTGCAAATTCTGCCGCCTGTTGTTGCAAAGAGCGGATATTGAACAGCACCGTGACTTGCCCAGGCTTGAACTTCGGCATTAGGGAACGATGCCGACCATACCTGACATCCGTAGACTTCAATTTCATTTGGCACCCAAAGTTTGCCCATATCATCCCAATCCCAGCCGTTTGACGCTGTCAGCAAGCCGCTGGACGAATATCTTTTTTCGATCAACATTCTCTTGGTGACAATGACGTTCTGTAGATCTGTCGGCAAACGTTGGAGCATACCTTTACCTGCCGCATTGATACCGTGAGCGACGTTTCCATACGCTGATGTCGAATAGTTATTGACGCCATTTAAGATGCCGTACAAAGCGCTGGCAAGCCACGGATGATTTTCGGTTGACGTTCCGTTATTATTGTCAATTGGATTCCATTTGACTTCCAGAGGAAATACTTCCTTGGTGATGAAGTCAATATGGTGCGGAACCTCTGCATCGCCAAATCCATAGTAGGTGTCGATACCGGCAATCTGCGCATTGAATGACGCAGCGCCTACCGAGCTGGTTCCAACGGTTCCGGCTGTCGTCGAAAATGGAATGTAATCGCCTACATGAATGCCCGCAAAATTGTTTGCGCGGATTCTTGCTTGCATCCACGCCCAAACGTTGGCATAGCTGGAAATTTCTGAGGCAAATTTTGTTGCCAGGTTTTGACCTTGGTATAGTCTGTCGGCGATAAGAACGGCCGGTTGCTTCTGGTCAATATGTTTCATCTGCGGCACCTTGGTCGTGCTGGTTCCGGCGCTTAGGTCGACATCCGAGCCGATAAAGCCCTGAACGGCGGCCTGGCATTGTGCTACCATAGCTTGAACTTTTTTGTTGATTGCTTGCTTAAGCTGTGTTTTGTCGGTTTTAGATGGTGTCAAGCCAGCGTCTTGAATGGCGTTGATGATTTCGCGCTGTGGATTTTCAAGAGCTCCGGCTGGAATAATTGACCCTTCTTTGCCGTTGGCAGGGTCTGCGTCCACAAATGGCGCGTTTGGGTTGGTTGAATCGATTGGCGGTGTGTAATTCATTTTATTCTCCCTGAGTATAACTGAGTTTAAAGATAACGTGTGCCGGTTTGATGCGCTCAAACAAGCACTCCAAGTCTGTTGCGTAGGTAATGCGGCAGAGTGGCTCTCTGCATCTGGAAACACCGCAACGCGCATAAGTCAGACGGGTTCCGTCGACGATTGTCAGCACATAGTAGTTTGCCGAACGATCGCCACCGAGGTGGTCGCCGCAACGCGCTATTGCGCAGATTGCCGGGGGATATGTTTTCGTTGCGACGGTATATCCCATCATGCGGGCAATTTTGGCGTAGTTTTCAAGAGTTGGTGAAAAGCGACGATTCAATTTGACAATGACGGCATTTCGGCGCTCCTGAAAGGTTTGATTTCCAGCGTGGTTGCCATGAATGCACGGCTCTGGAAGCTCCAGCATTTTTTCCCAGTCGGACAGAGTTTCATCGCAGCTGTACGGAAATATCTCTTGTCCTGACTTTTCTATTCGTTGATGGATAAAATAAAAAAACTTCCCGATGCCAGCGGCAAGGTCGGCAAACGTCGATTCTGGGTCCTTGCTCCATGCCGGTCCTTTTGGTAAAAGCTCTAAAAAAAGCTGTTTATAGCTGTTTTCATCCATTAGTCATTCTCCGCAACCGGGTATGTGATTGTGCCTAATACGGCAATGTGTCCGGTGGCCGTAGCAATATCGGCCGTCGGTGATGTGAGCGTGAAATCTTCGTTGCCGGTTGCAGTTGAGATGGCACCGCGTATTTTTGAAAGGCGCAACGTGCTTCCTGGCTCGACTGAACTTGACTGAATTAGGCTCTTGAGCTTGTTTTGAACGGCGGTGCGGTCGTCGGTTGTATCAGGATCTAAACTTCCAAAGACGAAATTTACTGCTTCGGGAACTGGAGCTTCAACATAAACGATGGCTGTGGCTGGTTGATACCCGGCAATGTGGTTTTTGACGCGTTGGACGTCGCCTGGCAACGGGATGCCGTTGTTGTAGGTATCGTCCATCATAAAACGAACTGTTACTGTGCCTGCCCCGGATTCAGTCGGATAGCACCAGGCTCTTGTCACTCCGGGAACTTCGCGTGCCCAGATTTCATAATCGGTTTTATTGCCTCCGGTTGAGGGATTACGGATGAAAAACAACAGACGCTCAAGGTAGCTGTCCATACTTTCAATATCAGTTCCGCCGGTTAAACCTAACTCGTCAACGGTTCCTTTGGCCTCAAACCCGGATACTGGGGAAAGAAGAGATATAATCGTCCCGGATGAGGCATTGCCGTCTTTACCGACATTGTCGGCCGTTATTTTAACGGTGCAAACACCATCGACTGTGGCCTCTGCTTCCACAGCGCTGGTATAGGTGGCACCATCGGAACGCTTGAGGGCAGTTCCGGCCGGGAGAATTGATCCGGGAGTTGCCGGAATTGAGATATTGCCGCTTGATTTTGTGGCCATTTTCCGCGAGAAGCCATAAGTCTGACCGTGTTTTACGATGTACTCTTCCTCAGCTTCTTGAACAAAGGCTTGTTTTAACAAAAATTCGTTGCGGCGTAAAATTTCGTCGCCTATGCCTGCACAGGCAATGGCGATAATGTTTAAGAAGCGGCGACGCAGGCTGGCGTCGGTTCCCTTCAGATTAGCGTTGATGTCGGAGACGGCTCTATCTCGCAAATTTTTAAGTGTCGGTCGATTAAAATTTGTCATATATTTACCTCAGGGCTTTCCATAAATCGTTAAATTTAAGCGTGGTATTATCGTCACCGCGCGAGATGACAATGGTGGCATCTAAACGGTCTTTGTTGTCTGGGTTGCGTTCGACAGTCGTGGTTATCTCAGAGGCGACACCGTCGGTTATCATCCATTTCAAGGCATCGCGGATATATTCCTCAGCCTTTGATATTGTTTCTTGAGTTATTTTGCATCGTTTCAAAAGATAGAGCTTTGAACCGGTGCTGTCGGTATTTTCGGCATCTATTTTATCGCCCCACCATCCGAATCGCGGCTCGCCTACGCCAACGTCATTTTCTCCGGCACGCGCCCAGGTGAATAAACTTATGATAACGGCCGTTTCGAGGCTGTTTCCGGCGGCAAGGTCGCCGCTCACGACGCTGACGTCATACTCGTTGGTTGTGTTGTTAAAATGTAGGGCGATATCAGACATTTGTACACTTTCAAACTTTTTCATTTATTTTATACTTTATATCATACGCTTTTGAACTCTATGAGGTCAAAAAAAATTTTACATTTTACTATTCGGCGTTCCGGTCGAGCCGCCACTATCGCCCGGGTGATTGTGACCGTTGAAAGTATTACGCATTGCCTGCATGGTGCTTTTCTTATCGTTAATATCTCCACCAGCAGAGATGTTTTGTGAGGCGTTGATGACCGGCGTTGTAATATTGACGCTATTGCTGGCATTGATATTCATTGTCTTGGTTGTATATGACACATCTTCGGCGGCCGTGACTTCCAAATGGAGCGTGTTTACTTGGATTTTTCGACCGCGGGCAAGTTTAACGTAGTCACCTTCATCGGTGTAAATGGCAACCTCTCCGGGCTGAAGTTCTTTTAGGCGATAGGTTCTGTCGCCGCTGGCCACAACGACACCGTTGGAGCGGTCGCCGCCGCAAAAAACGACAAGCACCTCCATTCCTTTGAGCGGAACGGAGCTAAAGCCGTAGTTTTGATAGTTTTCTATGCCGTCTTTTAGTTCTCCGGCCAAGAGAGACGCCTGCATTTGCTGAATTTTGGTCTTATCGTTGACCAATTTTATGACACCGCGCGAGGCAACATTGCGAACTCTAGTGATTATCGGGTCAACAAGCCTCTTGATTTGGTCGCGCATATCCATTTTATACCCCCTCTCGAAGTTCTTTCCATCCTTGATAGGTCTTTACCGTTTGTTCAGCTGAAGATAAAATAAAGGCTTCGGGCGGCGATATTTTAAGCTGTGCTGTCGTTCCTTGTCCGACGCTGAGCCGTATTCCTGAAATGATTAGTTTTCCTTTGACGCGAATAAAATCGTCATCAATCGTCACATAAGCATTCGGCGCCCACAACGAGCCGTTGCCATTGCGCCAGCCATAAACAGTATATTCCCAGGACTGACCTTTGCCTCGGCGGTTCGATTTTTCCCATTCAGCGCGAGTTTGGGCGGTTGATGTGTCCATAGAGCTTTCCGCCATCAAAACAATCGGGCGGTAGCGAGGAATATCGCTGTCGGTTGCTTTTCCCTCAATGCCGGTAATGTCCTCTCCGCCGATGATGTCTGAACCAGCCATCTGCGATTTGACATAATAGTCACGGAAACAGTCGCGCGAACTATAGGTTGCGCTCGCACTCAAAACATTATTTCCGGAACCGTTGTTTACTTTATGGACCAGGCGCCCGACTGATGCACCGGTGCCGACGGATTGCACAACGAGGTTGCCGTTTTCGTCGTCGGTGAAAACCATGCCGGTCTGCTTGCAGATTTTTTCGACAATGGATTGCGCTGTTTCTCCTGGTTGAACCTGGAAATCTGCGATTGTCGGCAAAGTTCCCGCCGGTTTGAATATCAAACCTACGCCAAAAGGCGCCAGTATTTTTTCAAGAATTTGCTGAGGCGAACCGCCAAGAATTTGCCCGGCTTCAATAATTGCCGAGCAATCGATCAAATCGCAGGTTTTGGAACGCCCGGAAAACTTGACCTCATGACTAGTCGCGGAATAACTCGGCGATATCTGGTCGAGATATCCGGTAATGACCGGAGCACCGTCTATCAATATTTGGCATTCTTCATCGAGCGGAATGTTTTTCTTGGTGCCGATAAATCTATCCGACACGGTCAATTCAAATGACGAAGCAATGCAGTTGAGGCTTCGCGAAACGGTAGCCGTCTTCCAGCCATTAAAAATTGAACCGCTGATTTTCAATTCAATGCTCATTCTGTTAATACTTTCAGTTCTTTACCGGCAGGAATAAAAGCCGGGAATTGGATTTGATTTTTTTTGACGATTTCGTCAGCACGGTCGACGTTCTCATAAAGGTCATAAGCTAAAGCCAGAGACGGCAACGTACCGTTTAGCTTGAGCGTTTTGGTGCGCGGGAGCTCAAGCACTATTTCGTGAACATAATTGACAACGATTTCGCGCAGGTCGCGTAAGCTCTGCATAATTTCAGGCTCCGGTTCGACGTCCTCGAACAACTCAACTTCTTCAGCGTCTTCGAGAAAGATGTCAAGGATGGTTTCGGCTTCCTCGGCGTTTGAAAATTCAATGGAGGTAATGGCTTCGGCTTCTTTGGCAAATACCACTTGTTTGGTCAGCTGTTCAATTTGCTGCATACACTTCTTTTCGGCTCTGGCATCCTCGTTGCTGACACTTGCCGTTTTTGAGGCGTTGCTGGCTGAGGTCAGATTGCGAATGGTGTAGAACGAATTAGGTGCGATTCTGCCAACTGCGGCTGTTGTTGCAGAAGACGAGGACGAGGAACTCCCAGAGGCGTCGGATGATGGGCTTGACGAACTTCCGGAAAGCGAGGCGATGGCGGAGAACACGGTGTCAATGTTTGCCGCCAGGCTCGCCGGGGTATTCAATAGGTTTTTGGCTGAGTTTTTCAAATCAAGCGCCAGGCTAGCCGCCGACACAATCTTATTCATAGCGCCCTGGACATCGGAACGTAAGCCTTCAACATAACCAATGCCGGTCCCGATATTATTCAGGCACGAAGTGCAAATCCCGGAGATATTGCCAAGCAACGAAACCAGACCGTTGACACCGTCTGAAATAGCGAAAGTCTTGGCAAAACCGCTTTTAGCCGAATCAATAAGTCTTGCCGATGACGAGCTGACTTTTCCCGGAAAGTCAACGGTTGTTTCAGGGATTGCCTTTTCTCCGGCCTCGACGAATGTCAATTCAATTACGGCCATGCGCTGGGTCGTATATTCTTCTTTGACTGAAATAGCATCGCAGACAACTTCTACGCTACCATAATCTGGATGGACTAAGGTTCCGGCGCCTTTCTGCAGGCAAGCCTTGCGCAAGCTGTCGCGGCGCGATTGGTAATCTGAGCCGATGACATAAGCGGTCACCGGATAAGTTTCGTATTTTTTGCCCAAGTCTTCGGTGTATGGCGTGTCCTTATCCGGATATTCGTGGACTTGATTGCGTCGTCCTGATGCCCAGCTTCGGCTGGTTACCTCAAACTCAACGCCGCGAAATGAGGCTTTGCGATATGGCAACATTAAGCACCTCCCATGGCGTATCCATATTCAACGCCTAAATCTGTGTTTCCTTCTTTGCTGACTGTTTCAACGCTCGCCTCTTTGGGCATATTGTCGAACTTGACGACAACCTCAGAGCGAGACGGTGTCTGTTGCGTGTTTTGCGGGTATGGCGTATAAACCTGCTGAAGCTTCATCGGCTCTGGTTGGGTGAGCTGTCCTTTGGCGGTGTCGTTTTCAACATCGTCGCCGTAGTCGTTGTTGTAGACATAGTTTACGTCGCCGGATTTTTGTCCGGATTGTTCTTTTCTTTCATCATCGCCAAAGCCCATTTTGTCGGCAATCCAGCTCCCAATTTTTTTAACTGCGGCAAATTTTTCCATTAAGGTATCAATCGGGTGCAAAATGGCGTTGATGGCGCCGGTGATAAAGTCAAAGGCAAACTGCGCAGACTTTTTGATAATGTCCCAGGTCTTTGTCCAAAAGTTCCGGAAGCCCTCGCATTTTTCCATTAAGGTATCAATCGGGTGCAAAATGGCGTTGATGGCGCCGGTGAT
>ERZ1024365.61-NODE-61-length-17439-cov-17.145766_pt1 | contig 17439 bp, 32 predicted proteins | sample MGYA00520788_ERZ1024365 | MGnify/ENA primary metagenome ERZ1024365 (study PRJEB33242, sample SAMEA3444265) | Homo sapiens | biome: Host associated; feature: Gastrointestinal tract; material: Stool | place: Uganda | collected 2011-01-01 ... | reverse complement strand
GCCGTCTGCGGCCTCATGCGGGACGGCGTCACCGGCATCCCCACCGAGACACTGCTGGCCCAGTACACCGCCATCCTCACCGCCATGCAGCAGAGCGGCAACGCCCAGCTGCAGCAGCTTGCGGAGAGCATCAAGGCGGTGGATTCCGGCAGCTTCTACACCAAAGAGCAGGCCGACGCCAAGTTCGGCACGCCTTACAGCCTGCCGCCCGCTACGGCGGACCAGCTGGGCGGCGTGAAAGTGGGCGAAGCGCTGGACATCGCACCGGACGGCACCCTCAGCGCCAAAACGCTCAATGACAAGATCGCTGCCGCCGTGGCGGTCAAGTCGGAGCCCCGGCTGGTGTGGAACACCCATGCGACGTCTCCTAACAAATTCACAACTTGGGATGTTCAGATTCCAGGCAATGTTGATAAGATATGCATTACCAAAGGCAGGAGTAGCAGCAGCGGTAATAACACTGAAAAAAGCATTGCACGCGGTGGCACGACAACTTATGACTGTAACTACGATTTTACAATCACATTCCAAACAAACGGCATCCTTCATGTTGCTAATTCATACAAAACACTTTACCCTCTGGAACTCTGGATTGACGGCTACCACTACCCCACCCTCGCGGACCTGCTGACGCAGGTGACCGCCGTGGAGAGCAGCGTCACCGATCTTCAGGTGGCCCTGTGCGAGCTGTACGAAGAAAAGGAGGGAAATTGATGGCGAAAATTTATGCAGCCCTGATCCGCAAGGGTATCAAGACGCTGGACGAGGTGCCCGCCCGTCTGCGCAGCACCGTGGAAGCCATGCTGGCCGAAAACGGCATCTCCGCAGTATCCGAGCAGGACGAAGAAACAGAAGAACCTGACGAAACAGAAAGGACGTGACAAAATGGCAATCAAACAGTACAGCCTCGCCAAGGACGGTGCCAAGCAGCTGGCCCCGGGCTTTAAAGTGCGCGAGTTCCGGTGCCGGGACGGCTCCGACACCATCATGGTGGACCAGACCCTCGTGGTGCTGCTACAGGCCATCCGGGAGCACTTCGGCAAGGCGGTCACCATCACCAGCGGCTACCGCACCGGAACCCACAACACCGCCGTCGGCGGCTCCAAATCCAGCCAGCACCTGCTGGGCAAGGCGGCGGACATCCAGGTGGCGGACACCACCGTGGAGGCCGTGGCCGCATACGCCGAGAGCCTGATGCCCACTTGGGGCGGCGTGGGCCGCTATCCCGTCAAGGCAGGCCGGGCAAAGGGCTGGGTGCACGTTGACACCCGGCCCAACAAATCCCGCTGGACGGGGTGATCGTCTCACGGCACCCCGCTTTGAGACGAGAGCCTGAAAATGAGACGAAAGGAGGAAGCACCATGAAAGATACCTTTTGCATGGCCGTAGGGGCGCTGGGTGCTGCCATTGCCAGTTTGTACGGCGGCTGGGACGCGGCGCTGCAGACGCTGATCCTCTTCATGGCGGTGGACTACGTGACCGGCCTGATCGTGGCCGGGGTTTTCCACGCCAGCCCCAAGAGCCAGACCGGCGCGCTGGAAAGCCGTGCGGGCTGGAAGGGACTGATCCGCAAGGGGGAGACCCTGCTGATCGTGCTGGTGGCCTGCCGGCTGGATGCCGTGATGGCGACCAGCTTTGTGCGGGACGCCGTAGTCATCGGCTTTATCTGCAACGAGACCATTTCCATCATCGAGAATGCCGGCCTGATGGGCCTGCCGATTCCGGCAGCGCTCACCAAAGCCGTGGACATTTTAAAGCAGCGTTCGGAAACCGAGCAGAAAGGGACCGAAAATGAAAATTGACAAGGACTTTGCAATGGCTTACGTCCGTGCCGCTACGCGGCTGCTCACTCTGGTCAATCAGATGCTGAGCGACAAAACGATGCCTCCGTTGATTTAAGCCCGGCGACGCCGGGAGAAAGGAACTGACTATGAACGCACACATCACTACTAACCGCAATGTTTCCGCTGGCACTGTGGCCCGCACCGCCGTGCTCCTGCTGGCCCTGACCAATCAGGTTCTGAGTGCAATGGGCAAGCCCATCCTGCCCATTGACAGCGCCCAGCTGGAGCAGGCTATCACTGCTGGTTGCACCACCGTGGCGGCACTCGTTAACTGGTGGTACAATAACAGCTTCACCGCCGCAGCCATCGAGGCCGATAAGACCTATGACCGCCTGAAGAACAGCGTGCATTGAGCACACTGCTGTAAGTCCATAGCATAGCAACAGCCCCGGGAGCCGTCTGGCCCTCGGGGCTGTTTTTGTATTTATAGAAGTTTTATCCACCGCTGTCTCTCCAGCTGTGCCTGGTAAATTCGGATCGCTGCAGCCAGTTCGGCCAGCGTCGTAACATAAAATAGTTCATCCGGGTCGATGATGATCGTTTTATTGGACGCTTCCTGATGCATGGAGACCGCCTTTCAAAATCAAGCTGAAAAAGTGGGTTATCAAGTGGGTTTGAAGCAAAAGAAAAGCACCCAGAATCAAACGATTCCAAGTGCTTTTCCGCTCATGCCGCCGACGGGGGTCGAACCCTCAAGCTCTCCACACAGTCATATTTCCGAACGGAAAAAATCTAGGATTCATGCGGCTTTTTGTGTGACGCTAAACACAGCAATCAGTGCTCTAACCCATCGGCAGGAATAAAAGTGGGTTACAAAGCGGGTTACTCATCAGCGTTCAGAACCATCTCCAGCACGCTGTTCAGCGCAGCCGCCGTCCGAACATCCTCACCCTGCACGAGATGAGCATAAACGCCAAACGTGTCCATCTGCCGGGAATGCCCCACCAGCGGCTTTACTTCGCCCTCTGGCAGCGTTTTGGCCAGCGACACAAAGGTATGGCGCAATTCATAGGGTGTCACATAGTGCATCTCGTTGGCCGCACAGTAACGCCGCCAATACGCACGGTAGTTGTCTTCACATGAGATGTCAAACACGCTTTCCTGCCCGCCTGTCAGCTGTCTCTGCTCTTCCAGAATGGCCGCCGCTATCTCCGTCAGGGCAAACGCGCGCACGGCATTCTCATTTTTACCGTGGGTCTCCTCCCCGCGGGTATTGATGGCCCGCCGGATCTGTACGGTGTCACCTCTGACATCTTTCCAGCGCAGGCCAATCAGTTCTCCCGGACGAAGGCCCGTGACCACGCTGAAGCGGTAAGCGTTGATATAGGGGTCCACAATTTTCTTCCCGCGAAAGAGTGTTGTGTTTACAGAAAAAAGTTTGCGCAGACCATCCGGCTGAAGAATCTCTTTTTCCTTTGAACGCGCGCCTTTTGGCACATGGAGCTCTTCCGGCCGCAATGTGGACATTTTGCCGAGACGCAGCCATTTACAAAACATGTTCAGATCTGTGCACATGTTGGAAAGGTATTTTTTGCTCAGACCTCCAGCAAAACCTTTATTGACAGCCGTCTGCAGCAGCTGTTCCGTCAGGTCTTCTACGCGCTTGCTTCCAATTACGGGCTTCACCCAGACATTCCAGCGGCTTTGGATAGGCTCCCAGTTGGAGCGGCTTGTGGTCGTTTTCAGCTCTCCGATCCATTGAGGATAGAGCTTCTCCACCAGCACGCGGGTGTTCACAATGCCATCATCTAACCATGCGTCCGCTTTTGCATTTGCTTCCCGCTGGCCGGTGCGGCCCGGCTTCGCGCTGGTAAAGGTCCGGCGCACGCCGTCTTTCTGTACTTTGATCTGCCAGCGGTTCTGGTTCGGCAGCCAGACGGCCGTGTTGGTTCGCAATCCCATAAAAATACACCTCCAAAAGGGTACACTTTGACAAGCCTGCCCGGAGGTGGTATCATAGTCTGTACAGAGGCTTCAATTCTGTACAGGGCTGTATCACCCTTCGGGTAAGCGGTTCGGGAACCTTCTTCGGTGCTGGTAACACCGGAGGAGGTTTTCTTTTTTTATTCGCCCAGCATCCTCAAGAATGCATCTTCCGTCAGAATCTGTAGATCTGCGCCTTGGCTGATCAATTCCTCAGCTCGCTGCCGATTGAGCGTCTTGCAGTCGGAGTTATCTCCATAAAATTCATCTTTACCCGCAATAAGATAATTCGTCTTTTGGGTCACTCTGTCGGTACAAAGACCGCCAATGTTTACGATCATCTGAGCTGCTTCCCAACGAGTCATAGAATCAAGCTCGCCGGTGAAAACGCAGTGTTTTCCATAGAAAGGATTTTCTGGGCGTTCTTTACCGGGTTCGGCTACAATACCGGCCACTCTGGAACGGGAAGAATATCCCTTTTTCTGAATCTGCGTGAAGTCGATTTTCTGCTGCCTTGCATCTTCATCCAGCTTTTGAAGAACGGCCATCGTGGTCTCACAGTCCGCCAGCGCACGGTGCGCCTTCGGCTGTGCGATCCGATATGCCTTTGCAAGGGTAGCCAGCTTGTAATTGCTCAGATCAGGGCGAATGCACTTCGCAAGGCGCATGGTGTCCACAAAATTGTTTTCCAGCGGCTTCATACCGCAGCGCTGCATGGAATCGTAAAGAAAATTCACGTCAAAATTGGCATTGTGCGCCACAATGATGTCATCCTTCAGGAAATCTATGAATTGCTGCAGTGCATCCTGCGGCTCCGGCGCGTTTGTCAGCTCACCATCTGTAATGCCGGTCAAATCGACAATTGCTTTACTGAGCTTACAGCCAGGTTTTACCAATGTCTCAAACCGGGCCACTTCTTTTCCGGCGCGAACGCGGATCGCTGCAATTTCAATCAGCCGGTCTGCCTGAGGGTCAAGCCCTGTCGTTTCGGTATCAACAACAGTATAATGTCCGGGAATGCGAACAATGCTCCTGCCCTTGTTTTTTCGTTCCACTTTCGTGGATGATTTGGCCGCATGTTCGTTTTGCATGGGCACAGACTGCGGGCGCTGTGAAGCTGGTGACGCTGTGCTTATTGGCTTTGCAACGGCTTCTTTTTCCTTTTCTTCAATGAACCTGTCTAAATTTTGAGAATCCTGCTGACTCTGCGCATTGAATGCATTGGAGATCGCACACAACACCCCAAACACAAGAAGCCCGGCAAAAACACCCTGCCCGGCGGCGGCACCGATCGCAGCCCCACGAAAAAGCCGGTAGGCCGCAAAAGCAATGCCGCCGATCACGCCCGCAATGATCTGTGGCTGATATTCATACCAATTTTTATTCTGCATATTCCTTACCTCTTTTGAGAGCAGCTTTGACGATCCAAAGTCACCCTACCCAGTGCGTCCAACCCACGGCTTTACCCTCAATGTGCACCTCTTCCAGTTGGGAGCCGGTGTAGACCATCGGTGCATAAGCCGGATTTGCAGGCATCAGGGTCAGCGTGCCGGGGTTGTAATATACCCGCTTGAGGGTGGCTTCGCCATCAATGCGCACCGCTGCGATCTCACCGTTTTCAACCTCCGGCTGGATGCGGATATACACCACGTCTTTATCGTGGATGCCAGCATCTACCATGCTGTCACCGTGGCAGGTAAGGGAAAAATCACAGCGGATATATTCCGGCACGTCCACCATTTTTTCAATGTTCTGCTCTGCTGTGATGGGTTCCCCGCAGGCAATGGCTCCGATCAGCGGCACTTTTTTCATTTTGGGCATCGGTTCAAAGCCCGGCGGGATTTCTGGCTCATCTTTGAGCGAAACGGGCTGATTTCCGTCCAGCACGGCTATCACATCGTTAAAATCCATGTTGATCGCCTGTGCCACCGCTTTGATCGTTTCAAGCGATGGAATAACGGGTTTGTTGTTTACCGGGTTTACGTTTCGTTCCAGAATGGATATATATGCCTTGCTCAGCCCGGACATTTTGGCAAACTGATCCATACTGTAGCCATGTTCTCGGCGGTACTCTTTTATCAAATCGCCCAGAATCACGTTGAACCACCTTCCTTTCTTGTAATGGTGTCAAGTACATCATACATTTTACTAGACAAAAAATCAAGTCTTTTGTCAAACTTGCTTGACATTTATCGTCTAGTCTGCTAGACTGTTGTGTGTACGGAGGAGGTGACAACAGATGCCCTTTAAAATCAAAGAAGCACGCAAAGAAAAAGGTTTTACACAGGAAGAGCTTGCAAAACGTGCAAATGTGTCTCGTGCAACCATCATCGGGCTGGAAAATGGTACCATTACGGTAACCACCACGGAGACCCTGACCAAAATTGCAGGCGCTTTAGACAAAAAAGTGAGTGATATTTTTTTGGCATAAATGTCTAGCGTGCTAGACGAAAGAAGGTGCCATGAATATACAAGGAGGTGAACAAGATGAATATGCCTAATTTGCAAGAAACAAAATCCGCCAGAGTGATTCAGGTCATTGAAACCGTTTCTCTGGCGGGTAATGGTACGGACGAAAGCCCTCTGTATGAAGTTCACCAGTATTGGAGCCTAGACGGAAAGCCACTGGCAAAAAGTGCCCCACCTATCAATCAGGATGGCGCTGCTCCTGCTTGTCCTTGTCAATAGCAAGAATGTCGTTATACAGTTCTTCACGATCATGTTGTGCAATGTACCAGTCTTTAAAGAGCAGCTCCAGAAGCTTGATGAGCTTCTGAGCTTCACCGGGGTCGATATCAACAATCAAGTTCACATCTTTTTCCATGTGAGCGCCGATATTCCCTAAACGCCGTACCCCATTAAGTACCTTATACTGATCGGCAGGAATTTTATCTTTGATTGAATCGATTTCTCCTGCAAGATTTCCAGATTTTACTTCCCAGAAGTTACGAATCATTCCTTGCAAACAGCGTCGGGCCAGCGTGGCGGCTGCTCTCGGGCTTTTATCCAAGATAGCGCAAGCTTCAAAGTAATCTGTCCGGATAGCTTCCGGAATGTATTCAGGCAAAGCCATCCCCATATACGGCGGGTAATTGAACGAAAAAAGATTTTTTGTACTTGCTAATTGAACTGAATACTCATGACATGAGGGGCAATAGTGATAGGTTACAGCAACATCAGATGTAATACCCCTTGGATACATTCCTTCGAAATCTTCTTGATCATGCGAAAAGCTAATTCTTCGGATTTTGGTATTGTCGGGAGTTTCGTAAAAAGCAACGCCACAGTACGGACACTTGTACTTTTCATCCATCGTAAGCACATCCTTTTTTTATTTAGTATACCGCAGGAAGGAGCCAACTACAAGGAGGTGAACAAGATGAAAATCGAAATCATTGGTGAGCCTAAAGAAATTGCCGCCCTTGTATTAGCGGTACAAGAGCGGCAGTCTCAAAGCAATTTAGCACACAAGCGAGTTATTGAGGATTCGGGTGAAGCGGATCAAGTGATGACAGCAAGGTTATCATCTGAGAATATCAGGTGATGTAATCCACTGTGCCCCGGAATCCCGAATTACTAGAACGTCACAATCTTCGCTGACCGTCTGATTCATTTGGGCATAGTGCTGTAGGCCTGCAACCGAACGGGTTAAAAAGCGAAGGTAGTTGATTGATTCCTGCAACGGAAATGCGCTGAAATTCACAGGGAACATATCAGTGAGCTTACGTATCGTACCAGATTCGCCTGAGAACGAAAGGCAGGACCCATCAGTCGAAATATGATCCGTAAGTTCATCAGAAATCAGTGATGTAGAAAACACACATCGATGATTATTAGCAATCGCGGCACCAATTAAAATCACGTTTCTTTTATCAGCAACAGATTGAAGTCTTTCCCTTACAGAACGCAGTTCTTCTTCAATTGTGAGAGTCGGAGCTAATCCTGCCAGAAAGTTTCTGATGATGCAGGATGTCTTCTCGCCATTCTCAAGAGAAGAAGCACCCGTATAGGTAATTCCATGCCCGGAATTTGTAAGAAAAATTTTCTGTTCATGTTCTGTAAGGATGAATGATTCATTTTCCTTTGTTTTTTCATCAGTTACCGTTGTGGTTAGTCTTCGGTCAGCGGACATCACAATTCCGTATGGATTTGCCAAAGTTATTGCAAGAGACATATAAGCCACATCCTTTCTTCTAATCATTTTACCGCAAGAAGGCACATCAAACAAGGAGATACATTATGGAACGTTACATGATTTTTATCCCGACAACAGGAAAGTGCAGCTTGATCCAATGTGATAACGAGTGCCCGGTGACGCTGGAAACCCTGCAGGAGCTGGTGGACGGCCCCATTGAGGTGACTGAAAGTTGCCTTGAGCCCAGCTGGGCGCGGGAACCGGTGGAGTACATCCACCTGATCGTCAACGAGGAAGGGCTGCTGCGTCAGCTGCCGGATAACCCGCGCGCAACCGATCTGTATGCCTACGGCGACAGATCTGCGATCGTCGGTGATGCTCTCTTGGCGGCCGGGCGTGGTGAGGACCTGATTGGCTTCACACTGCCGGTGTGCAGGACCATCTGTGACGAATGGGAGCTCGACATGGAGGGCGGCACATGGAACGACTGACAGCCCCGCGGTGCAGCGGCATCAAAACCGGTTATTGGAGCGCCGCCAAGAAGGAAGAGCTGGTGCAGCGTCTTGGCCGGTATGAGGATATCGGGCTCACGCCGGAGGAAATCACGGCGCGGCTTTCTGCACAGAAGCCGCTGACCGCCGCGCCGGTGATCGAGCCTGACGAACTGGCCGCCTATCTGGACAGCTGCAAAGATAACCGTTTCCAGACCTTCAACCCGGATTGAATGAAAGGAGCGTTTTTATGAAAAGATCTTACTTAAAGCTTCGCCGCTTGATAGAGGATGAAGACTTGACCCACGAAGAGCTGGCCGCACGCATTGGCGTCCACACCAACACGGTCAGCAATCGTCTGTGTGCACCAGAAGACTGTGGCAGCTGGCGTGCTGAGGAGATTATTGCCATCTGCCGGGTGCTGCACATCCCGCAGGAGAAGATTGGTGAGTACTTCTTCCCTGCTGTTGCGAAAGGAGAATCTGCATGAGAAGTCTTAAAATCGGGTGTGTGGCGTTTCTGGCCGGTGTGGGTGCCGCACGGGTGCTGATCTGGCTGAACACCGGTATTGTGCACCTGCTTGTCATGCAGGGCGGCTGGGAAGTGGCTGCGGCCGTCAAAGCCGCGCCGTGGGTGCTGGGTGCGTTGGGCTTTGGTCTGCTGCTGAGTGTGAGCGGAATGCTTTCCACCGGTGAGCACTACAAGCGCAGCGCGGAGAAGCAGCGCGACAACCTGACCGTGGCCGAGGGCCGGAACGATGCCCGGCGGGGTGCATGACATGGGCATGACAGCGATTGAATACGCGGAGAGCCTGAACCGGCAGTATAGGCGGCTCGCCCAGCGCAACACGAACAGCGCAAACCTGCTGGACGCATCCGCTGCCCCGGTAAAGGCCAGCTGCAAGGCACGGGCCGAGGTTTATGACCTCGTAGCTGAGGAACTTGACGGCCTCATAGCACTGATGAAGGAAGAGCACGGCGATGGCTGATTTTTACAACTATTGCAACTGGTACACCGTTTGGGATGCCAAGACCGGCGATCTGATTGCATCCGGCACGTCCGCAATGGTGGCCCGGCGGCTGGGTTACAAGAGCACCGCCGCATTTACCACGCACTACGCCCACACCCAGACCCGGAAACCCAAGAAACCGTATAAATACATCATGCGGCGGGAACTCGTAGAGCGCCGTGAGGCCGAACTGCCCCCGCCACGCACCAGAGGAAAAGGAAGGAAACGCCATGAAGATTGTCATTGAAAAAATTGGAGATAACGTTGGAGTTAGCTTTATCGGGAAGGGCCCGCGGTTCGACCGGCTTATGCTCCTCACGGTGGCCCTGATCGAAACGTTTGTTGACAGCCTTATCCCCGATTTGACGGACGAACAGCTGCAGCAGGCAGCTGACGGGTTTGCAAACAGCGTAAAATCTGCCGTCATTGCCCGCTACAAAACGAAACCCTCTGACCGCAAAGAAGAATTTACCGGCAAGGAGGCAGCTTTCCTCTCTAAGCTGTTCAATTTATGACCGGGCAAAAAGAAAGAGCCTGCCCGTGCGCCAACACGGACAAGCCCAAAGAGAACACGGACAGTTTTCTCCCCTCAGAGTATACCATAGACCGCGACTGTCTGCAATACGCAGGCGTGCTCTATTACGCGGTGGACGACCGCGGGCGCAAGTTTCAGGCATCCACGGTGCTGCGGCTGTCTGATCCGCAGCTGGGGGAACTGATTCACTGGCTGCACTACCACCTGAAAGGCAGCAACCCGCCGCCTGCCCTGTATCACCTTGAAATGCTGCTGCAAAGTCTCGAATACCTGCGCGGCGGGCGGCACTACCTGTATAACTCGATCTATGAGATCACACGTCTGGAGGCGTACCCATGAAAACCTTTATCCTCGTGATCCTCGGTCTGGATCTGCTTTACATTGCCGTGATGTACCATCACGGCAAGCGCTGAGAGGTAGCCGAGATGAAAGACATCCGCATTACTTACACATACCACAAGAAAGACTTTGACCTTGACGAGGAGCCCACAACGGGCACCATCGTCCTCCCGGTAGAGGAGAACGTTGCCGCTGAGCTGCTTCTGTCTGACCTCTCGCAATCGATAGTAGGCCGTCACATCGGCACGTCTTTCCACTGTGTCTGCGAGATGCTTTTGTGGTATTGCTCAATGCACCGTTGGTACATTCAGGGCGATGACAAAATTTTGAGCATCAATCTGGTATAAACAGCGCCCTCCAATGGTGGCAGGAGGTAAAACAAGAGCCACTGCCACCCCCTTTGAGATGCAAAAACCGACTGGATCAGCCGTATCTGATTAGGCCGTATGTTGAGCCTCTCTCATTGTGACAAGATGTGTGGTATTGGGGCCACACGGGACTCCGGCGGGCCTTGATAGGCCGGTGCGTGCGGAAGCAGCACAACAGAAAAAAGTCCGCAACAACCTAGCGCGTCAGAAGGTGGGCGTCTTTGTAACCGTAAGATTCGCGCCCGGTAATAAATAGTTGAAAAATCGTGTCGGTGACTGCTGGAACCAGACAGCCCACCAATGGCGGCAGGTGGTTAAACAAAAGCCGCTGCCAGCGCATAGCGCAAAGAAAGGAGCTGATCCCATGGGAAGGATGGTCACTGTTGAGGAGTGGGCCGAGATCCACGGGAAAACACCCGCCACCGTCAAGCGTAAGATCCACGCCAACGCATGGCCCAACGCCCAGAAAATCCTGCTGGACGGGAAACTGGTGTGGATGCTTGACGAGGATTGGCTGTGGCCCCGTGCCATGACCCCGGCCAAGCAGGCAAAGCTGCTGTGTGAGATCCGTAAGCTGATGCCTCCCGTGGTCTACACCACCGCAGAGGATGGCACAGTGATCTGCATGGTGCCCTGCACCCACCACACCCACGTTGCCGCCAACGTGACGGCTGACGAGATGAATGATCTGTGGAGAGCTGCCCCCCCTCAGAGGGCCGCCGCAAAGGCTGCTTTGCAATATGGCTGGCTGCACCCTCTCGCAGATCCGAGATCCTACAACGAGAGAGGAGAGCGTTTACATAATGCCTACAACCACAAAAAGTAACGCCGCCCGCCGCAAGGCCCCGCAGAACGCGCAGGAGCGCCCGGCGGCGCAGGTGGTACAGTTTCCCCTGCCGTACACAAAACCCCGGCAGACGGCCCCGCAGGAGGTGCAGGTGGTGGTTTGCGAGTGCGGCCCCGATGCCGTGCGCGTCCGGTGCCTGCCTGACCCTGCCGCCATCGTCCGCATGATGGATGAAACGTTTGGCCCTCTGGGCTGGACACGCCGCTATTACTTCGCGGATGGCCGCCTCTGGTGCGGCGTGGGCGTGTATAACCCGCTTATCAACAACTATGCCGTCAAGGACGCAGCGGCCCCGGCGGGCAAGCTGCAGATCAGCAACCCGGACAAGTGGAAGGAAAACGGCAGCTTTTTGGCTGCTGCATCCCTCTGGGGTGCCGGATCTGACGTGATGGCCCTGCCATCCATGACCATGGGCGGCGCGGTCATTGAGCCGGTATACCAGCGGACAGCCAAGGGCCAGAGCGATCAGCCTACCGGCTACCGCCTGCACGGCGCTCTGACCGTGGACAAGCTGCTGCGGGCCGATGATGGACACATTATTGGCGCGCAGTTCCTGCAGGGAGAGCGCAAAGTGGTATGGCAAGCCGAGTGATCGGCAGGCTGCCGGTGGTGTACAATCCGCAATCTCACCGCATCGAGGTGGAAAACACCGCGGAATTTGTGGAAACCCAGATTTTCCAACGTTTGGATGATCTGGCCCATGGGCAGCCGCTGCGCCTGACCCTGACGGTGGAGCCGGAACACAGGGGCCGCACAACGGCCCAGAATAGCCTCATGTGGGCGTTACTCACCATCATGGCCGACCACTACAACGCCGGGCGCACCGGCGGCGTGACCCCAGAGGACTGTTATCTGGAGATGCTGGAAAAGTACGGGGCCAAGGTGGACTATCTGGAGTGCCCGGCGGGCGCTCTGGATATCCTGCGCGGCTGCTATCGGCTTGTCCATGTGGTGGAGATACTGGACGGCAACCGCTGCACGGTTAAATGCACACAGGGCAGCTCCACCTTTACCACCGGCGAAATGAAAAATCTGATTGACGGGATCTTTGACCGCCTCGCTGAGATGGGCGTGAATGATCCCATCGTGACTGCCTACTGGCAGGAATGGAAGGAACCATAATGGCCAAGAGCATCATACAGACAGAAAAAGAGTGCTATATCTGCCGCCGCTGGTACGCCGTCAAGACCACCAGCGGGCTGGAGGAGCACCACGTCCTCAACGGACCGCTGCGCAGCTTCTCTGAACGGCACGGTCTCAAGGTCTGGCTGTGCCACCAGCACCACAATGAGCCGGGCATGAGCCCGCACTATAACGCCACCTGCGCCCAGACCCTGAAAGCCGTTGCGCAGGCAAAATATGAGGAGAAGAACGGCCCCGGCGCACACGCTGCATGGATGGCCGCCGTTGGAAAGGACTATATCAATGCTTAATGTTATCGCAATTATGGGCCGCCTTGTGGCGGATCCTGAACTCCGCACCACCCCGGCGGGCGTGAACGTCTGCCGGTTCCGCATTGCCTGTGATCGTAACTTTGCCCGGCAGGGGGAGCAGCGGCAGGCTGATTTTGTGGATATCGTGGCATGGCGTGCGCAGGCTGACTTTGTGTGCAAGTATTTCCAGAAGGGCAGCATGATCGCCATAAATGGCCGCATCCAGACGAACACCTATCAGGACAAGAACGGCAACAACCGCACCGCCTTTGCCGTGGTGGCCGACAACATCAACTTTGGCGGCTCCAAGGGCACCAGCAGCGCAAAGGTGGATGACGGCGGCGAGGCTGCACCGCGTTCTGAGGCATGGCCCAAGGCTGACCCGCCTGCCAACTATGGCGGCGCGGACGATTTTGCCGTGATCGATGACAATGACGATCTCCCCTTTTAATTCAGGAGGACAAGCAGGATGAGAAAAGACGGATATGTTGTGGTGCAACCGTGGATGGTCACAGACTACAACCTCAACGGCAACAAACTCCTGATCTATGCCCTGATCTGGGGTTTTTCACAAGACGAACAGTCGTGCTTTTATGGCTCTGTCAGCTACATTGTGGAGTATTTCAAGCTGAGCAAGCGGGCCGTGCTGAACCTGCTGGCCGAACTGGAAAAGGACGGCCTGATCCGCAAATGGACTGAACCGGTAAACGGCAGGCCCACAAACAGGTATGCAGCGCTTCGCCCGGCGGCGTGCGCTTCTGCGTCTGATGGGTGCAAAAAATGCACCGGTGAAGAAAATGCACCGGTGAACAATGTGCACTCTGATGGGTGCAAAAAGTGCACCTCTACCGGTGCAGAATGTGCACCCAAGAAAGAAAATAATAATAAAAGCGAGAATAAAGGGCCGTCCGCAACTCGTTTTTCACCACCTACGGTGGAGCAGGTCAGAGCGTATTTCCGGGAGCGTGGTGTCCCGCCCGCTGATGCCCAGACTGAGGCTGACAAGTTCGTTGACCGGTACGAGGCTAACGGGTGGATCGTGGGCAAAACCAAGATGAAGGACTGGAAAGCGGCAGCGCGTAACTGGCTGAGGAACCGGAAAGAGTGGGGCCAGCCCGCTGCACAGCCTGCAACCCCGTATGGCGGGCGTACATGGGAGGATCTGTGATGGACGTGCAAAGCGTATTGATCGGCGCGCTGCTGATGGACGATCAGCTGGCACCGTATTCCCTGCCGGAGTTGAGCATTGAGCATTTCCGGCCTGAACTGCAGCCCACCTTTGCGGCTGTGCAGGGCTTTTGGATCACAAAGGGCCTGCTGGATATCATGCAGATTGCAGCGAAATACCCAGACCAAAAGCAAAACCTGCTGTCCTGCGTGGCCTCCTGTGAGAGTGAGTGCATCCGGCTGACCCGTGACCGCGTGGAAGAGTGGACGCGGATCATCATGGAGGATGCCGCAAAGGCCCGTTTCCAGAGCCTTGCCTTTAAGGCCGTGGACGCTGCAACCGCCTTTGACGATCTGCCGGATCTTTACCAGCAGATGGGGCAGGCGCTGGATATCCACACCGAGAAGAACGATTTTCAGAGCGTGGGCGATCTGCTGGATGATTATATCCGGCATTTGGACGAGAAACCCAAGTACATCCGCACCGGCCTGTCCAAGCTGGACGAAAACCTGCACCTCGTGCCCGGCAATTATTTCGTGATCGGCGGCAGGCCCAGCGCAGGCAAAACCGCTCTGAGCCTCCAGCTTGCTGCCGGTATGGCCAAGCAGGGCAAGCGGGTGTGCTATTTCTCGCTGGAAACAGACCCGGCCACACTGCAGGCCCGCCTGATCGCAAACCAGCTGTATGCTCCTCTCTCGGCAGTCAAAAATAAAACGCTGTCCATGAACGAACTTGACCGGCTGGCTGATATGAAGCGCTGGCCGCTGTTCATCCGCTCTGCTGCAGGTAAGGGCGTGGCGTGGATCAAGGCGCAGGCCCTCCGCATGAAAGCGGATATCATTTTTGTGGACTATTTGCAGCTGATCCATGAGCGCGGCAGCAGTGACCGGTACAACGCAATCACCGAAATTTCCATTGCGCTGCATGAACTGGCCCAGACAACCGGCATCCTCGTTGTGGCTCTGGCCCAGCTGAACCGTAACGCTGCACGGGCTGAACCGTCCAACGCGGATCTGCGTGAATCCGGCCAGATCGAGCAGGACGCAGATGCCATTTTGCTGCTGTCAGCTGACGGTGACACCTATTTCAGCCGCCTGACCAAAAACAAAGAGGGCCGCGTGGGCAATGCCGGGCTGGAATTTGACAAGATGACGCAGCACTTTACCTGCGTGACCGCAAATTAACAAGAGGAGCCGCCCGGCGGGGCGGTATAGGAGGCAAACAAAATATGGATGGAAACATAAGTGTTTGCTACAACATGGACTGCATGGAGGGTATGGCGAAAATCCCTGACGGGTATTTTGATCTTGCTGTTGTAGATCCTCCATACTTTTCCGGCCCAGAGCGCCGCGGGTATTATGGCTGCAAGTCAAGCAAGATCGGCGTTCGTCGTGTTGACTACCCTGTGACGGAATCGTGGGCGGTTCCGAGCAAGGCTTATTTTGACGAACTGCGCCGGGTAGCTGCGCACTATATCGTCTGGGGCTGCAATTATTTCGACTACGAGTTTGTACCCGGTAGGATCGTGTGGGATAAATGCAACCAGAGCGCAAGTTTCTCGGATTGTGAGCTTGCCGCAACAGATCTGTTTGACAGCGTGCGTCTGTTCCGGTTTATGTGGAATGGTATGCTACAGGGAAAGAGCATTTCAGAGGGGCACATCATGCAGGGAAACAAGGCCCTGAATGAGAAGAGAATCCACCCGACGCAAAAGCCTGTTGCCCTGTATGACTGGATTTTCCAGCGGTACGCCAAACAGGGATGGAAAGTGCTTGACACACACCTCGGCAGCGGTAGCAGCAGGATTGCAGCCTACAATGCCGGGTTGTCCTTTGTAGGGTTTGAACTCTGCAAAGAGTATTTCGACCGGCAAGAGGAACGCTTTAGCGCATACACCTCGCAGCTGGATATGTTTCACCTGATGGACAACCTTATGGGGGAATAAAGGGAGGATGCAGTCCGATGACCTATGAAGAAAAAAAGGAATGGCTGCGGCGGTATCGCAAGGCTGCCCGGATGGAGAGGATAAAGCTGGACGAGGTGGAGCAGTACCGCGCTGCTGCCGAACATGTTACACAGGTATTGTCCGGGATGCCCGGCGGGGCCGGTGACGGTCAGGCGCTGCCCAGAGCGGTGGAGCGTATCATGGATGCCATGCAGGAGGCAAACGCTCAGGTCATGGAGTGCCAGCAGATCCGCAAGGAGGTTATGGACACCATGGCCCAGACCCTTGATATACAAGATTATGGCATCCTGTATATGCGGTACATTGACGGCCTGAAGTGGGAGCACATTGCCGTCAAGATTGGGATGGACGTGAGCCGGGTATACCGGCGGCACAAGGCCGCGGTGAAAGCGCTGGACATTCCAGAAAGCCAGTGAGCGCACTGTTTCGCACTGTTTTTGATGCAAGACGCACTGTTTCGCACTGTTTTGGGGACAATGCGCACTGTTTCGCACTGTTTCCGCTATGGTATCATTACGCTGCAAGAGCCGTAAGGAACCGGAGGGCATCCGGCACCCTGCGGCTTTTGTATTGCCCGGCTGCGACAGGGGAACACCTTTTCCGACCAACAGCCTGAATGTACCAGCCGGGCGATTTGCTTGCTATCCAGTGGCACCGTCAGGGTCTGCACCCCGGCGGGACCTTTGAATAGACGCGGGTTTCTGGACATCATCCCACAATGTGCGTGACAGCGAAGTCAAGCGGGTTCCCTTCCATTCTGCCCAGTAAGCTGCCGTTGCGGGCAGCTGCGCACATTCCATGCCGTTGTAGCTCAAGCAGAGCACCGTCCGGTCAGGGCGGGTCACGATGCCGGTACAAGTCCGGCCAACGGCTCCATATTTACCACCCCGGCCTCGTTTGTACCCCGGGGTCATTTTGTACCCTGCCCCTGCCGCGAAGCACCCCGGCCCTGCAAAAGGCCCCGGAGTGTGCCCGGCTGGGTGCAAGCCTGCCTGCCATGTGCAGGCTTTTTGTCTGTCAGGAGGTGATCCCCGCATGGGCAACCCGCGCTATGCCAACGGCCAGCTGCGCCGGAAGCACAGAGCCCGGCTGCGCGCCATGGGCGGCGAATGCGGCATCTGTCACGGGCGTTTCGGGCCGATTCATTATGACGAACCTTCCGACGCACAGCACCCGCTATCCTTCGTGGTGGACGAGATCAAGCCCGTTTCCCGCTGGCGGGAGTTCGGCTACCCCTCCGCACGGGCCGCAGCGGAAGATTGGAGCAACCTCCAACCGGCACATTACTGGTGCAACGCCCAGAAGGGCAACAAAGTGGTGCAAAACGAGCCAAAAAGAAACGCAAAACGCACCAGCGCGCCACGGATCCGGGACGGTGAGT
>ERZ1024365.60-NODE-60-length-17505-cov-7.990258_pt1 | contig 17505 bp, 28 predicted proteins | sample MGYA00520788_ERZ1024365 | MGnify/ENA primary metagenome ERZ1024365 (study PRJEB33242, sample SAMEA3444265) | Homo sapiens | biome: Host associated; feature: Gastrointestinal tract; material: Stool | place: Uganda | collected 2011-01-01 ... | reverse complement strand
GAAAGATAAGATTATTCTTGAATGGGAGACGAAAATCGAAGAAGTAAAAGATGAACTCCAATTTTGTGAGCTTGCTTATAACCTCCATCCTCACAATTACTTCCGACCACAGGTTACAATTCTTTACTATATCGCCACTTTTTGTCCTCCAACCATTTTTCTTCCATTGCTCGGTCCAGCCCTTTGTGATTGCATTTACAACATATGCAGAATCAGAATGTATCTCAATTAACTCATAGCGTAATTGATCACCATTGGATACAATGCTTTGAAGTGCCTCTTTAACAGCCATTAACTCCATTCTGTTATTTGTTGTTTCCAATTCGTGCCCCGAGATAACCTCCGTTCTATCCGGATAATTGAACATTGCTGCCCATCCACCAGGTCCAGGATTACCAGAACATGAACCGTCTGTGAACACTCTTAACTTCATCAATTTCTCCTTTCCAATTCTTTGTTCTTAATTGCATTAAACAGCCATATAACTGTTTTTGCTAATACCTCATAGATGCTACAACCATACACATCAACTAATTTGGTTATTCCTGTTGTTACGATATTGTGGTATATATCCACATTCTCATGTATGTATACTGGGATGATTTTTACATCTACATAATATCTGCGGCATATTAAACCTAACAACTTCTCAATTTTTGATTGTGGTATTTTGCCATCAAATTTCGCCAACGGCTTGATATTGTGCAACACTTTTTGTAATACTTGTTGATCAGCCTCTTCACGACAATCCAAGTTCAACATTTTTTCGATTTTATTGTTTTCCATTTTATTAACCTCAAAACGGCCATTATCCAAGTTGCCCTGAATAATGGCCGTTATCCTGGCACATTTTATTTAGATGTCCCAATCATCATCGTCATCGTCTGTTGCCTTTTTCTTTTCCTGCTTTGCAGGTTTGCTGGACTTTGCCTGCTTGGATTCTTTTTCCTCTTCCTCATCATCCCAGTCATCGTCTTCTTCCGGCTCTTCCGCTGCCGCATCGTCTTTTTTCAGTGCTGCAATGTAAACTGATGCTTTCTGTTTTGGCTCTACTTTGATGCCTCTCTTTTTGCACAGCTTAAACAGATCAATTGCTGATTTACCAGCATATTCGTCCTCTTTTTCTGCCTCGTCCTCATCATTGTCATCGTCCGGTTCGTCCTGTTTGCCACCGTCGCCTTTCAACAGATCAACATAATAGGACTTCGGTTTACCATATTTATTGGCTTTGATTCCTCTCTTGATGCATAACTCGTATAACTGTTTGGTTGTCATTGAAGACAGATCAACATCTGCCGCTTCATTTGCATCCTCACCTGCTACATCCTCTGATACATTTTCATCATCAGAATCTTCAACACCATCTTTCAGTGCACGTTCCATTTTCAACATGGTCATATGCTCCGGCATTGCACCAAACAATGTTCTGATGCCCTCATTTGTACCCATCTTTGCAATTGCTACAGACGTAAGTGGGAATTTCTTGCCTAACTCCTGGATAGCAGCTTTATCTGTTCCTTCTGCAATTACCTGTCTTGCTTCTTTCAGTGTCCAATTCTTTGCCATTGTTTTTGTCTCCTTTTCTCTTTTTGGCTTTTTTGTTTTGCTTTCCAGCATATATGATAAGCACTTTGTGCTTCATATCTTTTTCTTGCGTTTCTTTTTGGTTTTTGCTTTCATATTCCCAACCAATGAAACTACAGCAAAAGTTTTGAATTGCTCAAGCCTGTACTTGATTTCTTTCGTTTCCAAGAAATTCATGAACTCTTCCACACTATGATCAATAATAGTGAATGTTATGAAACCTCTCTGCGAAAAATGCCTGAAATACATCTCAATTTGACTTGATGCCATTTGTCATCCAACCTTTCTTTTAATTTATGTGTTTATTATACATTGCTATATAGCAATTGTCAACATGTTTTTGAAGAATTTTGTTTTTCTTCTTCGATTTTTTTGATTGCAACATTTAATGCATCCCTAAGGTTGTATAAACCTTCACTTTCCCTTATATGAAAGGCTCCTTTTAATGGCACTCTCATTTTGTAACCATCCTCATCAAATTCTACTTGTTGTACAATTGTGTACCCTCCCTTTGAGAAACTACTGATTACAAGGTCTTTGTTTTCCTGAACCCGAGCACGTGCCAATTCTACATATTTGGCATCATTACTCATTCTCATTTTCCTCCTCGACCACTGTTACAAAACGAACTTGGAAAAGCTCCTTGGTAACAATATTGTTAAGATGGTTGACCTCAATGTAATCATTAAGACCATTTAATTTAACAACACTCTCACCATCACCATCAACGGTGATATTTTTAATTCTGAACATCCCCAATTTGTATGCCGACACGCCAGGAATCTTAACAGTCACCTGCACGTCATTGCTAAACATCTGCATCAATTGGATTACATTAACCAACTGATCGTACTTGAATTTGAAACTCAAGTTTACACTACCATTTTCACTGAGGCTGTGCCCTTTGTACTGTGCCACAGCCGTTGTTTTTAATACCATTTTATTTTGTCCTTTACTAACTGCTATCTTGCGCTTTTTGTTTTGTTGTATCTTTTTTGTTGCTCTTCAAAGAAAGCATATCTTGACTCCAGGTTTGCGCCACGAACTGTTGGGCTTGCTGTTACATTCATGTGTACCACATCTGCCACAGCTTCCATCAATCCAAGGTCAAGTGGTTTTGGAGCTGTACCAGCCTCAATGTATTCAGCTACACTTGTGAAATCTTCTGGCTTTGCCATCAACCATACCTCACCAGTGTTTAAGAACTGAATTGCAAATACCGGAATCTTGTGTGCCACCATTGCATTCTTTTCAAGAATCCTGATATCGCTTTGATTTACCTTAATACTCTGTGCATCCGTACTTTTTAACTGGCAAATTACATAATCGTTTTGGCCATCCTCTTTTTCGACCCAACCGGAGCCACTATTCTTGGTTGGCTTCAATCCAAGGGACTCCATTACTTCTGCCTCGTTCTTTCTGTAGAACTTTGTTGATCTTTTCATCAACCACACCTCTTTGCTTTTATTTTTGCCGCTTTTTTCAATTCCTCTTGGCTTTTCAGTTTTGCATTGTACATGCAATCTGCTTTCAATGTTTTGTGGAATAACACTTCTACACAATCTTTACATAGAGTAAATTGCTGGCCACACAAAACCAAATCATACATCTCAAGTGTATCTTTGTATTTTGTACCACATTCATTACAAATGCTACTTTTGCTGGTATTCACTCTCATCTTGATCATTTATTCACCCTCCAATGTTTATTTTCGACCATTGTACGACACTAATACCAAATTGGCTATCATTGTCAAATACCTTTTGTCGTTTTGGCTTAACCTATCCGGCAAATCAAATCCTGTACTACCATCGAAGTCTTTGAAACAATAATAATATGTTGTTTTTTGGTATTCTTCTTTGGCCATTTGCTTTCTCAATTCAACCAATTGTTTTGACAACTGATCAAATTGTTTATCACTTATTACGCTTGTGTCCATTTGGTAATACAGGATACTGTGAACAATAACTCTTCTTTGTAGGTAGGATGCCCTTGTTACATCACTCCAATATATACTGGGCATCCTACTATCAAAATCTATGTACTTACTGCTCATTGTCTCTTATACCGATGCCAACGATCAGTCCGTCTTCCAGCTCCAATTCAAATCCTGCATCCAACATAATGCTAAGACTAATAGCGTTCCAAAATATTCGTTCATATGCATCCAATCTTCTCATTGTTATGCCACCTTTCCAGTAATTTTTGCTACCATTGTTGCTTTGTCGTAGGTTCTATACCATCTGCTACAATGGAGTGCCTTCATAACTCTGATTAACACTTTTCTGTTGACCTGCATTAAATCTTCCTCACCAAGAGTCTCAATACCTTCAAGAATCTCTTTTGCAAGGACTTCAACCTGATCGTTGGTAACTTCCTTAGCTTTTGTTCTTTTGGTACTGTTTTCCTGTTTGTGCTGTTTTTGGTATTCATTTACCATTGCATCTACAAGCATAGCTGATAACTCTGCTCTCTTGTATTTGCTGGCATTTTTGATACCATATTTTCCAGCTTCTTTTCTGATCTCTGCAACTTTCATCTGTGCTACTTTGTCTTCAAACTGTTTTCTCATTTCATTATCCTCCTAGATTCTTGTTAAATGTTTATTATTTACTTTATGATTAAAGTATACATCATTTGATTGCTAATGTCAACAGGTTTTTAGAACTTTTCGTAATAATATTTACTTGTCGAATCTTCACTGTTCCAATATTCTGTACGGAACATTTTAACTTCTACACAAACTTTGACTTTCTTGATTTCGACTGTACCACGTTCATAACTTGGGCTCATTGCTTCGTACCATTGTGCACCATCATCGAAGAAGTATGTTTTCCAATATCTGCCATATTCATCCATCGAAGATGTGTTGACTACATAATTCCAATGGTGTTTATCGAAGAATGCCTTCATATCTTTATTGTACTGCTCATAAGTTACTGTCATTTCTTTGTCCTCCAACCTTTGTTTATTTCTTTGTTATGATTATAGTATACATGCTTTATGCGTGTTTGGCAACAGTTTTTACTTTTTGTTGCTACTTTTTTGTAATATTGCAGCACTGTGGTATTTGCATCTTGCCGATTGCGTTGCGCGATAATATCCATTCCTTTTTCTACGCTCTTCTTTTACTTGCTGTCGCTCTTCTTGTTCCTTTTTGTAAAGCTCGCAATTGACATGGCATCCAACAACTCTATCGACGCAATGATAACATGCATGGTATGTTTGATTACTCATTATTGCTCCTCCTCCAATTTCTGGCCTGATACGAACCCGTACATTGCAATTCCAATAGCATCAGCTTTATTATCGTTGTATGTGTAACGATTGCCACATTCTTCAATAACACATTTTTTCTTTTTGGGCGATACCTCCTCTATGATGTACTTGCCATATCCTTTTTTGATACACCAATCAATTGTTGGCCACTTCTCACTTGGAAAACCATAACGATTGTTTGCTGGCCTAGATGTTCCTACGACCCTGCTTTTCCAACTACGTGTATCCACAGAATATACTTTTATACCATATTTGTTTGCTGTGTCAACTATGACCGCATTCAATGCACCAATCCCTTTGATGTAATTGATATTTAGGAAATGTTGCTCACCAGGCTTTGCAGATTGTAGCCGGATTCTCTCAATAATGCATATCACTTCACAGCTACCAAAACGCTCTGCCTTTCCAATTGCCTTGTTGAATATTGCATCCAGTTTTTCAGATAGCTGTTTACGCTTTTCAGTATTGTTTGCATTTGATTTTGGTTTGCTCTCTGTCACATATGCCAACAAACCATTGTATGCTACAGCTATTCCTGAATCAGCGTATGACTGATCAATACCAATTACTATTTTATTTGTTGTTTTGTTTTTCTTACACACCTTCTCATCACACTCCAAACAATCTAGGTACAACACATATCCACCCAAAGGACATTGCCTACCCATTATCTTTTTCTCCTTTTGTATTGGCTTCTTTCCAACACATTTTCCGTAGTGATCTTTTTATAGGTTTTATCCTAGCATCAACAATTGTCTTGACGTCAATAGTCCGCTCCATTTGTACCTCCAACTAAAAGAGGGGAAGGTGCCCTCTATAGCTTTACCTTCCCCATACCTTTGTTCCAACAAGCATCTTTCATAGGACACTTTTCTGCCCTTTTACAAGTATAACTTTTACACTGGCTACACCTTGCAACCATTTTATGTTCGTTGAATACCTTGCTATAATGATATTGGACTGCTTCAAGCCTATCAATATATGGTGCCAAAAAATTGATGTCGTAATCATATACAAATATCTTGAAGTCTTGTCCACCTTTATCATCACACAATACAAAACCTTTTGTATAATCCTTTCCATTCCACGTTCCTTTTGCTTTGGCTGCTTTGATACATTCATGCATGTACAATTGTAGCTGTTTGTGTGCCGACGGATGCGACTGCATTTTTTTGAATTGCATTGGATTGACTGATTTGATTTCTACTACCATCAGGCCATCAAAGAAATCCGGAATTTTGACAATAATATCTGGTGTGTAGCTTAATTGGTATTCATCATCGAATCTCGTTCGATCAGCCATTTTTGCTTTGGTATATCCAGCACGAATGAATAACCGTTGCCACTTCTCATGAATAGCATTGCCTTCCTCAAAGATTCTCTTTAAGCCAATTGGTACTTGTTCACCTTGCAACTGCTTATACAATAGGCTTAATACCTGTTGACGTAAACAAAATTTGTTTTCCGATTCAATAATGGCCGATGCATGCAAACCAACACGCTCTTGGCTTTCAAGTCCTCTTGTCATTACTTGCCGAACAAACTTGACCTCTTCGTCAATGTCTTTCTCAAGGTAAAACATTTTGTTCAGAATCTTTTCCAATTGTGCCGCTTCAGATGTTTGGATTTTTGTACCTGTTTGCATTGCACTCTTTTTGATATCATCAATCAGCCCCATCTGTTTCCTCTTCACAACAATTGCATGTTTCTTCATGATAACTACGTTTACGTTCCTGCACAATGTGCTGACAACCACAATGTGGACAATCAAATGCATCATATAACTTTCCTTCATTTGTCTTGCCCAGTGCTGCTGCCAGGCCTGTTTCTACCTCATCACGTACTGTATATCTTCTTTCACGTAATGCCGGGAACATTGTGTTGCATACTTTACATTCTAATAACATTTTATTATCCTCCTGCTCATCTTCTTTAATATTCTCATTTTCACAAACCAGCTCCATGTGCTGTTCACGCCAGTGCAACACATTTTCCAGTATATACGAACCATAACCTTCACTATCATATGACTTTCCAATCTCATGATAGACAATCACATAGTACGGCGCTTTCTCTGCCATTCTGACAACAATGTCTGCCTTGGTCACTTTCGTTTTTGCCTTTGTTATACCCATCACTCGTCCTCCTCTACAAATTCCTTTGGCACACGCTTCCCAAATTGTGCTGCTCTTGAAACCATCAATTCTTTTCTTATTGCTTGTACATCATCAAATGAAACAAACCCTCTGTCAAAGAAACATGGTATCTCACATTCACCCAAAGGATTGCATACCTTTGATTTTACTACTTTGCATTTCATAATAAAACCAACGACTTCTTCGCTAGCTGCATTTGCCGGATTCTTGTTTGGTATCTTAATCCACGCCCTACGTGCAACCTGGATTCTAAGACTGCATGCATGCTTTAATTTTCTTCCGCCAGGTGTATCAGTTTTCTCACCAAATAACATTGCCTGCATCTTGTCTCTCACCTGATTAACAAATATCAATGTCGTTCCTGTGACTTCGATGATTTCCTCTATGATTGGCAAATACTTATTCATCAACCTTGCCGTGCCACCAATTCTCTGTTCCTCAATAGAATCCTTTTCTGCTGATTTTAATACTTTTTCAGCATCATCCTTTGGTACCATACTTGGTACACTGTCAATACCAATCAATGGTATACCTGCCTTAGCAAATTGGATTGTTTTGTTGAATGCATCTTCACCGTATTTGGCTCTATACACCAACATTTGCTTTGGCTTGTTACCAAATACTTTTGCTCTTCCTGCATCAAACGTTCCTTCGATTGGTACGTCCAAACATAATGGGTGACGGCTACACAAATGATATAATAACGTTGTTTTCCCAGAACCTTCCGGACCAAAGATTTCAACAACTCTGCCTTCTGGCATACCGCCGCCAATAATTGCATCTAAATCTTCAATGCCTGTGCTCCAGCGATCAATCTTCAAATTGGCATTTTCTGAACCAATTGTGTAAATAGCTCCTTTGCCTTCTTTTTTATTGATGGCGTTGCATAACTTGATGATTGCTTCTTTATTTGTCTTTGCCAACGTTAGCACCTGCCTCATCAACTCTCTCAAGGTATACACTACCATTTTTCATGTATGCCCGAACAAGCATTCCTTCTTTTTCGATTACATTGGTCAACGTTCTGTTCATATCATTGTTGTTGTTCCAATGTTCCCACATATCTTTTACCTCTACAATATCTCCAAAGGTTCCTGTGAGAAAAAGTTCCAATGCTTTTTTAGCTTCGTCATACTGCATGTTCTTTTTTCTACGTGCTCTTTCATTGATTACTTCTTTGTTTACTCGTGCAAGGTACATTTACTTGCCCTCCTTTTATTTTTAATCTTCCAATGCTTGTTTCATTTTTGTTATACGTGTTTGGCTTTTTTCAATCCTACGTCCAATTTCCGTATATAATACTTTTGTTGGCACATTTTGTAACAGTGATGCAATTTCATCTTCTGTCATTCCTTTTATTCTGTTGCCCAACTCTTGACTCTCAAGTTCTGAAACCATATTAACCTCCTTTAATTATATTATACACCACAGTATACTTTTTGTCAACAATTATTTGCTATTTCTTCATATTTCTTTACCGTCTCACTTAGGTCGCCAACGTCACACGATTCAACAAATTGTCCATCAACTAATATGTCGTAATGGTCCATAACCTTCACATATGACACTTTGCCACCTTTATCGTTAGCAACAAGTATTGAAGTTCTAGCTGTTGGGAAACAACGTATTAAACGCTGATACATTTTGTTACCAACATCTTTTGTTACTTCTTTCCTTTTGCCACTATTCCCTACGATATAACAACGCTTCTTTTTTGTTGTCTCGTTGTAAACAGTAATGAATACCCATTTTTTTCTTATGAATTGATGTATGAAATACACATTGATTTTTCTGACAATTATATCCACTTTAACTCCTTATAAGAAAAGAGGTGGCATTAGCCACCTCCTCCATTTTATTTGCTAAGAAGACTATACACTTCAGCTCTTAATGCCGGGCTCTCTTTGAACAATCCTCTCACCACTGCACTATTTGTTTTTGTTCCAGGCTTTTTGATACCTCTTGCCGTCATACAACTATGCTCAGCCTCAACAACCACCATTACGTCGTGCGTCCCAAGAATCTTCTCCATGATGTATGCAATATCAGTTGAAATTCTTTCCTGCAACTGTAACCGTTTGCAAACCATATCAACGATTCTTGCAATCTTGCTCAAACCAATTACTTTGCCATCTGGGATGTATGCAACTGAAATTTTCATATTGTACATCAATGCAAGATGATGTTCACAATAGCTGAAAGCCTCGATATCTTTCATTAACACAAGGTCTTTCGATTCTGGCTCTTCAAAACACTTGCCATACAATGCTGCAATCTCGTCATTGGTATACTGCATACCTTCAAAAACCTCTGCATACATTTTGGCGACACGCTTTGGTGTGTCTTTCAATCCTTCACGTTCTGGATTATCACCCAAAGCCTCAAGAATCATTTTCACTGCCTCTTCAATTTTCTTTTTGTTTTCTGTGTTAAATGGTTTCATTACACACCTCTCTTATCTGGCGCCCAAATCAACTTGTGCATCTGCAACTGGACTCTACAATTGAACAACTGATGTTCCAGCAGGTAAGCAACGATATCTGCCGGTTTGATCTGTCCGAACACCGGGCTTACAAAGATGTGTGGCTGACAGTGAAGTGAATCAATCACATTTATCATTTCGTCCATATCTTCTTTTGTCCCTACAACAAATTTCAACACATCTTTGCTTCTCAGCGTCTCTGCTCGTTCAAGACTCATCCTACTTCCCATACCACTTGAAATACATTTCCAATCCATCGTAAAGATTACGTTTTCTTTGGACCGTTTACCAAACCGAAATTCATCTGGTACTGCACATGTCCCGTTTGTTTCTACATTCACACTGAATCCATTATCCAATAGCATTTTGAGCAACTTTTCAAAACCTGGGTGTACCATTGGCTCTCCACCTGTGATAGTAACATTTGGACAGCCAAATCCACCTACAAAGTCTACAATTTCTTCAATGGACATTGTGTCACATTCGCCTTCTTCGTATTTCTGGTTTGCATACCGTGTATCACAATATGAACAATCAAGATTACAACCGTACAACCGAATAAATGTTGCCGGCAAACCTGCCCGTATTCCTTCGCCTTCGATGCTATTAAAAATTTCTACAACTTTCATTATTTTACCTCTACTCCATATTCATCATGGCCTTTGCCACCGATTCTATCTATGAATGGTGCAATATACTGTGCAACATTGCCTTCGCTTTCCTGCACCTCAACCATCCAACAACAGCCAACCTCACAAATCTTATTTACTTCGTCAGCAATCCACTTTGCCATATTTTCTGCAGTTGGGTTCATTCCATCCGGTAACACATTGTTGATGTATTGATGGTCAAGTTTCCCATGGATTGCTTTTTTAACTTTTGCAAAATCAACGATCATCCCATATTCCGTCAATTCATTACTTTCACAATGTACTGTAACGATCCAATTATGACCATGAATGTTACTGCATTTACTCTCATATGGCAATTTAAGGTTATGTGCTCCTGCAATTTCCATTCTTTTACTTACACGATACATATTTATTCCTCCCAACTTTTATCTGGCATGTTATTCCATGCACCTGCTTCAATCTCAAAAGAATGCATATTATACTCAAGATTACTTAAACGTGGCCCACCAATAAAATCAATAGTACCTTCTGGACGTTTGGTATCAGCAAAGATATTGACACCTGCCTGTGTACAAATGTATGCATATGCACTATCACATCCACGTACGAATCTAAACCGATTATGAATACCATTGATTATCACCGGACTTTCACTACATCCAAGCAAATGTACCTCCATATCATAACGGTTGTACTTTTTCATGAAGAAATCCAGTGCATCTGCTGCATGATATCTAATGTATTTTTCACCGGTTTCCTCAACAAGGAACTTCGAAATACCAATTGCCTTTACATCCGGCCACTGTATAAACTCTTCTGCACACTCAATCCACTCGGACAATGTACTACCTTGTGGAACCGCCATGAACGTAAACGGCGGATTGCCGTCATAATACATCCTGATTGTTTCCAGCGCAGCTCTGCTCTTACGTAACGTACCTTTTCCATCCAGCAATACATCAGGCAGAACAACCTGTGATGGCTTGATTTTCTCGTATTCTGCAATAAGCTCTTCAATATTCAACTGATCACCCTCTGCTGCACCGTTGTCCATCAAAACAAAACAATTCTTCCGATTTGCACAGTTTGCATAGAAATCAGCGTATTCTTTGTTCTTTGACGAAATATTTGCAAGGCACATATGATACGGATTTTTTTCAATGGTGTGTAAACTATTTACCGGCACAATTTCCGCCACTTTGAAATTTTTACGATTTACAATTGCTTCAACATCCTTCTTTACTTCTATCAAAGGTTTCCTTGCATTGATGGTAAAATAATCAACGCTGTATTCCTCGAAAAACTTTTTGTACATCCTCTCAATAGTATACAGATCATTTACGCCGATGTAATCATCGCCACGAGCACCAATTCTTTCTGCTACCGTTTCAACATCGCAATCAAAATAGATTACTGTTATTTTCTGCATCAACTGTTTGATTGTTTGTTCACATCTTGCCATTAGTGGCTCTCTACGGCTTGTGACCCAACTATAAACAAAATCATCTACAATACTAGCCCTATCATAGATAACATTTTTACCAGATTCCATCAAAGTCTTAACACGGCACAAGCGGTTGCTCATTTCAAGGTCTGGGCTTGCCCCAATGTTACTGCAGCTCTCTTTGATGAAAATATAGCTATCATCAAGTACACGTTCCAAATACTGTGCAACACTTGTTTTACCAGTTCCATCCATACCAGCTAAAATATAAATCATTCTTTTTCCTCCAAATCTTCAACAATCTTTACGTATTCTGGTGTGAGCCTGAAATAGCTCATGTTAATATGCCGCATTGCAACAGCACAATCAGAATATTCACCATTATACCTACTTGCCAGTTTAGCACAATTCAATTCTGCTACCTTTTCCATATTGATGTGCAAGCCATTGCATATTGCTGCAATATACCACAATGTGTCACCAAGCTCTTCTGCAATTCTTTCCAACGATACCTCATCGTTGTTATAATACTTATGTTTGACCAAACTGGCTACTTCTCCTGCTTCTTCGGTCAAACCTATCACCCAATGAGAAATCTCATCTTTCTCACTTGAATGCTGCTGTACTGCCACCTTGGCCATATCCTGGTATTCTTTAATCCTCATAAACTACTGCTCCGTTCTCACCGTCCTCATCAACAGTGATTGTGATAGCTCTCGTTGTACCATAACGGTTCTCCAGCTCCGCCAACAATATAGTAGCAATCTGCTCACAAGACATTGTCCCAAGCTTAGCTACCTGTGCGCCTTTAGTTAAATTCGTGTGGATACATTTATCAACAAAATGTTTCAACATAATGAATTCAACTTCTCTGTCATTGTGGTACACATCCATTTCTACTTCCACACCAAACATATGTCTGTGCTCTTCCCTGAGGTAAGCTACCTCATTTGGTGCTCCAGGAAAACAATGTGTTCCTTCAAATTTTGTTTTGCAAAAAATAGACGTTTGCATATTTTTTCTCCTTTTTATTTTATTTGCTCTTCAAAGCCCTTGTTTTATTATAATTATATTATACACTATAACGACTGATAAATCAACATTTATTTTTCTGCTCGACTGTACAACGACGCATTGTATGTTGTCACCTTTTTGATGTAGCGTTGCTTGTTGAATTCAAGTGCACCTTGTTCTTTGAGAATGTCAATCACGCGTTGTGTTACTGTACGTCCTTTACAACGATCATAAAAGTTATCATACGAAGTGAATACGCCATTACGCTTCCGCTCCTCCAATATGAATTGTGCAGCTTTTTCCCCAATGCCTTTAATATCCTGCAAACCTTTTTGCAATACATATTCACCTTCGACTTTTCTCAACGACGTTGATGGCTGTGAATAATTAACGTGTGGCAAAAACAATACAATGCCATCTTTAACTGCATCATTACAGAACATATCTTTATCTTTATCTGTACCAGCATATTTGATTTTCACATACCAGAAAAATGTTGGATAATACGTTTTGTAGTACATCTCTTCCATCGAAATGATGCAATAGCCTGCTGCATGCCCTTTATTGAAAGAATATACCAACAACGAATCCCAAACATTCTCTGCCTCTTCTTTGGTTAATCCATTTCGTGATGCATTGGTTACGAACTTAACATGTAAATCAGTTCCAGTGTCTGCAGCATACTTATTCAAGATGGCTACTGCCCTTTCCTTAAATCCATGCTTATTGGCTTTTAACACTTTATCTGCCTCATTCCATTCCAATCCACCAATGAATACACATATCAACAACAACTGTTCCTGATACACCACCGTACCATAACTTTCCTGCGTATATTGATACGTAACACTTTCCGTGTCCGCCGTGCCACTTAATTTGTTGCTTGCATATAATTCAGGCATACCTTGTCCCAAAGGTCCAGGCCTGTTCATCGCACATGTAGCTACAACGTCATCAAAACAATCACAATGAATTTCATCAAGAATACGTTTTGCCGTCCCACGCTCAAATTGGAATATACCTGCCGTATTTCCCAAACGGAACTGCTTAAGCATTTTTTTGTCGTCAACATAACGTATATCGAAACCATTTTTATGTGCCAATTTCCTACATTCACCAATTGATTGCATCGTCTTTAATCCCAACAGATCAAACTTGATGATATTGATATCATTTAAGTCTTCCAGATTGAAAGCAGAATAAATGTTACCAGCCTTATCTTGCCTCAAAGCAGTATATTGTAACACGTTACCAGAAGTAATAATAACACCAGCAGCATGTGTTCCTACGAACCTTATTTTTCCAAACAATTTAACAAAGTGGCCAATGATATTATCATACTTCCGATTAAGGTCATCAACATATCCTTGGTCGCACCCATACAATAACCCTTCTTCGTCAATTGACCCATCTTCCTGTTTGTACTTGCTTACTAATTTCTTGATGCTTGAAATTACTTCTTTATTTGCTTTGACATCATGCAAATCCACTTTCTGATCAGTTGGTAGACCACACGCCTTGGCAAGCTCATTCACAGTGTTATCAATCTGATATAAACCATACGAAGAAACACGAGCACTCTGCCCCGGGTACTTGTTGATCAAATACTCGATGACTTCTCCTCTACGTCCCATCTCAAAGTCAATATCAATATCAGGAAATGCTTTTTTATCATACCTCATGAAACGCCTGAAATCAAGATTGAATCTAATACTGTCAACCTCTGTAATATGCATTGCATAAGCAACCAAACAGTTACATACAGAACCCCTACCCGGGCCAACACATATTCCATGATCTTTTGCCCAGTTTACATAATCGGCCACAATTAAAAAATAATCGATGAATCCATTGACCTTAATTACATCCAACTCCGCTTTGCAACGATCTACGTATTCCTTGGTGTATTGCCCTCTTTTCTTCAATCCTTCTTTGATTTGTTTGATAATCTCTTTATAACTATCCTGACCGCCAATTTTTGGTAATTTTAATTCCAGTCCATCAAGAATGTTGTCTTCTACTTTATCCTCAATCTCTTCAAGATTGTTGACCATCTCATTGGCCATTTTGCGTACCTTAATGCCGTAATCTTTTCTATGCATATTGGCAAACCTTTTCTTGATCTCAATTTCTGTTGGCATATACCTTTCTTCATATGTACCACGTACCCAATCAAGGTCATGTTTATCCATCTCGTGCATTTTGAGATATGTATCAAAATCCTCTTTTCTACCTCTATGTGAATCAGATGTCAAGATGCACTTGATTTCCATTTGCCGGCCAAATTCAATCATTGCAATGTTGATTTTCTCCTGCAAGCCCTCTTCTGATACTTTATATGGCTGGATTTCAATATACAAATCATCGCCAAATATTCTCTTTAATTTTTTCAAATACTTTTCCGCTTTATCAGGTTTACCTTGTGCGATACACTGTGACGAATAACTTGCTACGCATGCAGTAGTACAAATCAGCCCTTCGTGGTATTTTTCCAGCAATTCAAATGTCCATATAGGATTGTAATATTTTTGTTTCTCACCTTCATACTGTATTGTATTAAGATTTTTGTACCCCTCCAAGTTCTTTGCAAACAAGCACAGATGGTATCCTCTTTCCTGCTCTTTATATGCCGGCAAAAAATAACCTTCAACTCCAAGGATAGCTTTTATCCCTACTTCTTTGCATGCTTTGTACGTTTGCACCAAACCATTCGTATTGCCATGGTTGGACGTTGACAATGCTGTATGTCCAAGTTCCTTTGCCAGCTTCGCCAATTCGATAGGTTTGCCAAAACCATCAAAGCGACTAAACATATCATGTCTATGTAAATCGTTCATCCTTACCTCCAAAAAAGGCGGAACAATGTCCGCCTTAAATCAGGACATCAGATTATTCATCTTCCCATTCATCGTCGTCCTCTTCATTATCATCCTTTTCCTCCAATAAGTCAATATAATATTGCTTATCTTTTCTAGGCTTTGCCGCGATACCTTTTTCCTTGCACATATCATACAATTCTTTCGCAGACATTGAAGAATAATCTACTTCCTCATCCCAATCCTCTTCACCGTCGTCATCATTGCCCCAATCGTCGTTTGCCTGATCGTACTCCTCCAGTTTTTTGATGTAATAACGTTCGGACTTTTTAGGCATTACATCAATACCTCTGTCGTCACATAATCTATACAATTCACGTGCGGACATTTCCTCATAATCCTCATTACTCTCCGGCTTGTTCATTGGTGTCTTTTTACTCTTTGTTTTCTCACCATCATAATCTTCATCTTCGCTATCTTCGTCCGGATATGCCTTGGCAATACACTGAAGGATAGCACTCTTTGAAAGTGGCTTTGCTTTACTATTCTTAAATGTATTTTTATCCTGCGGCACTACTGCATATGTGGTGTTCTGCTGTTTACCTGTTTTGGTAATAACAAGGTCACGATCAAGTAATGTACCATAATCCTCATACAGTGCCATAATTGACGGGATAGCTGTACAGTTGTTTACCGCCTGCATAAGAATCTTAACATCTTTTGCTTCATAATCCCACACAGACCAAACAAATAAACTTCTTGTACGAAGACCTTCCATCTCACAATATTTGCAATCTTTTCCGTACATTTCTTGGCAAGGTACATTGATACCTTTTTCAAAACTGTCATGGAATATAATTTCCATTCCATCCTCGAAATCGTTCAAGAAACGAATTCTTCTTTTTTCTCCTTCTCTAAAATAAATGAATTTACCTTTGCTCTGTCCAGACTTTTTAGACTCTTCTTTGATTTTATCAAGAATACCCATTATTTTTCCTTTCTTGCAACTATCAGGCTACGGGTTTTGGCTCCATGTCACTTGCATATTCTTTGTTCTGTTTGTTTGCTGTCGTTTCCCTCATTTTGACAGCCTTCCGAACATACCCTTTGCTTACACATCTATATCCTACCGCTTACGCCTATCTTGTGCCAATTTGTTCAATGTTTTTTTGTACATCTTATTGAATACATGTTCATCCATTTCACCAGGGTCTTTGTAACCTTTCAAATAACAAAACCTAGTTACACCAAATTTTGTCTTTAGAAACTCCGTACCTTGCCTACCACATTTATCGTTATCCAAAGCACTTATAACATAATTGACACCAGCAGCCCTCAATTTGGCAATTTGCTCATTTGTCATTTTCCATCCAAGGATTGCCACAACATCTTCTCTGATGCCTAAACTTTCCATATTCTGGACCATCTTCAACCTATCCATGTACCCTTCGACCACTATTACATAATCTTTGTTTCCATAGGTACCAACCAATGTATTCCTACGACTGAATCCTTCGTTGTACAAATATTTCCTTTTTGCCTCAACATTTGGCTTATCTGTCCTACACACCCAGCCATGAAACACACCATTGTCCAACATCGGAAACACTATTGGATAACTATAATTGTAAGTCACTTTGGCTCCAGACATATTCAACGTTTTTGCTTTGAATCCCCTATGCTTCATGTATTCTTTGGTCTCAACCACTTCTTCGTTTTTTGGCTTGCACCAATTTACTTTCGACAAACCATAATAATAATCATGTGCTTCATCGTATGCTTGTTTATCCTCTTTTCTTTTCTTTACCCGACCAGACAGATCAATCCTTTTAACTTTGCTGCTCTTCAAAATTTTGAAGTATTCCAAACCAGATTGCAAATCATCCTTATCTTTGTTCATTTTTCTAACAAATTGAAATGCATCCCCTGATTCTTGGCAACCAAAGCAGAAAAACCTACCTGTTCCGAAATCTATTGACATGCTTGGTGCTATATCATTATGAAATGGACAAACAATCTTTTGCTCAGCACTTGCACTTTCTGGCATCAAACCGTAATAATACAATACCTTGGCTAACTCTTTGCCACCACAACTAAA
>ERZ1024365.59-NODE-59-length-17518-cov-16.822253_pt1 | contig 17518 bp, 2 predicted proteins | sample MGYA00520788_ERZ1024365 | MGnify/ENA primary metagenome ERZ1024365 (study PRJEB33242, sample SAMEA3444265) | Homo sapiens | biome: Host associated; feature: Gastrointestinal tract; material: Stool | place: Uganda | collected 2011-01-01 ... | reverse complement strand
CGACCACCGAGATCTACACTCTTTCCCTACACGACGCTCTTCCGATCTCGAGAAGTGTTAAAAAGGTTAAACATAGGTAATATGGAAGTAAAGATAGGAAAAGGTCTTTTGCCTCAGATAGAAAAGCCATTCGAGTCTAGCAATAATAAGATAACGCTAGATGGTTTAGTGAAGTTTCTAAAAGAAATGGACGAGCAGTATAACCATAGAGTAAATACCAGACGTGAGCGTTATGCTCAGTTGCTATGCAAGGATGGTAAAATCCGCAATGTGATAGTTGTAGAAGAAAAGAAGGAATCAGAGGAATGGGGTCCTAGATTCTACTATTATACAGAGACAGATAGCGGCATTATTCCTGCATCATACGACGATATTATCAACAAATTTGTTAAACATTAAAACAATATAGATATGACATTAGAAGAAGCAAAGAAGATATTAGAGAAAGAGTTTGCAGTGATTGGTATTCACAAGTCAACAGAGCCATTTGAGTTTGACGAGAGTGGCTGGATTGAGCATGAGAAGCCTTCTGTGCTTGAAGCTTTCCGTGTCTTATCCAAGGAAGGTTATTATATAACCATTAGCGGACATGATTACAATATGCGTAAGGAACGTTTGGAGAAGGAGTACGAAAAGAACGTCAAGGCTCCCGGTCCTGGCGAAGAGCAGTCAAAGGAAGGTGATCTGAAAGCAGCAACAAAGATGTTTGGTGCGCAGGCAAGGGAAATTATGCGCCTTACGGCTGAGAATGCAGAGTTGCGTGAAACCATTGATAAGAAGAAGGAAGGCAACCCTGCCCTTAAAGAATCAGCCTCCCAGTTCAACGATGCCTTGTTGGATGAGCAGGCGAAGGATCTTAAGCGTCTCGGCAAGGAGATTTCCAAGTTGAACGGCATCATCCACAAGAAGAACTTGAAGATTGATGAGTTGGGAAAGGAGAGCTCTAGACACCTAGAAGGAAAGATGAAGATGTTCGGCGAGAATTTTGATTTGGAACAGATGTTAAAGGACAAGAACGCTGTTTTGGCTGACGTTGCCGAGGGACTTCGCCTTTCAAAGATTCGTGAGAAGAATCTGACCGAGTTATGCCAGAAGTACGTGAAGGAGGTTGAGGATTTGAGGGAGCAGCTTGCCGATAAGGTTGTTGACAAGATTGATGCTCAGGCTTTGAAGAGTGCCGAGAGTGCTCTCGCATGGAAGGAGAAGGTGATTGCAGAGAAGGACGATGTGATTGCCGACTTGGGCAAGGAGTTGACCGAGAGCAAAAAGAGGGTTGAGTGGGTGCGCAATGCTTCCAAGGAGTACTGTGACTATGGCGTGGCTGCAAACGAATTTATCAAGAAACTGTCTCGCTTGTATATTCTTGCCAGCAACAACGGTAACATTGATGTTGAAATGCTTGAACGCTGTAAGAACTATCAGACTTATGGTTTTCCTGCTAATTGCAATAGAGAGACCAAGAAGGAGATCAATGATATTGCCAGAGGAAAGGAAAACAAGAAGCCTCGCATTCCTACGCCAGAAGAGCCAAAGCATGATAATAGCTTTAAGGATTTCATAAGCAAAACTATTGATAATTTTAACAGAAGAGCTGCTGAACTCGGTTGCGTAGGAAGCAAGGACGGCAACGGCATCTTCGATCAGTTGGTTGGGGTTGATATTGCAGAGGAAGGTGGTGACCGTTCTGCTACTATTGTAGAATGCGGTAAGGATATTGATGATGTATTTGAGGAAATCAAACGCTTATGTCAGGAGTAAATAATCAGAATACACAGCAGCAGAAAAGGGTACCAGTTTCCATTAATGGGTACCCTCAGGCTGTACATGATATGATGAGGGCTAAGTACCCTGATTATGATCAGGTGATGGGACTGGGGAACCAGACTATGCAGGGTGCTCCTAGTGGGCAGGCTCCAGCGGTTGCTCCCCAGCCTATGAATATGAACGTGTTTCAGCAGAATGGGGGCGTTACCGGCAAGCTGGAAGCTCCTGCTGTTCAGACTCAGCAGGCACAGCCGGCGGCTTCTTCCGTACAGACTCCCTATCTGGGTGATGCAGCAGAGAAGACTCAGCAGCCTCAGACCAGTTTCGAGGGAATGCAGCAGCCTCCTACAGGATGGAAGGAGGACGGTACACCAAGCTATGATGCGCTTTCTTCCGCTTTAAGTGGCTACCAGACGGTACAGAGCAAGCAGGTTCCAGAGTTCCAGGCAGACCCTTCCCAGAGGGATGGCGGTTTCTTCGGGTGGCTGGGCAAGTTGATTCCCAGGAGCCGACCGGGTATGCGTGAGGGTGAGACTCCTGAAGAGTATGACCGCAGGATCACCACCAACCGAGAGCGTTTTGCGGCATTCGCAGATGCCATCCGTCACATGGGCAACATCGTGAATACTTCCAAGGGTGCGCCTTTGCAGGTGTTCAACGACCCTACCGCCATGATGGAACAGGGCTACCAGAACCGCAAGGCTCAGAGACAGAAGCAGGCTGCCATTGATGCAGATGCGGCTTACAAGCAGGCGAATCTTGACTTAAAGAGTGCTGCCGCCAGAGCAGATCAGGCTTACAAGCAGTATCTGGCAGGGCTTCGAGGTGATAATGCCCAGCTTGCCAAGGATAAGTTTGAATACCGTAAGGGCAAGGATGCGGCGTCTGCCCAGTACAGACAGGCGAAGGATGAGCGAGACTTCGAGTACAAGCAGGGACGTGACAGGGCAAAGGACGAGCAGACCAACAGAAGACTGAGCATTTCCCAGTATAACGCTACCCATAAGGGAAGCGGACGTGGACGATCAGGCGGTGGAGGCTCTTCTGCCAAATACGTAACTTGGGATGCAGAAGGAAGACCTCATTACGCATCCAACAAGACCATGTATGAAGCAAATGAAGCTTACTACAATGGAAATACTTCTGGCAATTCATCTACTTCTAGCAGCAAGGAAGTGTTCAACAAGGACGGTTCTACTACAAGAACCACCAACAGGCAAGGCGGTTCCTCTGTTGCACAGAGAGCAGGAGCACAGAGAAGACAGAGGGAAGAAGCCAGAAAGAAGGCTGCAAAGCCTGCCGGCAAGTCGAAGAACGGCTATAAGAATACAAAGAAACTTGGATTATAAACATTAATATATAATATATGGCTGGAGATAAATTTGACCAACTTTATAACGCCTTGAAAGCCGATGGCGCAGTATCGGGAACTAGAGAACATTTCAGACAGTTCGTGTATGCGCCTGGCAAGCAGGGCTATCATAACAGAAAGCAGCTCTATGATGCGCTTCACGCAGACGGTGCTGTTTCCAGTAATTCGTATGAGGAGTTTGCGCAGCGACTCGGACTTCATGCAGTAAATCCGAAGCCTCAGCAGCAGAAGCCAGTTCAGCCTGTCAAGAAGCAGACTATGAAGCAGAGAGCGCAGGAAGTCGCAGCTCAGTATCAGAAGTCAAGGCAGCAGAAGGCTCAGCAGCCTAGAACGGCTACTACTACAGGTACAGACTACGTGCAGAACTGGCGGTTGATGCACATGCGTAACGACCAGATGAATCCGATGCAGCAGGCTCAGGCTAGTAATGCGCGCGCACGCATGCAAAGAGCGCAGGAACAGGCTGAGCGTCAGGAGCAGCAGAGGGCTACCCCTATCAGCAGAAGCAGAATAACCCCTACTGCCAAGAACTTCAATGAGACAATGCAGCAGCTTTCTACTCCAGAGGCTAGACAGGCTAGAGCCAAGCAGCAGAGAGAGGACGATGCTAGAGCATTCGCCCAGTATGAGGTTGAGGGTAACAAGTTCGTAAGAAATGACGGACAGTCCGAAGGAATTTTGGGTAATGATTTGCTCAACCTTGTTGACTCTTCCATGAATGAGGCGCAGGAGTTGACACGCCAGCAGTATCAGCAGAACCTTGACAAGATGGGCGGTATCTATGCACCTCAATCGGTAAAGGAACAGGCTTTCCGTGATGCCCAGACGCAGGAACAGGTGAACCGTCAGAACGTTCTGATGAACAATCTCAGCAAGAAAATCAGCGAGATTTATTCGCAGAAGGGAATGCAGCGCCATATTGCCGAGAGCGCAGAAAGATTGAACATGGGTGTGGAGGAATATGTTGACAAGTACGTGACTCCAGAGATCATGAACTATGCTCAGAAGGCTCTGACGATGCGAAATCAGGAGGAAATCATGCCTCATGGTGCGCTTGACTATATTGCCAAGAACCTCAGCAACTCTATTATCGGTATGGTGGTGGCTCCATCTGTGATGTCTAGAGATACAAGACAGAGATTGCAGGAAGGTATTGCTATCGCAGATGGTGATGCAGAGATTCAGAAGGTTGCCGGTCACAAGGATGAGACCTATCGCTCGGGCATCGGTACGAGATTTGCATCTACTGCCGTAAACATGGCTGCAGATTCTGGTCCGCTTGCCGTAATCGGTGCCGGCGCAAGTGCTGCCGTGAATGCAGGAACCCGAGTTCTGACAAACGGACTGGTGAAGGCTGGCGTGATGAAGGCAGCGCAGAGACTTACCGCACAGCAGATGGCTTTCAAGGTTGCCAATATGACTACGGCACAGAAGATCATGTCGGGATTGGGCACTAGAACGGCAACAAGTTCGCTGAATCTTGCAGGATATTCGGGCGTTACTGCCGCATTGAGTCAGGCTTCTACTGGCGATGATACTTCTTTGCAGGCTATCGGCGAGGCAGGTCTGAAAGGTGCAGAACACGGTGCGGTTACTGGCGCCATGTTCGGCGTATCGGGTGCGGTGATGGCTCCATGGGTATCAAAGTTCGGTATTACCGGCTTGGAGAAGAGTACTGGAGAGCGATTGCTTCACGGCGCACAGAAATTTGGTGCTACGGCTGCTGGACTCGGCGTTGAGGCTGGAACCATGATGGTTGCAGACAACGTGACCGGCGATAAGGATATTTCCTTCGGCACTTGGCTGGAAGATGTTGTGATGGTTGGCGCTTTCAAGGCTGGCGAGCCTAGCAACTTCGTGAAGATGGGCAATATCCTGCATCATCTTACTCATAATAGCGGCGGTAATTTCGTGATTGGCAAGAATGCCAACGGCTCCCCTATCGCCGTGGATATTCGTCTGACACCTGACGAGAAGAACGAGTTGATTTCTTCTGCATCGGGAAAGAATCTGATGGATGCTTTTGTGAAGGTGGACCGTGCATCGAAGACCGCACCAAGAGACCCGAAGTATAAAACGGCATACACGGATTTCATGAACGACCCAGAGGTTTCTCAGAGCACCAAGGAGAAGGTGAATGCGGCAATGGGACTGTTCAATACCACAAGGGGCAGAAGCTACCGCAGCGTGAACGATGTGAAGAATAAGCAGGTTCTGGAATACACCAAGAACGGAACGCTTCTTACACGTACCTCTTATAAGAATGCCGATGAACGCCGTGCTATCCTTTACAAGCAGAAGCTTTATCGTGATAATGACGATATGATGTCGCTGATGGGCTACGCAAGGATGAAGGATATGCAGTTCATAGATGATGATGGAACTGTCACTAATCTAGCGTTTAGATTCCTTAAAGAAAACGGATATGACGAGAATAAGGATATTACAGACCCGAATAATGCCCGACTGATTAATGAGTTGCGCAATCAGAAGAGTGCGCTCTATCTTGACTGGGAAAAGTATGCGGACAAAAACGGTTTGCTTGGCTACCTCAGATCAGAAAGCAGTACTGTTACTAACAACTTCATGGCTTCTATCAAAGAACTTCTTGGTAAAGAAGGAAGCATTGTTATTGATATTGACAAAATCATGCGCAAGGACCCAATGAAGCGTACCGATGAGGAGAACAGAATCTTCTATCATGTGAAGAGAGCACTCGAAGATGAACTTTTCCCTAGCTGGAGACCACACGCAGACCAGTCTGCCAGCCAAGGTAAGACGGTAGCCGAGGAGAATAATCTGGGTACGGACAACCCAGATGGCGGTGTTGTGGTGGACGAATTGCGCAATCTCCATAATGCGGAACAGGCGGTTGATGCAGCAATGGATAGCAATGATGTATTCAAGCAGACCTTCGAGAAGTTGCACCAGCAGGGCTTGACACCGGCACAGATTTACGATGCACTCATTCAGAATGGATTGACCCAAGAAGAGTTGACCCCACTTGCCCAATATATCAATGCGAACGCCAGAGTGCAGGGTATGCAGCAGGCTACTGCTGATGCCATCGAGGAAAACGTGAAGAGCTTTGTTTCTGATTGGAGCTATCACGGAACATTGAACGGTCAGCCAATGAATGGCGAACAGGCTTTGTACGTGCAAGACAGCAACGGAAGAACACTTCTTGTTGGTTCTGGTGATGTTGCCTTCGACCAGACTACAGGTAGAGCCAAGGAAGGCAGCGGTGATATGCTTGTCTGCTTCGACCCTAACACCAAGGAAATGGTCTATGTGAAGGCAGACGAGGTTACTCTATTTCAGAATCAACCTATCGACCAGTTTGCTGCAGAATATCGTCAGAGATTGCAGATGAAGAACTCTGAGCCTTACAACCAGGCGGCACAGGAGCAGGCTCTGCAGGATGCTGCAAAGCCTCAGCAGGAGCAGGAGGCACCACAAGATGATACCACAAAATCGGAAGATAGTACCACAAAAGAGGGTGATTTAACAAAAGATAATACCACTTTAACAAAAGTTGATACCACATCGGGCAAAGATAATACCACAAATGAGGACTTAGTACCACAAGAGCAGCCTCAGCCTACCCGAAAGTTTACAGATGGTTCCGATGTTCCTATGACTGAGGACAGCAAGGGAAGACCTACACCGGACTATGAGAAAATGACTCCTGAGCAGAGTGCAGAGATTCTTACTGAGGACTTCGGGGAGAATGCCGAGAAGGTAGTGGACGGACAGATTCAGAAAGCAGAGAAGACTTTGAAGGATGCCGAGAAGATGAAGGTGGACTATACCGCCGAACCTAACGACATCATGGAGCAGGAGACTTTGAAGAATCAGACTATTGAAGCTGCTAAGAAGCAGTTGGATCACGCTCGGAATATCAAGAAGGCTATGACTGCCAAGAAGGTTGCGGAGACTGTGGGTAAGACAGAACAGACTGAGGGCACACATGAGGCTGGCAGCGTGGCAGTACAGAAGTTTGTGAATGCGCCTAGACTGGTAGGCAACAAGCGCACAAGAATGCTGCCTGACGGAGAGACCAAGATTAAGGGACACTATGAGATTGTTCCGGCTGAAAGTCTTACTCCTTCTCATGATGTGAATAACGACTATAAAAAATCAGAGGGATTCCCTACCGATGCTGAGGGCAGAACCGTGAATGACCGTGACTATGAGCACGACAAGGCGGCTCAGCAGAATACGGACCAGATTGCCCGAAAGTATAACGGTATGGCTATCGAGCAGGTGCCAGTGGTATCTGACGAGGGTATCGTATATGATGGTAACGGTAGAACGATGGCAGGACAGAAGGCTGCAAAGGAAGGCACGGACGTAGAATACATCAACGACCTTCTGGAGAATGCTGAGAACTTCGGCTTTACTAGAGAACAGATTGAGCAGAGCGGAATCGAGCATCCACGTCTGGTATTGGTGACCGATGAGAGATTGCCGTACGATACGGCTACCTTCTCCAAATTCAACAGAAACGAGAAGAAGACACAGAGCAATACCGAACAGGCGGCAGCCAAGGCTAAGACCTTGACTTCTGACGAAGTAGGTGCTATCGTAGCCGAGATTGAAGGAAATGGCTCTCTTGATGCATTCTTTAACAATTCCAAGGCAATAAATGACTTGGTGAAGACGTTAGTAGATAAAGGCATCATCGGACAGAACGAGGTGGCACAGATGATGGATAGTCCTGAGCGACTTTCAGCACAAGGCAGGGAGTATGTGAAGAACCTTCTTCTGGGTTCAATCTTCAAGCCAGAGACTATCAGAATGCTGGGCATCGACTCTACGGTGAAGAATAAGGCTATCAACGCTATCCGCTCGGTGATGGACAACATGAAGCTGGGCGAGTTCTCTCTTCGTGACGAGATTGATCAGGCTATCCAGTTGCTCTATGAGGCAAGACAGGGTGGCAATAAGGTTGATACGTTGCTGAGAACACCAGACATGTTCGGTGAGGATGCGGCTAAGCGTTACTCTTCTATTTCTCAGATGATGGCTTTAGCCTTGGAGGGCAAGGTTTCTGATTTCAGGGATTTGCTTGACGAATACAACCGCATCGCTAAGGCTAGAAATACTGGCGAGGGCAGTATCTTTGAGGCAGCTCCTACCAAGGAAGAGTTAGTTAACGAGTATTTGAACTTTAAGAAATGGCAAGATTATGGAACAGGACATTCAGAAAATGAAGGAGGCAATGATGTTTCAGGCGTTGAAGAACCTCAACAAGAAGCATCAGGAGGAAATGAACCAGCAGAAGCAGAGCGACCAAGAGTAGAAGAGGCTGACAACTTAGAAAACAAGGAACTCGAAAGCCGTATTGAAGTGACGGACGAGGAAACCGAGACCCCATCAAAGAATGGTCCTATCATGAAGCAGAAGATTCTGATTGATGGAGGCAAGGAGGTTATCAAGGTTGATGAGCCTAACGAGAAGGGAGAATACACCGGCTCATACTATGAGTATGATGGCAAGAAGTTTGGTGACCTGAATGAGGTTGTAGAGCATATTGACGAGGCGAATGCAGATAAGTTGACTGATGTAGAATCTGATTGGCAAAATAAGATTGACGATTATATCGCTGAGCACTACCCACACCATAATGGTGTTCGTTCTCGCACGCCAGAAGAGCAGGCAGCATACGATGCTGAGACCGAGGCTATGAAGAATGATCCAGTTTTGGCACAGATGCGCAAGGATGCTGAAAATGCCTATAAGGAAGCAGAAGGCGGTCTCCCACTCCTTCCTAAGGAAGAGAAGCCAGACCCTCAGTTTAACCCGATTGAGGCAGCTGCAGCAGAGTTCAAGAAGGAGCATCCTTTGACCGAGGATGAGATTATGAAGGCAGACGTGGACGATTTATCCAAGGATATGGCTCTTGACTATCTGAACGGAGAAGTGACAGATGATTTGCACCGTGCTATCTACGAAAGCATCTATGCTAAACGCAAGGGATTGAAGGCTGAACCAAAGGTTGAGACTCCTAAAGCTGAACCATCCGCTGACCCAATGGAGGGTATCAAGAATGCGGCAGAAGGATTCGAGAAGGAGAAGAAAGCTAAGGTAGAGACAGAAAAGAAGCCTCAGCAGGCGGCTGACGATGCAGCAGTATCAGCTTCAAACAAAAAGGTTAATGACCTTTGGGATATGCTCAAGAATGCCGGCAAGGAAGAATTGTCTGCTTCGTTTGTCGGTCTTAACTCTAGACAGCTGGAAGTGTTGCCTAAGCTGGTGAGCGCCATGGCAGAGAATGCTTACCTGAGAATCAAGAGGGGTATGCACAATCTTGAAGACGTGGTGAAGGAAATGCGCAAGGAGTTTGCGTCTGCTGCCAAGGTTTTCAAGAAGGAAGATGTGGATGCTATCTATGAGCAGATGATGAATATCCGCTATCGTGATGGTGAGCAGCGCATGAGCTTGAAGGAGTGGGCTGATTACTACGAGAAGACTTCACCTAAGCATCAGGAGAATCTGGTGGGTGACTCCAAGAGTGCCGAGGAAAGAAAGATGGCTGAGAAGAAGTTTATTGATGTCGTGAACCTACAGTTGGGCTTCAAGCATAAGTTTAACGGTATTGTTGAGCTGAGAAAGATAGCTGAGAGAGTTGGTTTGAAGGATATTAAGGATACAGACCTTCAGGAGCTTGCAGAAACTGCCATTGTTAAGCGTGCAAGAGGTATCGCTTCTTCTGAATCTACCAACGATGCCGAGAAGTTCAAACGCATCAAGACACTCTATGAGAACCAGCCTAGCCTCAACCAGCGTGATTCTGAGCGAGTGATGAAGCAGCAGTACTCTACCCCTGCCCCTTACGCCTTCCTTGCAGACATGTATGTGAAGGGCAAAGGTAAGGTGATTGACAGCGCCCTTGAACCAAGTGCCGGTAACGGTATGCTTACCATCGGTCTGCCAATGGATAAGGTGCATGTGAACGATATTGATGCACAGAGATTGGCGAACCTGAGAAGACAGGGCTTCAAGAACGTGACCAGTCAGGACGGAACCCAGCCTTTTGCAGACAAGGACGTTGACGTGGTGGTAACAAACCCACCATTCGGTAGTGCTACCCCTAAGGAGTATGACGGCTACAAGATTTCTTCTCTGGAAGGACAGATGGCTATCAATGCCCTGGAGAGCATGAAGGACGATGGTCGTGCTGCCATCATCATCGGCGGCAAGACGGAATACGCCAAGAACGGAAGTCTGAATCCGAAGGATAAGGCTTTCCTTGGTTATCTCTATAGCCACTATAATGTGGAGGACGTGATTAATGTGGATGGCGGTCTGTATGCAAAGCAGGGAACCAGCTACCCTACACGTATTATATTAATAAACGGAAGACGCTTGAACGAGAATGCCTTTCCACCAGTAAAGGATAAGGCTAGAGCCGAAGCCGTGAAAGATTATGACGAACTTTATAAACGAATTGAAGATGATATACTACGAGGTGAACGGATGGATTCTTCCATCGGAGAAGAAACAAGAAGTACTCAACCAGAACTTGATAAACAAGGCGCTGCTAGTGCTCCTAAAGAGAGAGTACGAGCAGGAGAACGAGGAGGAAGCAAACCAGATGGTGAGCGAGAGCCTGACTTATTTGACTCCACTTCCGTATCAGGAACCCATGATGACTTGGAGAATCAACGAGGAACCGAGCCAAGAGAAGATGGAGGACTTTCTGGTGGAGATACTGGAACAGACAGAACAGGGACAGAGCCTTCTCAGAGCGAAGAAGCAACCGCTGGAACCAATGAGCAGCGAGGAAATGGATCAGGAGGAGCTGGACGGAATGACGCTCAGCCAAGTACTGATGAGCCTGCCAACGCCGGGAGCGGAAGCGGACCACGGGGACAATTACAGCGGGTGGACAAATCCGTACGTGGACTAAGCACAGAGAAAGTTACCTATACCCCAAAGAGTGGGAACCCTTTCACTCTGAAAGCCGTGATGCCTGCCGATCAGCAGGAAGCGGTAAACAAGAACCTTGAAAAGCTGGGCGATGCCGACCAGTTCCTGGTTGATGAACTTGGCTATAATGACAAGGATGATTTGTATTCTCACCTTGCAGCGGAGCAAGTTGACTCAGTAGCTCTTGCCTTGCAGCAGGCAAAGAAGGGCAACGCCTTCATCATCGGCGATATGACTGGTATCGGTAAGGGAAGACAGGCTGCTTCGCTTATCAGATACGCCAAGAAGCAGGGGCAGGTTCCTGTATATTTCACTAAGACCGCTGGCTTGTTGAGCGATGTTTATCGTGACTTGGTGGATATTGGAAGCCCAGAGCTGAGACCATTTGTATTCGGTAGTGCCAAGGAAGCTGCCATTACCGACTCTGACGGAAAAGTCGTATTTGCTTTGCCATCGAAGAGTGAGGTGAAGCGAGTACTTGATTACATTGAAAAGAACGGAAAGCTGCCAGACGAATATGACTATGTATTGACTACCTACAGTCAGGTAAGCAATGGTGTATATGAGTTTGATGAGGACGGCAACCGCAAGGAGAGAAAGCTTGCAAAGGGTAAATCTTTCGGCGCTGCCGCTCTCAGCGGACAAAGAAGACGTGATGCTATTGAAAAACTGATGGGTAACGCCTATCTTATCCTTGACGAAAGCCACACGGCTGGTGGCAATAGCGGTCAGGGTAACTATTTCCAACACATTATTCAGAAGGCAAAGAACGTTACCTTCTTCTCTGCTACCTTTGCCAAGCGACCAGACAATATGCCTATCTACGCTTTGCGTACTGCCATGAACGATGGCGGTATGAAATCATCCGACTTGATTGATGCGGTGAAGCGTGGTGGCGCCACCTTGCAGGAGATTATGAGCCAGACCTTGACACAATGCGGTCAGATGATTCGCCGTGAGCGAGATATGACCGGCGTAACCATCGACTGGAAGGCGATTGATGATCCTGAGCGAGTGCAGGAGCAGCGAGAACAGTATGATAGTATCATCGGTTTGTTTAATGATATTATCAATTTCCAGAAGAAATATGTTTCAGGCTATGTTGACAAGCGCAACGAGGAGCTGGCTGAGATTCAATCTACTATCGGTATCAAGAAGGGAACTGCTGCCCTGGGCATCAAGAATCAGCCTTTCGCAAGCAAGGCATTCAATACTGTTCAGCAGGTGCTTCTCTCTCTGAAAGCCAAGTCTGCCGCTGAGCGTGCCATCGACTATTTGAAGCAGGGAATGAAGCCTGTGATTGCGTTGAACAACACCAACGAATCGCAGACCGGCAACTTCGCACTTGGCGAGGAAATGGACGCACCAGACTTGGGCACATCTTTGAAGAAGGGTCTGGAGGGCACACTTCGCTATACTCAGAAGGACGCAAAGGATAACAGCGAAAGCGGCTACATCAAGCTTTCTGATTTGGGTGATGAGGCTGTTGAAGCTTATCACGAACTGGAAAAGAAGATTGAGCAGACAAGTACAGGTCTTTCCCTCTCCCCTATTGATGTTATCAAGAATGAGTTGGAGAAGGCAGGCTATAAGGTGGGCGAGCTGACAGGAAGACAGACCGAGTTTGTTTATAACGACAACGGAACTGTTACCAAGGTGAAGCGTGCTGATACAGACAAGAAGAAACTCGCACGTGATTTTAATGACGGCAAGATTGATGCACTTATTCTGAACAAGAGTGCAGCAACAGGTATTTCCCTTCATGCTTCGAGCAAGTATAAGGATCAGAAGAAACGTGTGATGATTGTGGCACAGCAGCAGCTTGATGTGAATGATGAGGTTCAGATGCGTGGGCGTATCGACCGAACCGGTCAGGTGGCAAGAGGTGCTTACGAGTATGTGGTTTCTCTGATTCCTGCCGAGCAGCGACTGCTGATGATGTTCAAGGCTAAGTTGAAGTCGCTTGATGCCAATACTACTTCTTCGCAGAAGAGCAAGTTCAACGAAATGGAAGTTGCCGATATTACCAACAAGTATGGTGATAAGGTGGTTAAGGAATATATGGCTGAGCATCTTGATCTTTATGCTCGTATGGCAGACCCATTCGGATGGGAAAAGAGCCTCGGAGAAGATTTGTCACGCATCGACCCACAGAGACTTGTAGCCGAGGGCGGTGGTGTCGGTGATGGCGAGGCTGGTGCCGATGCAAGCAAGTTGCTGGGACGTATGGCTTTGCTGAGAGTAAGCGAGCAGGAGAAGATGTTGCAGGAGATTGGTGAGCTTTACGCCAACGAGATTCAGCGCCTCAACGAAATGGGTGAGAACGACCTGGAGATTACCGAGCTGCCATTGAAGGCTAAGACTATCCGCAAGGAAGTATGGAAGCAGGGTGCAGAGCCAGGCGGCGATAATGCCTTTGCCGACAACACCTATATAGAAAAGGTGAACATGGCTATCTTGAAGAAACCTATGAAGGCTGCTGAGGTGAAGGCTTCGCAGGAAGGCTTGACTGGCGGCAAGACTTGGGAGGAGTACAAGACCGAGAAGAAGACTGCCGTGAAGGAGTACTTCGACCAGAAGATTGCGGACGAGACTCAGAGATATGAGGAGCGTGCGGTGAAGGTTGCTACCAAGGCAAAGGAGAAGTATATCAAGGATGCTAAGAAGGGTCAGAAGGATTCGGGTATGAGCGATGAGCAGATTGAGAAGATGGCTGGCTATCAGTATGATAACATCTACAAACAGGAGAAAGATAAGCTGAACGATGTGGTAAAGAACCTGAAAGCCAAGGCTGAAATGTTTGAGCGTGTGCTTGATACCTTCGATACTAACAGCGCTTTCGTTCTGCCTGCAGATATGAACAATCCAAACGAACTGAGCGGATTCGGCAACAGTTACGGAAGGCTCATTGATATTAAGATTACGGATAACTTCTCGCCTAACGCCTCTTCTGTATCTTTTGCCACCTTGGATGGCAGAAGAAAGATTACCTTCCCTATCGCTGGCAAGGTGGGTGTAGGCGATAACAAGGCAGATGTTATCAGTGCCATTGATAACATGACTAAGCAGGCTGCTGGCATGGGAGACAGTCATCTCAGAGTATTGAATCAAAACTTTGATAACTGGGATAGACTGACTAGCAACGAGAGCCGCAAGGACGGCTATATCGTGACTGGTAACCTGATGCAGGCTTTAGTTGACAGTAAGGATCAGGGCTTGGGCGGTCAACTGGTGAAATATACTACTGATACAGGCGAGGTGAAGACTGGTATCTTGATGCCAGATAGATTCGATCCTAAGGGCTTGACTACGGATGCGCCTATTAACAGCGTGGCAGATAAGTTTGAACTTTCTTCTTGGCATGGTGGTATTGACGAGGTTACTTCATCGGATGGTGAAGTAAAGGTGAAGCGCATAGACAACAATCGTGGTAACTACTATGAACTTCGTGTACCGAAGAGCAAGGCGAAGGGCGGCAAGTACTTCTTGGATAATGACTTGCTGAAACTGGTTAATGGCAATAACTTCGAGACAAGAGGTAACAATATGCTTGCTGAGTTTAAGCCTGAGCAGTTGAAGTCAGTACTGGACCGCCTGTCTAAGATGGGTGTGAAGGTGCAGGAAGAGCGCAAGACTTCTGAGGATGAAGGCACCCACTTCCGTGAGGACCGAGGCTTGCAGTATTCTAAAACAGATACAAAAGATGTTAAGAAAGGTAGAATCATTCCCGAAGATGTAGATAAAACCGTATCTTCGCAGATTGAAAAGAAGTTTGATGATGAAATCGAAAAGATCAAGTCGGAAACTTCTAGCAGAGATTTGTCTAGATTGGAAGATGAGTTGGATTATTACTTGTTTGAAAGCTCAACTGTAGTACCAACTAGAGAAGCTCTAAAGGACAGAATTAAATATTTTGAAAATGAAGCAAAAGAAGAAGTCACTAGGTTGCATCGGTGGGATGCCTCCAGAGGAAATAGCGGCGAAAATAACGCAAATGGCGAATCGTCGTTTGCTCTATCCAGAAGTAGGGCAGCTATCGCAACCTATAGAAGAGAACTTGCCTATAGAGAAGCTAGAATCGAAGCTATCCGAAATCGTCTCGGCATGCAGTCTGACGGAGAAATGTCTCTTTCAACCCTTGTTAGATACTATAAGGGAAGTGATAGAGGTAGAAACGCCGAGACAGACAGACTGTTCGACAAGGCGCTTGATATAGTAAAACGTCTTGGCGTTGAGTTTAACGTATATGAAGGTGCCGACAGTCGCAATCCTAAGAGAGAGGGAGTTTCCAGCACTGATAGAAAAATTGAGCTTTTCTTGGAGGGAATGGCACGTACGGAGCTTAGAAGCAACGATTTTACCCATACCATTCTCCATGAAATGCTTCACCAAGCTACCGTGGGAAGTATCAATCTTGTGAAGAAGGGAAAAGCAGAAGGTATGCTTACCCCTAAGCAAATTGAGGGTGTGAATGAAATCCTTAAAATCTATGACGAGGTTAAGGATGACAAGGAACGTTTCAAGGAAAACACATACGGATTGACAGATGCTTACGAACTGACCGCACAGATGGCTGATCTACGCCAACGCAAGGCTATGGACTTGTCTATCTGGGATAAAGTTGTGAATGCCGCCCATGAATTTGCACGCAAGGGAGACCGTTCCATCTTGCAACGCTTGAAGGATGCCTGGAAGAAACTCTTTGAGATTTCAGACAAGGATAAGATGGATAAAGCCATCAACGACATCATGGATGATTTCAAAGAGAAGATTGATGATATTTCCATGAATGAGATTGAACAGGACGGCTTTGCCTATAAGGTTACAGACAAGGACGAGCTGGACCGCCTCAACAAAGAAAAGACTTTCAGAATGTATAGCGGAATGCAGGAGGTGGATGGTAAACTCTACTCCCCTATGGCTGCTATTATTGACGGAAAGCGTACCGATGCTACTGAGATTGGTGCTTGGATGGGCGCAGACGAGCGACCTGACCTTGTGAAGAACGGCAAGTTCCAACTTGTGAAGACCGACAAGAACCCTGGAGCAGGAGAAGGACCAGTGCCAGCGGCTTATAACCCTTACATGCACACTTCCACTTCGGTGATGAATGATCAGTTCTCTGGTGCTTACGCTAGAGGCAACATCAAGGTTGTGGAATGGGAGATTCCTGAGAGTGAGAAGACTAGCGGCTATCACGCCGAGGGCGCAAAAAACTCTGTGGGCTTGGTGCCTTGGACTTCTGGAACGGTAAACAGTCTTCTGCCAAAGGACAGACAGAGAAGTGTAATGCTCTCTAGATGGAGAAAGGCAGTAAGAATATTGCCTGACGAGGAGGTTGCAGAGAAAATCGCCGACCAACTGAGAGGAACTGGATTGGCTATCCCTTGGAATGTAGTTACCCCTAACCAGTTGAGAGAGCTTGTAAAACTTGGTGTGCCTATCACTACCGTTGAGCAAGGCAGACAGAACCCTGAAACAAAGGAGAAGTTCTTGAAGCAGATGGCAGAACTGGAACAGGAGTTCCCTCAGGCTAAATTTGTCAACGTAAAAATGACAAAGGATGCCTACAAGGAATGGGGCAAGAATGGCGGCACCAAGTTCCGCACGGACCACGGCGATGGCAACTACCCTACTTCATCGGTTGAAAGCCATGTAGAGAAGGTAGCTCAGAATACTGGCGCAAAGGTGAACATGGTTTCATCGGTTGATGAAATCACCAACAAGGCGGCGAAGGCTGCTATTGAGGAAGGCAGAAAGATTACTGGCTGGTATGATGAGAAGACTGGCGAGGTGCATCTTTACATGCCTAATATCCACGACAGATATACTGCCGAGAAGACCATCTGGCATGAGGTAGTAGGACACAAGGGAATGAGAGAGTTGTTTGGTGATGAACGATTCGACAAATTCCTTCGTGATGTATGGTATGACTTGGATAAGCCTGAGAATGCGGCTTTGAAGAAGCTGGTGGATGAGGAGAGAAAGTACAATCCTCTGAATATCTATGATGCCATTGAGGAAGGTATCGCCCGACTCGCCGAGGACGGCAAGGGTGAAGCTGGCTTCTGGAATGGTATCAAGAATAAGGTATCTGATTTCCTTCATGAAATCGGTTATCGTATTGCTCCTAATACTAAAGATGTGAAGTATCTGCTCTGGTTGAGCAAGAACTTGCAGAAGAATCCGAATGATCCTTATTGGAAGATGAGAGCCGAGGCGGTGAAATACCGTCTCGACCATGAGCGTGTGCCTGCTGTTGTGGCTCACGATGGTATGTTCTACGGCAACGATGGCAAGGTTCGCAGTATGGAAAGTCTTACCAAGAGTGAGTGGGATGAGGCTACAGACGGACAGATTCACTTCCGCACTACCCCATCTGCCGGCACGGCACTTGACAGATACCACCGCTCGCTGGACGAGCACGGCTATATGTTCACCGAGAGC
>ERZ1024365.57-NODE-57-length-17625-cov-13.096471_pt1 | contig 17625 bp, 13 predicted proteins | sample MGYA00520788_ERZ1024365 | MGnify/ENA primary metagenome ERZ1024365 (study PRJEB33242, sample SAMEA3444265) | Homo sapiens | biome: Host associated; feature: Gastrointestinal tract; material: Stool | place: Uganda | collected 2011-01-01 ... | reverse complement strand
TATTGTTTCCAAGGATGTAGTGCTTTGCAGAGTTTAGATTTATCCTCTTGGGACGTTAGTAATGTAACTGATTTGAGTTATTGTTTCCAAGGATGTAGTGCTTTGCAGAGTTTAGATTTATCCTCTTGGGACGCCCACAAGCTTCAAAATTTAAGATACGCTTTTTCCCAGTGTAGTAGTTTGTCTTCTGTAGATTTGAGCAATATGGACTTTAGCAGTCTGAAAAGTTTGGAATATACATTCAGTAGTGGCTCAAGTATAATCTCGTTGCCAGAGTTAGGTGAGAATAACGTGCTGGTAAATATGTATTGTACATGGTATAATAATAAATATATAGAAAAACTTGACTTATCAAAGTTCAATACAAAGAATGTAACAAATTTTGGTTGGTGTTTTGATGGAGCTATTAAGTTGAAAGAGCTTGATATATCTGGCTTTGATTTGTCAAGTGCAACTAATATTAGTAGTTTCTTTGGAAGAAATACTCAGTTAACTCATCTAGTTTTAGGAGAGGGGTTTGGCAAGATAAAAACTGAAAGCACTATTGATATGAGTAGTTTTGCCTCATTAGATGATGAATCAAAGGAATCTTTCATGACGTTATATGACCGAAAGGCAAACGGTTTGCCTAACATGACATTGAAATTAAAGACCTCTTATGGTTTCACTGATGAGCAAGTTCAATCTTTAACTAATAAAGGTTACACAATTAATTTAGTATAATATGAAGAAACGATGGATTAAGAATGGTGTCTTTGCATCCGACACCATAGAATTAAATGGATGCGTAGTGTGTAACCCAACAGAGGATATGCTGATTAAGGCTGGCTACAAAGAGTATCAAGAGCCTGTACCTACTGAGGAAGAGAAGTTGAATACAGCAAAACAAAACAAGCTATATGAGATTGAGCAGTATGATAATTCTTCTTCCGTCAATTCCTTTACGTTAAATAGTAAAGAACGCTGGCTTAAAAATGACTTGCGAAGAAGTCTGTCTTACTCCACCAATATTCTCAAAGAAGATGGAGAAAAGACTGTTGACATCTGGTTTGACACAGAGTGTGAGACCATGAATATTGACAATGCTCTGTATATGCTGAAAGAGTTGGAGGTCTATGCCAAGCAGACAAACAATGTTACACACCAGCATAAGGCAGAAGTAATGTCTCTTACCTCAATAGAGGAAGTTGAATCCTATGATATTACCAATGGTTATCCTGAGAAATTAGTATTTAGCAATGAAAAACTTTCTGAAGCAGTTAGCAACCTTTAATAAGCGAGACCTTTATGGTCTGATTGGCTGGTTTATAGCAGGTATTGTTATTGGTTTATTCGCTCTACCTATTATGGTAGGCAGGGAGTATTACCAATACAAGCACTATAAGTTAGCGAGATTTGAATGGGAAGATATTGTCAAGTATTCTTTCGTGATAGCAATAGGCTATGTTGTTCATATCCTGTTGTGGCAGTAAGGAAAGCAAATAGCTTTACATACAAAAAGATAGGTAGATTAGATTTTACCTATCTTTTTTATTATTGTCGTACTACCTGAAAGAACTGCTCGCAAAGACTACCCATTATATAGCATGGCTCCTCGCCCATCATATCTATTCCGTCCTGTTCACAGATATGCGCTACCACATGAAGAAGCTCATGCCCGATGGTGTTGATGATACTGCCATCAGATTCACACTTCCCAATGGCAAGAACACTCTTTCTTTCGGATAGATTAGAATAGGTCAGACCTCTGTCTGCACTTTCCTTTATTAGATGTTCGTAGGCCTCTGATAGCGGATTTCCGTTGCAGCCTATATCAGAAAGAGCATGGTATATTTCATCGGCATCAGGCGACTGATAGTCCACAAAACACACTATGCTCCAATCGTATTTTGGAAGGTCTATTATTCTTCTTCTTATCATAGCACATCTTCCCAAGGGATAGGCACTCCATTGTGGCAGCAATCGGCATAGAATCGGTTAAAGATGAATCCATCCTTCTGGTCTGTATCATCCACTATATCCTTGATGAACTGAGCCAACTGCTCCTCATCTTTGATGGAAGACTTGTAGAAGTCTGCCCTCGCCATATTTGCCACATACACATGGTCGTACCCTATCTTGTTCTTAACCTCTATGCCCTGACCAAGCAGAAGGGAATCCACCTTATCTTTGTCCCAAAACGAGATACTTACATCACGCTTGGTTGAAGGGTCATACTTATACATCTGCTTAACTGCCCACTCGCACATCTTCTTACTGAAATGATAGCCATTGTATCTGAGATAGGCAACCATCGCCTCAGGTTTGAGGTCATACATATCCAATGGCATTCTGCATTTTCCCATATTGTTGAATATTAAAGGGAGTCTGGCTATGAAACAATTTCGCTACCAAACTCCCAAGTTAAACATTAGCGACCGCCACCATTATAGCCGCCACCACCTCTTTCACCATAGCGGTTAGGGTAGTTCCAATCATCGTTGACGTTGTTGAATCTACGTCTGTTCTCACGCTCTTCACGTTCCTCACGCTCTCTTCTCCAATCGTCACGATAATCAGGCATACGCTCACCCATACGCTCCTGCTTCATCTTTTTCAGACAAGACATAGCCTTGCTGCCAAAACCAAGCATAGACTCGATGTTGTCATACAAATCATCGAACTTATCTTCTGTAATCTCAATCATTACCATAATCATAAGATATTAAAGTGAATAGAAAGGAGATTACTTGTTTATGGTCTGTTGGAGCCATCCCATCATCTTGTCAATCTTGCCCTCAATACCTGAAACCTTACCTTCCAGTTTGTTGATTTTCTCGGTCTGTTCCTTCTCCTTGGCTATCTGGGGGTTGAGTTGCTGTAGCATTCCCTCACAAGATTCTACTACCCTCTTGTTGTAATCTACGCTCTCCAGTATCGCCTTGGATTGTCTCAGCATAGCATCGACCTCAGCACTCATAGCATCCTTATTGTCGCTAACAACAAGATTCTTGTCGTTGGCAATCTGTCCGTTTGCTGGCAGTTGCTTAAAATCCACCTCCTCATCGTCCAGCTTCACTCTCACGTCAACCACGGTCTCCATAGGCTGAGGAGTAAAGCCGTTGTTGAAGGCAGGATATTTCGTCTGAGGATTGCTTACTGAAACCACCTGACCGATTCGCAAGTTCGGGTTCTCGCCCTTGTCGAGCACATAGAATAAAGAATTAGTTCTTAAACCTTGAAACATAATGTAATCTCCTATTATCTATTCTTGTTAAACAATACCCGACATAAGTTGAAGGGTGTTAGTGTCTCTCTCAAACCAGAGTTGAACCACTCCAGTACCAGGCACATCTGCAACCGTCAATGGTGCGCCATTGAACTTGCTCACAGCTTGTGTCGCTCCGTTGGTCTCGAAAAGGATAGGCAGCGTACCAGTCGTTCCAGTCGGAATAGCCTGACGTAGATTCACGAAAATCGTTCCTCTATAGTTGGCATTCACGAAAGCGTGGTTTTTGAAGGTGAACACCACATTGGCAGTATTCACCGTTACACCAGTAGAAGCGATAGCCGCTGAGCCGTTACGATTCACCCATGTAAATGGTCTTAACCAAAGCATAGCAGCCTCCTTTCCTATTAACCCCAGAATCCTGCATTGTTAGCAGCATTCAAACCATACTGATAAGCCACGCAGTTAGGAACCGCAGTAAATGGACTGTAAGGAGTAGTCACAGTCTCAGGCAACTTACACTTGATACCAGCCACCTCATTCTGCAATCCTGCCAATACCGCATTGATAGGAGCAACCGCCTGACCGACAATCTGAGAAGTCATGGCAGAAGACTTGAAGGTGCTATTCTCCTCACGAAGCGCATCAATCTTGCTCTGCATTTCCCTCATTTCGGCTTGCTTCTGACCATCAACGATAGTCTGAGTACTTTCCTTGATAGCATTGTGCAAGTCGCAAGTCTGTCTCTGGGTCTCGTAAGCTACGTTAGAGAAACCACGCTCCTGACCAGTAGCTACGTTGTTGATTGCATTCTGCAAGGTTCCAGTCTGCTGGCAGATAGCCAAGCGGTTCTCGCAGCAGCAGTTCGCAATCTGTTGAGCAATCTGCATATTGCCCTGCTGCAAAGCGTTGATAGTCTGCATACCGCTCATACCTACCTGATTGCCTACACTCTGAACCTGAGAGGTCAAGGCTGAAATAGCATTCTGAATCTGACCTTCGGTACAGTTCAACTGGGTAGCCAAGTTGCTGAGAGCATTGCGGTTGCCACCGATGGCATCCATCAGGAGACTACGACCATAGTCATTGTTAATCTCGTTGGCGAGACCACCACCATTGCCACGACCACCAAAGCCGAAACCATTGCCACCCCAGCCACAGAAGCAGAGGATAAACAAGAGCCAAATAAACCATGAACCTTCATTGCTGCCAAAGCCACCACCACGGTTCATGGCAACAAGAAGGTTAGGGTCAAGCCCTCGCTGTTGGAGGAGAGGAGCAATCAAACTCATCATGCCGCTCTGTCCGTTACCTTCGTTACCGAACACATAAGTTCTACTTGTTTCTGACATAATTATAAAAATTTACATTTCTCCCAATATTAGGATTGATGCAAATTTCGGAAGAAGTTCGTAGCGGTTAAAATAGTTTGTAGCAAGTTCATATCAATTTTTATATTCTTTCAGATAGTCTTTCTCATACAACCATTTAAAACCATAAGCAGCAGGAGACTTTCCCTTACATACCATTGTAATATATGAAGAAGCATATCCTAATTCATCTTGTACTGCTTTCGCACCCCAGAAACGTTTAATAAAGGTATTATCCATGTTGAGTTGTACTACAGGTATTGATGTAGGATTTTCTTCTCCAAATAGACCTCTTCGCAAATGGTTATTCTCCCCCGTTCTTGAAGAAGAGTTACGAGATTTGTAAATAGGATTGTTATTGTTTTCCTTATACGTAACCCATCTTAGATTAGAGGAAACATTATTTGTTCGGTCTGCATCTATGTGGTCGATACAAGGTTTATTATCTTCGTTTGGAATAAAAGCTTCTGCAACCAATCTATGTACGTAAGTTCTTTTGATAGCATTGTTCTTAATAAGAGCACATTTTCTATAACCAGTTCTTCTGTCTATCGAACAACTAAGCATCTTTTCTGCCGAAAAAGCTATACCATTTCCTCTTTTTAATGGACGAGATAGCGACTTAACTCTTCCAAGGTTACTTACTTGGTAGCAGCCTTCATACCCTTTGATGTCCTTCCAAATTTCTTTCATGACTTTACCGATTTTTTTATTGAACCGAATAGAAAATGGAGAAGCGGATTCGGTAACCGCTTTTCAGTTGGTAGCTACTCCAACCTATCTCCGATAGCAAAGGTACACATTTTTATTGGAATAAGCAAGCAATTCTCTTTTTAAAATTGTTAAAATTCTGCTTAAAGAAATAAGAGTTCTTCGCTTTCCTGTCCACAGAGTTTCTTATCTTATTTATAAGTGCTCTGCTTAAAGAAGAAAGGTTGCTCAATTCCGTATCAGTATAATACTTACAAATAGAACCAAAGAAAATATATCGAGCGTTAACGCATTTTTCCAAGTTGCGTTTCATTATATCCTCTTCTGATATATGGTAAGCATCAGTCATCATCTGTAAAGCTAACCTATATAGTTTTTCCATATTATCCTGAAATCTTTTGTTAAACATAAAATAATAACCACTTTGTAACGTTACGGACACAAAGATACGAATAATATGGATAGGTATTGATAAACTCGTAAAAGGTTGTTTAAGTATTTGAGCAGCAGCGATTTGCGATTACGGAAAAGGTCATAAGAGTATAGGAGAGGCTATTTAGTTTCTCCTATATGTATCAGTTTAGTTATTCCTAAATATTTATGCCATACTTCTTTGCTTGCTTACGGAAGAAAGCCTTCTTATTAGCAAAGAATCGGATAAGGGATTTATTCCACTTCTTTTCGTGCCCAAACTGGTCATGGATGCCTTCTGGTATCTTTCCATCGTGAACATACTTCTCGAATGACGAGATAGACTTACCCATTTCGTGGGCACACCAACCCTTATTGGCTTGCGTATCATTCATCATAGCGGTAAGAAGTGCTACCAGTTCCAAGTCCCCTTCTGACAGACCGCAAGGAATTGGCTTACCTTCCTCTTGGGCTACTGCTGATTCATGCGCCTTATCTGCAAGAGCACGAAGTCCTGCCTCTATGATTCTGTAATTTACTAATTGCGACATAAGCATATAGAATTAGAATGAGTGTAATCAGGAACATATCACAATAATACATATCATTTGTGACAACAATAGAACCGAACATGACGTGTATCACATTGACTCCTGCAATATACAAGATAGGTATTCGCCACTCTACGCACAATCTGTGCAACACCTGACCTTTCCAAAGGGAAATCGGATATAGAATATAAGTGATGAAATAGAAGAACCAGACTGGTTCCTCGTTCTCTTCATACCAAAGCGTAATCTCCATCTTGTTGTCATAAAACTGAGATACACCATACCATCTGATAAGCATGACCAATATTGGAGCATACTTGAAGTAGAGTAAATCTGTTTTTATTTTACTGCGTTCAGGGAGAAGTTTAGTTATCTCTCCAATCAATTTCCTGACCCGTTGGTCTTCATCATCATCTTGTTTCATAAGCCTTCATTTTTAGTTTATTTTTTGATTGAGAATTATTAAATTATAGAATTTATAAACGTTCTTAGATTTGGCAAATCTAATAAAAAGGAATGGAATATATTGATTTACGTAAAACTTTAAGTATTAAACTTTGCAAATACTTACAGATTGAAAGTTTTACTCAAATTAAAGAAACAAAAAGTTTCAGATTGAAAGCAAATATCCCCCTGAAAGCCTTATACTTTCAGAGGGATAGCCATATTTATTTTTTCTTAGCCTTCGCTTTCTGGTTAGCCACAACTACCTTGTTAGCCTTCTCCAGCACGGAAAGAATATTCTTTCTCAGTTCACGAATCTGCTTCATATCCTCAGCGTTGTAGGCATCCTTGCCATCATCCAAGAAACCTTTCTTCAACTCGGAAATCTCCTGCTTATCAAGGGAAATCTCGTCAATGGCATCAATGGCAGCCTTGTTGGTGTTGTAGTAGCCATCACTCTGACTAGGAGCCGTATCAACCAAGAGGTCATAGGAAGTCTTGAATCCGTTCAGTTTGGTGTAGAGTTGTTTCAGTTTCAAATCCTCGAAATCATCCTTCGGAGTAGCGTGAGCTTTGTATATATCCTCGGCATTCAACTTGTGAGGTCTATACTCCTCCCCACTCTCCTCAGCACGTTCCTTCTTCTTGTCTTCCTCATACTTCTTCACCTTCACATCATCCTGCTTGTACTGCTTATACTCCTCAGAGCCGTAGAACCGCTCCAGCATAGAGTAATCGCCATCCACCTTGGCTTGTTTCTTCAACTTGCTCAGGGTATTGGCTGCACGGTCGTGGTTCTCCTTCATATTCCAGAACTCATCACCTTGTTTCTTAGTAACTGGTCTATCATCAGGATTGCTGACGAACTTGCTGAATAATGGAATATCAGCCACCTTGATTTCCTTCGGGTCGTTGAGTGACTTGGTAAGAACACCGAGCACCTGACTGCCCATTGTGTAAGCACCACCGAGATAAGAAGACAAAACATGGTCAACCACGGCAGGGTTATTCAGATTATATCTTGGGTCACCGAAAGCATCAATACTATTCTGCTGCACATCAGGATAGTCGTTTCCGATTGAGTTAACCATCTTGGATGCACGAACCAACCAATCAGGAGTGCCCACGTATGCCTTGGTGAAGTTCGGGTCATACTTGTTATACTCTGTGTCCTTGAATAATGGCTTGCCAGTAAAGTCAACATTGAAAGCCAACTCAAAGACTGGACGGATGGCATTCGGCATCAGACTGACCGCAATATTGCCATCATAGCCAGTAGGGTCGAGCGGAAGCATATCCACCACCTGACCGAGCAAGTCTTCTGCATACTGGCTCCAACTCTCCTCAGCCAACTCGCCACCCATCATCTTGGATGCAATCATGTCGCCTACTCCATAGAAGGCACGGAACTCCTGAGCAAGCGGAATCTTCACATACTCATGAGTAAACGGAACCCACATAATCAGGTTGTTTCGTCTATCCCACTTGGTGAACTGCCAGTACTTATCCTTATCATCATCACCACCCAACAGACTCATCAGAGCAGCGTTAACGATAGGAACCAGCACACCACTCGCCAACCATGATGCAGTAACAGCCGTGAACTTGAAAGGATGATGCTTGACAAGCGCACCCAATGTTTGCAAACTCTGTACTGCTGGGTTGATGAAGAGATAAAGGTTTCTAATCATCTGCCAGCCATATTCGCCAGTACCCTTGCGGTTGAAGTTCAAGGTCACGTCCTTGGCATCATTCACCGCCTCATCAATGGAACGTCCATACTGAATAGAGGTCATGTAAACCGCAAATCGGTTGCTATCCTCAATCGCTCTGTTCAGGAACTCAATGCCATCCATGATGGTGTGCCCTACCTTAACTGGGTTCGTCTTCCATCTATCCAAATCCTTCAAGTCATTCTTGAATTTCTTCTTCAAGTCTTCCACGTCAAGCGAAGAGACAAAGCCAGTCTCGCCACCATTCATCATGAAGTCATAGAACATCTGTTCCTTTGGTGTAGCGTTTCCTTTACTTACCTTCTCTTTTAACTTGCCATTCTGATAGTCTTTCAGCATGAATCCTAGATTCCAAGAAGTAGCAAGATTCTTTCTGAGGAGATAATTGTATCTGCCATCCTCACGAATAGCTGTAGATGCAAGGGTCATGGTCAGGTCTCGGAAGTAGTTGGAAGGAATGAAGAGAGGCGAAAGACTGGTATAGGCAGCAGCCATCTTTCTGCCCAACCAAGCAGCAGCCCTATCCAGTTTGCCGCTCTGAATCTCTCTCACTCGGTGTGCTCTGGTATTGTTCATCGCCTGAGCCAACTGAGGGTCACCATTCACATAGATAACGTATTCCTCGCCATCCTTCATCACTCTAACCTCATGCTCTCTCTCCTCGCTGTGAGTCTGAGGATAGGTAATGTTCAAGCCGTCTCTCTGCTGGGTAGCATCGCCAGTCTGAGCCATCTGCTCCATCTTCTGCTCGAAAGCATCAATGGCAGCCTTCACCTGATTGCTATTCATCTGAGAAGTAATCTGAGGTGTAGCAGGAATCCACTCTTCGTTGCCGTTGGCATCCGTACTCTTCACGTACCAAGCCTTGCTCAGTGTTAGCAGGGAAGTTGGATGGTTCTGCGCCAAGAGCATCAGGTGTTGTTTCACCCAGTTCTTGTTGTTCAGCAGGATTCCACTCTCTGCCATATTCTCGATATAGGCAATAGGGTCGTCAGCGATAGAGGTACGTCCATTAGCCGTTTTCAGGGTCTGGTTGAACGCACCCTTACCACCACCGATATAGTCCCATACTTGGTCGGCAGTAGTGCCATCCCAGCCACGGAGAGGAATATAATGGCTATACATATCACGTACATACTGATAAGTATCTTTGCTCATCATTCCAGCCTTGTAGCCATCACGGAGAATCTTCTTGGTTGCCGCATTCGTTGCGTCCCAAAGGTCAAGCGTTTCTACTGTATGCTTACTCTCAATATCTCTTACCAGTTTGCTTGCATCTTCCTCAAAGTCCGAACCATCAAAGATAGCAGACAAACCTGAGTAATCGTAGGCGATACCCATCTTATCATAGCGATAATCCATATAAGATGGAGAGTATTTCGCCCTGAGCGCATTATCTCTCTGTCTCCAAGTAGTGAAATCCACTCTACCAAACTCTAGGTCGCTATCATTGATAATACGGTTCATATCGCCCTTGTAAGCCTTGTAAGCTGCACTTCTCTGAGCCACATCTTCAAAGTCAGCTTCCAAAGACTTCTTGAAAGCCATCTGGGCATCACGCTCCAAGCCATGCTTAGCCATCATGTAGATACGGACATTATCATAGCTGTCACCCAGCACCTTCTTCATCTGATGATAAGCCTTTCTAAGCGGCTGCAAGAACTCATTATTGTATTCCTCAAACTCATTCTTGCCCTTTCCATGACTGCGGTTCTCGGCAGTATAGGCATCCTCAGCCATGTTCAGGCGGTCAACGCCCACTTCCTTCATGATAGCTTCCTGAGCCTTGCGGATAGCCAGCATACTATCTTGGAAAGCGATACGTTTGAGTACAGAACCACGCTGCAACTCTCTGTTGAACTCTCCAAGGGCAGTATCATCACTTAGAAGATGCTGCTCGTAGGTTGGAGCAGTCTTCCAAAGAGCCATCTGCTTGCGGTATTCGTCCACTCTCTTCAGGAAGTCGGCAGCACTCTCGCCAGCATTGCGTTGTGGAATGGTAGGCCTCTGAGCATTCTTTGGCAGATTGTTATCCTTCTTCCACCGGTTCAAGTCATGCTCAAACTGGTCGTAGCGCAAGGAGAATCGGGTATTACCTTCCTCAGGAGAAGTTGGACGCAAGGTGTTCTGTACAAGAGGCGCAATCACATGTTCCGTCAACTGGGTAGGGATTCCATTACCTATGATGGTATGGCTCAGGCTTTCAGAGAACGGCATCTTGTAATCATCACTCACTCCTGATACTCTTGCGAGCACTCTACCCATGGCACGATATACCTTGCCATCAGGCATCACAATCACGTCACCGCTCTTGGTTCTGAGTGTTGGCAGCAGTTCGTCAGCGAAGGCATGAGGAATCTTTCCGTCTGCATAGGCACTACCCATCACGTACAATGGCTTGTCAATGTTTCGCCAGTCAATGCCATCCGCCTTCAAGCGAATATCCATCCAAGGAGCCACACCATTCTTCTTCTCGGTCAGGGTCGGGATAATATCAGCCACAGCTTCATACCATCCGCTCTTGTGTGCCATCTTCTTTGGCTTATCAGGGAGTTTGCCATCACGAACCGCACGGACAATCAATCTCTCTCGGTTGGTGTAGCCGCCATAGTCAGCAGCGTTATAGACATCTGCATCCCAAGTATAGCCGTTGGCATCCAGAGCATCCGTGATAGTCTTCATCGCATCTGAATCCTTATAGCCCTTCACGTTTTCAATGGTCACCACCTTTGGTTTCACCGCATTGATGAACTCGGCAGTACTTGCAGCAGTCTCCTTGTCAAGTTCCAACTCGGCATGGTTACTCTTCGCCTGAGAGTAGTTCTTGCATACAGGACTGGCATGGAAGTACTCCACCTCTCCATCTATCTGCTTGATCAACTCCTTAGGGTCAACATCACGGACATCAGCAGTAACGATATGCTGACCGAAGTTGTTTCGATAAACACCGCTTATCTTCTCATCATACTCCACAGCAATAACTGGGTCTATGATACCCTTTAAGCCTTCCTCAACAAGACCGCCACCACTAAAGTAGGTTCCAGCCTTAATGAGTGAGCCATCCTTCAGGGAGAACTTAGGTTCCTCGCCAGCAATCTCAGCCTTGCGGTTCTCGCCAAGAGCCTGAGCAACATGAATCATCTTCTTATTAGCCATCTGCCAGCCGCTCGGCATATCCTCAATGGCAGTCTTGATAGCATCATCCACCTCATCAGGAGTATTCAGACTCTTCAAGTCCTCAGCCATATCAGCCGCACCACTCTCCTTTCCGTCAGCCATATCACGGAGAGAGAAGGACACATCGCCCGCACCCAAGAAAATCTGGTCTTTGCGAGCCACGTCCTCAGTAGATTCAGCGAGAGATTTTCTTCTCTCCTCAGGAGTCATGTTCAATCGAGTTGATACGTTGCGAGCTTCCACCTCACCTGAAAGACGTTTATATCCATTATATCCGATACGATTAGACTTCTCCAATCTATCTATCTGCTTAGTAAGGTCGTTGTATCTATCATTGATTTCGTACTTTCTTTTCTGCTGCTCAGCAGGAGACATGGCATAGAACTCCTTTGCTACGGCATCTTTTTCAGCTTGCAACTTGGCGATAGCATCCAAGACATTCTTGTCAACTATCATTTCACTATTGCCACCTTGTGCAAAGCCTTCCTGTTCCTGAATATAGTGCTGAATCTCGTGAACCAAGGTCTTTTTCAGACTATTATTCGCCAACTTATAGTGTGTGTCCAAATCATACTTTATCGCCTCACGAATATTCCCAAGGTTCAGCGTAATAGCATTATTATAGAAGACACCGCCAATCTTTGCTCTACCCTTCAAAATCTTCATATCCTTCAATTCAGGATAAGCATCAAACAACTCAGGGTATTCCTTGAACAAATCGTTTGGTTTCTCTACAATATCAGAGAGAGTCAGAGTCTTCTTGTTCACCCACTCCTTCGGGTCACGGAGAACAACATCAGGCATTTCGTATCTCCACTTGCCGTCAGCACCATGCTCCCAGCCAGTAGCTACCTTAATAGCCTTAGCTTTCTTTTTGTTCTTCTCCATATCCTTTGCAACGGAGAGATTATCCATACGGAAGGTACGCTCCTCTGCCTTGTCAGCAGCAGCCGCACCACGCTCGCCTGCGATAGAGAAACGAATATTGTCACTACTATTGATAGCTTCATTGAAGGCACGCTTGCGGTCTGCATCGCTCTTTTCGTCATACTCAAAGATTGATACACCAGCATTCTCCAATGCCTCCTTCACCTCTTTCTTGGTAGTAGTAGGAACAACAGCAGCAGAGAACTCATCAAATCTAACTGGACGTTCAAACTTAGTCTCAAAATACATGGCAGGATGCTCTTCCTTGATAGCCTTAACCATTTCCTTCAAACGTTTAGTGTCCGCATCAGAGAAGTCCACGTTATACTCCTTCTTCAAGTATGCTTGTGGGTCACTGGTCATTGCCGCCTCAGAGAGTCTTTCCATGCCATAACTATCAAAAGCACTTGTGGAATCTGGTTGGCATTTATTACCAAGTTCAAAGAATACATTCGACCACTTTTCTCTGAATTTATCAAATTTCTCTCGGTCAGAAGTCAACAAACCTTTCTTGGAGCGAATATCCTTCAATGTTCCATAAGAAGGCATCAGTCTTGCAGCAAAGTTTTGGAAAGATACAGCCGCACCAGTTGCGCCATTTCGCCCTTGCTTCTTCATCAACTTGGAAACATTCTCCAAGGTGTTTGGCACATATCTACGATTGCCACTAGGAGTAAAGCCATCAAAGATTACCTCCTTAATGCCATATTCCTTTTCCTTACCTTCCAGCCAAGTATTGAACTCATCTGTCAGGTTATTGGTCTTGATGTAGTCTTCCACATCATTAAGCGTAGCATTCGTGTCAACGCCACTCTTACGATGGTCATACTCTACATCACGGACGAAGGTCTGCACACCCTTATAGTTGAAACCATATTCATCATATAGTTCAACATTCTCCTTGGCAATGGCATATCTCATTCCACCCTTAGCACCAGCATCAACGATAGACTTGTTTCTTTCCAGCCAAGCCTTGGTCTTCTCCTCATACAAATCCTTATCGCCATCAAACTTTGCCTCAATGTACATATCCAAGACCTTCTGAGCATCAGCCTTGCCGATACCATAGATATTGAAGTCTCCAGCAGTAATAAACTTCAACTCGTTATATGCTTCATCACCAAACTTAGGCTGAATCATCCTCGGTTCAGGAGCCACACCCTTCTCATGAAGGAAGAGATACTTCAAACCAGAGTTTGCATCGCCTCCGTTCAACCATCGGTCGATACCATTTCTTACTTCATGCTGCATTTCTTTTGGCACAGAAAGAACATCCGAAGAAGACTTTTCAGCCCCCTTATTGCTCATCTGTTTCTCCACTTCTGGATAAGTAGGAGTATAAGCATCACCTTGCCAAGTACCTGCATTCTTTCCTGTTCTCTTAGCAATCTTATCGGAAGGCAGAATCAAGGAAATGCCACCATACGCCTTATGGTCTTGCTTACTAGAGTCAATGACTGCCACAGACGGATTGGCAAGACCACCTTGTTTGATAGCCTTCAACAGCTTCTCTTCTGATATGTTATGCACTCCTGCAAGAGTTTTTTCGTCCTTCAATGAAAACTTTTCGCCATTTTCCTTGGCAGTTTCAGGAGAATTGTCTATCTTTGCAGCAGATTCCTTGGATTGGGAGAGAGCTGTGTCACCTCCCAACGAAGAAGTGGCAGTGTCCATACTCTTGCCATTTTCCAAGGATTCTCTTTTCTCGTATGCAGTCAACAACCATTGTTCTCTAGGTTCACCCTTATACTCCTTACTTACAACAGCAAAGTGTGTAGGTGATTCCAACTTGATACGATTGTCGCTTTCCTGAACAACCTCCATACTATCTATGATAGACTGCAAATTGTCAACGACCTCAGGATGCTTTCTCAGAATCTTATCAAGACCAGTCTTTTTATCTCCCCATACCAAAGATATATCACCAATAGTATGATGATGTAGTGCAGCAGTTGCCTCACCGCTACCAAGTTTCTTCAAAAACTCTATAGCTGCTTTAGCTTTACCACGGAACTGATTGTATATATTTCCAAAAGCACCAACACCAACTGGCTTAATGTCATCCAAAGAGAAGTGAGGTTCTTCTACAGACTGCGCTTGTGAGAACTTTACCTTAGCATAGTCTGCAAACGGCTTTAACTTACGATTGCTCGTATCAAGCCATTTATCGAACTCAGTCTTACTTGCTCCAGTAATACCGCCAAGACCTTGCCATCCCTTGCTATAGTTGGCGAGATAAGCCTTTTCTGCATCACGCATAGAATCATAGCCGTACATAACCTTGTGCTCATCAAACGAGCCATCAGGATTCACTTGGTCAACGACAAATACATCACCATCCCAATTATCAAGGTCAGCCTTGTCGTTGATGAACATATCCAGATGGTCGCCATCCTTGCCAAACTTGCCACGGATATAGCCATAGGTATCGTGCATGGTAATCTTCCACTCTTTGCCATTGGCATCCTTACCTGAGCGAATAGAACCCTTTGGATTTTCGATGGTGTAATCGTAGCCACCGAACTTGATGTGTCCCTTCTTATAGTTGCCACTCTCCTTCTGTGCGTCAGACGGATTGGTTTCTGTCTCGTCAATAGCAGACTTCAAACGGAGAGAGAACTTGGTATGCTCTGTGATTTGCATATCCTCAGGCTTGAAGATTACATAGTTGGTATCACCTTCCTCTGCACCTCCTTGGATAATAGTACCAGCAGGGTACTTGATACCAGTAAAGCCAATAGAAGACAGGAACTGGCTCACTTCCTTTGGCTTGCAACGCATCATCATCGGAAGAAACGCTGCATATACATTTTTAAAAGGCAAATCCAGTTTGAAACCTCTCTTCTCCCAAGAAGGAACATCAATACCCTTCTTAGCCAAAGCATCACGAATAGCATTTATCTGTTCCTCACTCATCGGATTTTCAAAGTCCAGATAGTTGCTGCCATTATCATCAGGTATATCCACCTCATAGAGATTACGAGACTTGTGCGCAAAATCATATCTGCTCACTTTGTCAAGTTTAGGGAGAACACTCTCCAGTACCTTGATACGTTCTCCAGCATGTTTTGCCATAAAACCACCTTTCTGTTCCAAGGTACGCAAAGACTTAATATAAGCACCAACTCCTTCCTTCATAGATGAATATTCCTTGTATGCAGGTAAACCTACAAAAACTGCAAGAACCCTTGCTTGTTCTGAGGTAAGTTTCGTGTCACCCATATACTGATAGTCACCGCCAGTCTCCTTACATAACCGAGCATAGTCCTTTCCTATCTTTTTCGATGAAGTAACATAGCCACCCCATCCGAATACTTGGGAGCCAGCACCCTCGCCCATGTGGTCGAAGTCAAACTCTGTGAAGTCAGCACCGCTGCCATGATACACCTTCAACGATAACTTAGGAGCATCAGCTATCTCCTGATTGATGCTGCTCACAACATCATCAGTAACAATATCGCCCTCCTGAATCTGCTGAGGTTCACGACCAGCCTTGCTTACCAAGTCCGCTTGCTCTGCTCTTGTCAAGATACGGTTCACCTTCATCGCACCAGTAATCACCCAAGGGTCAGTCTCAGGGTTCGGGTTGGTACGATACATATAATAGCCATCAGTAGGCAGATGTTTCAAACCAGCGAGTGAGTGCTGATACTTGCCCGATGGATTGATACCCTCTTGGCGAGCTTCCTCCTGATAATCTACATCAGCAGCATACTCCACCTCAGCGAACACGAAGTTCTTAGGGAAGAGAGTCTTGTTTCCATCTGCATCCTTACGGTTGAACTGGATAGCATAAGGTACGACACCAAGATGCCAGCCTGGTCTATAGGCTAACTTGCCGCTACCTCCTTGTGTTCCCTTGCCACCTTGCTTTACCTGAGGTCTGCCAGTCTTGCTTTCTCCAGCAATAGGAGCCGCATCAGCATCGAGCCATACACCAACAGGGGTTGCCGCACCATCAGGGTTCGCTACCATTGGAGGATAGAGTTTGCCATCCTTCAATACAAACACCTTATAGCCGATACCCTTCTTCTTAGGCTCAGGCTTTTGACGGAGAGAGAACGAAACATCTTCGCCAGTCTCGGAGTTCGTTATCTCGCCATTAGCAGTCTTCACGTAGGCTTGTTCGATGGAGCGGATGATATTCTTGGTCACATCGCTATACTCAGTTCCAAAGAATGCCAACTTAATCTTCTGCAATATCTCATGGATAGCAGCGAGCAGAGGATGAGACATCTTCAAGGCGAGAGTATGAGCCAAGTTGAGGTCTCGTATCATTTCGCCCACCGCATCAGCAACCACCTCCTCAGCGTAGTAATCTCTTTCACGACCAGAGAATCCTGCATCGGAATATCTCTGCATGGTTTCGTCCACCGCCTTGTCGAAGGCATCAGAGCCATAGGTATCGAGCACAAGCTGAGTCAACTCATTGTATGCAGCAGGGTTCAGGTTCTTGATTTGATGAGTCATTTCATGACCGAAGATAAACTGAGCACCTTCCGTGATAGAAGAGTCAAGAGTAATGAAGATGGTACGATGAACGTTTCCATCAGCGTCCTTGGACTCCTCAATCCAGCCATTACCCATCTTGTCTGAGTACTGCCATTGAATGTTTGCACCCATCATCTTAGCCAGTCTCTCGAAAGCCTTGCGAGTCTTCTGACCAACGATATTGTCAACGACCTTAATATCGTCCACCTTGTTCTTCTCTACATCAGCAGCACGCTCGGCAGTTGTCTGTTGTGTGCCATTCTCCTTGGCAGAGAAAGGCAAGTCTTCCTCAGGTTTCTGTTGACCAAGCGGATTTTCGTCCGTAGCATCCTCAGGAACCTCAATAGTATCACTTCCCTCCTTTAGCTTGTCAGGGAACTTTGTCTGCTCATTTGTATTCTCATTTGTCTTCTCATTTGTCTTCTCATTTATATTATCAGAGTTATTGCCATCAATGTAATCAGCCACCTCAAACAAGTCTCCAAATCTCTTGCCATCATACATATAATATGAGCCAGTGTAATCACCCTTTTCGTCAGGTTCATCCACCTTTGTTACTCTCTTGTCTCCATCAATGAGATATACCTTATTATATGTGATGC
>ERZ1024365.56-NODE-56-length-17650-cov-38.482637_pt1 | contig 17650 bp, 25 predicted proteins | sample MGYA00520788_ERZ1024365 | MGnify/ENA primary metagenome ERZ1024365 (study PRJEB33242, sample SAMEA3444265) | Homo sapiens | biome: Host associated; feature: Gastrointestinal tract; material: Stool | place: Uganda | collected 2011-01-01 ... | reverse complement strand
CGTTCTTGAAGTTCGGAGCATATACCTCCGTGGGCTTCAAGGTAGTCACGGGGAGCAGAACCTGATATGCCTGGCCCGGAACTGCAGCGGCGCGAAGACGGACAGAATCCGAGTCGCAGCCATCAGCAAAATCCTGAAGGGCCTTCTTGCGAAGCACGGGGTTGGTCAGGGCCATAATATCCCTGAACTTCTTATTCGCTTCCTCAGTGGAAATATCCAACTGCTGCTTGGCGAAGGAAATATCCTGCTTCGAGAGGAACTGGGCGGACAAGGTCTTGGACCAGTTGCCCCACGAACCTTCCTCGTTCACGAGATTGACGGGGGACAGCTTCTTTTTGCCGTCCTTGTCAATATATTCCATCTGCCGGCGGATGGTCGCACCGAACGGGTTGTCCGGGTCGGTCTTCATTTTCTTGAGGACCGTGTCGCCATCACCAATCATGGGGACCTTCTTGGATTTATTCGTGTTGAACCGAATATCCTTGCCCGCGGGAAGGTCGTCCGCGTAAATGGCCATGCCCTTGAGGTAGTGCGTCCCGTCAACGGAAATACGCACCTGGGCATAGTTTGACTTGCCGAGATTGAGGTCCTTAAGACCTCGACGAATCTCGATAACACCGTCCATGTTCGTGCCGCCGTCTTCAGCATATCGCACCATGACTCGCTTGGAGTCAAGAATGGCGGGCGGCTTGAGGGACAGCTTGTTGCCCTGAGGGTCTGTGCGAACGCCGATCACATGAATTTGGTCGAGGTTCTTCACAGTCTCTGACTTGGGGACACCAGGGGCGACCAGAACTCGGGTGGATGTGTAATTATCCGTCCCGAGCTGTCGGATCTTAATATCCTGGACCTGGTATCCCTGGGCTTCAAGAGTAGCGGAGGCAAGCTTGAGTGTGGTCGCGGTCGTTCCGAGAGAAACCTCGGTGCCGCTACCGATATCAATATACTTGTGCTTGTCCGTCTCTCGCTTGAGAATATCCGCCACACCCTCAATCTTCGACGCGGTCTTGCCGGCGTCATCCTTGAGGAAGTTGCGGACAGAGGATGCAGAAATGCCAACGCGTTCTGCAATGGCAGCTTGGGACATCCCCTTCGCATCAAGCTTCCGGACCATCGCAATCTCCACCGCCTGGCGTTCACGCTTGGCGATAGATTTGGTGGCGCGGAGCTCGGTTGTTGTCATACCGAGACCCTTAGCGATCTCGGCTTCGCTCATGCCCTTATCGGCCAGCCCCTTGACGAGGCCTTGGAAATCGCGTGAGCGCTGATAAGGATCCTTGCCCGATCCCCACGGATAACGTCCCGACTTCCTCAGGATACCGTAGTGAGTAAGGGTCGCATCTTCAGTCATTATCGGCCTCCATGAGAATATCACTGAAATGAACAATCCGGTCCATAATATCCCGGATGTCATCAGACTCCGGAATATGGGTTCGAGGTTCGCCGTGTTGGTAGATTCGGAGTTGCATCTGTATTGTGGGCATGACGCCATACTCGAGGCAGAAAAGGGCCGCGTAAATTTCGAGCTGTTCGAATTTAGTCGGACCTGTCCCGGTCTTGAGATCGTGGATACGAAGGAGTTCAGAATCCTCGTCAAAGGATATAGCATCGGCTGTCCCAAAGGCGTACTCGCTGTAATAGAGTACCGTCTCAGGACTCATCCTGTATGAGATTGCGTCGTTAACGAACTTGGCGACTGTTGACATCAACGGGTCGCTTACATCGGGTTCTCCGAAAGGGAGGCCCAGTGTAATATGTTCTGCAGCTAATTCATGCAGTCTGGTGCCGAGTGCTGCCGCTTGAGCATTTCGGTAAGCGGCTTGAACTTTCTCTTCGTCGTATCGAAGCCAAGACGATTTGCTGGCCCCGAGAAATGCGTGCTTGCCCGCGAGGTTGTTGTGTTCGAAAAACCTCACAGGTACTCCCGATCGAAGTAGGCCTCGAGGTGTTGAAGCACAGATGCTTCGTTCTCGGGATATATGAATCTTGCGAACCCCATGTTGTCGAGCTTCTTAACGTAGTACTCTTGGTTCGGACGATGGGAGGCTTTTGAAGTTGCCTTAACTTCTAACATGGCCCAGTGTCCGTCGCAGAGGATGAGAAGGTCGGGGATGCCCTGAATATAATTCGGATCGTTCTTCAGGATCATACAATGGGGGAACCGGGCGTTAAGCTTTTTGATCAAGCTCGCCTGGTACTTGTTCTCGCGCACACTCATGTTGGCTCCTTTCGAGGGTGCGGTAAACGGTATAAAGAGAGTTGTTACAGGTGTGACGCCTGTGACTGCTTTACCCACTTAAGTGGGTAAATGGCTCGATTGCCTCATTCTCTCCATTATGCTCGGCGTGTTTAACCGGTCGCTTCCCCCACTTGATAGAATATGGGACTAAAGTCCTAGATGGAGGTTCTCGCGAATATGAGACGGTGGGCGCGGCTATTTTTCGTGGAAGAGGCATCAGCGACTCGGTGGGAGACGCTTTGATAAAATTTTGGTAAAGCTTCTTTTCGGGAGGGTGGTTCATCGTTATGGGCATTTGTCATAAATGTCATTTTTCTATATATTATATATATTATTATTATTATTATTATTATTATATTTTATATAGTTTTGACAAATTAGGTACTAAAACGTTGGAATTGCAACGAAAAGTGCTTGTCAAAAACGTTTTCAAAAATGACAACTTGTCAAAAATTTTTGACAAAATTCTACTTATCCTCGTACCCACTTGTTATTTGTCATTTCAGTTTTGACAACCCTTGTCAAAAATGGATGATCCCAGTCTCTTTTGAGGAGCGGGGGATCCCCCTTTTAAGAGACCCCCCACCCCTCAAAAATCAGAGTCAATCAGACCCAGTACGTCTCGACAGTGTACCGATCACACTCCGTGTTCTTCGCCTCCGTACCGAAATATGCAGACGCATACTCCCACGCAACCGCAGGAGACTGAACCACCATCGAGTGCTCCACGATCTGAAAAGCACCCGAGAACCCTCGGATCACGACATTCATCATCGCCTCAGACCCTTCCCGCGAGCTCGCTTGTATCCGACCCGTTCCTTCCACCCTGCCTGATTAGCAGCGCTCCGGAATCGAATATTGTCGAAGGGGAACCTTCGCAAAGTCTCCGCGTCATCAGCCTTCCAAGGATCCGCCTTCTTGGGTGCCCGGCCACCGAACACAGTCTCAGTCTTCTCTCCATCAAAGACCTCACACCTGTACCGATCGCAGGCAACGTTCGTCACCCGATCCTTGACATAGTACTCCGCGAAAATAGTCCCGCGCTCCTTCGAGTCGCACCAGAATGTCTTCCGATACAACTCCCGTCCGAACAAATATCCGATGATGTCGAAGCGGTATTTCTTCGCCGAAGGATTTCCAACCCACGCCATCGAGTAATCCACGTTCATCTCAGTTCTCCTTTTCAATCAGTTCAGTTTCCGGCTCGAGAAAATCATACGCCCGAACCTTGACAATCTTGACAATCACATGACGGTCCTTTACGATTGCGGCAACTCGCTCGAAATATGCCTCCGCCTCGGCGCGAGTTTTAAAGAACCACGTGTAGTCGCCGCAAGTACCAATGGCGGGGTCATACGACACCATCTGCAACATCCACTGGTAACGCGAATCGATTCCGACAACAACTGCCTCAAGCATTTTTGCTCCTATTCTTGGGATTCTTCGGGCACTGCTTTGTATGAGTATACGGATACACGCGGCCCGCGATCGTGTACCGGTATTCCACCTCGTCCGTCGGATGCATCTCCATCCAAGCGGGAGACTTGCATTCGCAAGGCTCAGGCGGCGTAAGGTCGGTGTTACACAGCTCCTTCAAGAGCGCCGTGTGTGTGAGTGCGTATACCTGAACGCCGTACAGATCGATGAGATCCTTTCCGATCAGGTGTGACACGTACGCCTCGTACAGAGGGTTCCTCCCATCATCCACGAGCACCATCAACTTCGCTCGAACGCCCATGACACTCTCTTCGAGAGTAAACGTGGGGTTAATCAGCTTTTCGTATTTCTTTCCGAACAGCATCTCGATCTCTTTCCATATAGTTCAGAATCATATCAATCTTGTGGCAACAGAGGACGTCACCCTTCTTGAGGTCGCGAATATATCGCGTGTACTTCATCAAGCGAGTAGTCGTCGGCCAACGCACATCACCAGACAAGTCGTCTGCGAGTGCTTGCGCCTCTTCCTTAGTCCGGTGGATACTCAACACCACGTAAGGTTCAAACGAGTCGTCGAACTTGATGGCCGTCAGAACGCACCAAGTATATCTCGACCAAGCCATGATCAGCCCACCAAGTACTTGATCACCATGTCGACCCCGTCAATAAGCATAAGCTTCATGAGATCGAGTTCGTCCTTCGCGTACGAGTATTCGAAGATCTGAGTGTTAACCGGGATGTCAAGCCTGTCGCGAATGCTCTGCGCAGCTGCCCGTGCATCCTCCTCGGTCTTGAAGAACGCGATAGAGAACTTCTGTGTATCCCCAATACTCCCGATGCGACAAATCATACCCCAAGTGTTTTCAGAGGGATCAGAGAGAACGAGATTGCGTGTCATGACGGCGCTCCTTTATAGGTTGTGAGCGAATATACGCTCGTTGAACGTGGCCTTCTCAGCCACAGCCTTTGAGATAGCGGAATCGATTCCAGATTCTGACTTGAAGTAGTAGTACCACAAGTCAGTGTACGGGGTGTTGATGCGGTCGATCCGACCTTCCGCCTGCTCCAACACCTTGTATGAGTAGTTGAGGCTGTAGAAGACGATCGTGTTCGTCTCGATACAGTTCCAACCCTCCGCTCCAGCAGTGTACTGAACCAAATATACCCACGAGTCTGTCGTAGGAATTGGTTCATGTGCGTGACCGTTCCACTCAGCTACCGTGAATTCATCTCGAAGGTTCAAGAGTTCATCACGTTCGTAGTTGAAGTTGTAGAATACGATCACTTTGTTACGCTTCTTGAGAATATGTCGCAAACGATCCAATCTGTTACCAGAAGAGTTCACACTACGTCGGAGAGCGTAACATACTCCTGCAGCGTTTCGAATCGGCTCGTTCGTCCAAGGATCGATTCTCTTCTTGACGATTAGATCGTATTGGTCTCGGTCGAACGGTACCCAAATATCCTTGCGATTGCGTCTCGTATGTCTCTCAGCAGGCATCGGCACAATGACGCGCCGTCTGCGAGCCTCTAGAACACCTGTATTGACAAATTGCTTGACTTTCGGATACTTCGCGAATCGATCCCAGACGATGTGTTGTTCTGAGAAATCCGTCCGGTTACGATAGAACCCGTTTGCGATGAACAGCGGCACGTAGTCGAGCCACGTGTCCCCCGGTGTTGCCGAGAGCAAGATCCACGAGTTGCGTTTCGCGATCTTGAGAAAGCTCTTGACCCACGTACCCGATCCAACAACACGCTGCTCATCGAATATAAACGTATGGCCACACAACTCGCGATAATTGCCAATGCGGTTCCAGCTGTCAATTTTCACCTTCTCGAAGTCTGCACCAAGCGCGGCGAACTCCCCCTCCCATTCGAGAGAATCCCTCTTCCGCGCAGTGGTGATCACAACAATCTTCTCGGGGGTAGCCCGAGAAAGAGCCCAAGAGGCCCCTACTCGTGACTTGCCTGAGCCGACGCCGCCGACCAAGACTTTGCCACTTTGTAGGAGCCTCAAGGCCTCTTCCTGATGCGAATATAGTCTATTCGTCATCTTCGTCAAACAGGAGTACGAGCAACCTCTTGCGAATATGCTCAGGGATCGCATGGTAGAACTCGACGTTCTCACGAACCCAGCCGCCCGTCTCAATAGAGCAGCGAGCGATCCACTCCCACGAGAAAGGACTCATGGCACTGATGTATGTGTGACCGAAATGCGAAATGCATTCCATCCAGTCAACATACCAGTATCCATCCTCTTTGTACGAGTGTAGACCCGTGATAAACGCATCGTTGCCCTTGAGAACCAGCGGCGAGAAATCGGCCGGAGGTTGGTTCCTGACCGGTTCGTCAAACGTCAACTTGGTCTCGTTGAGATCAGGACCCATCGTCGTCTTGAATGCCATTGTAAATATCTCCTGTTCCTGTTATCCCTGAATCTGAGGTAGGAATCCGCGAAGCATCGCGGCCTTGATGAGTTCTCGGTCTTCCTCGCTGAAATCGTGGTTGACAAATACGTTTTTCACAGTATCGCCATCCAGCCTAGCACGAGCAACCCAAGAGCCATTGTTTGTGATGGGGTCAAACCCTTCCATGACGAGCGCCGTGTATTCGAAGAATATGTCGGTATTCGCCGACAGCAGCTCGACACTGGATGTAGTCGCACGACCGTTGAGAAGCTCCACCGAGAGTCGAGGCTGAGCTTCGCCTCCCACGATCCGGCCATTCTGGAAGTTGATACGGATCGTATAAGGCTCATTATCCCCGGTCACATTACCAACGGCCTTCTTTGCCAGACCGAGAATGCCCGCGTTGATGACTTTCATCGACATCGGATCTTTGTTGAACTGGCTGTCGGACTTCTTGAGCTCGACTTTGGTGTTTGTGGGAATTGTAGTCATTATAGGGTCTCCCTTCCAGGGGTCTTCCTAAGTGCTTCCTTGATTGACATCCGGGCAGTAGTCTTGATCTTCGGGTTGAATTCAGCGTTGTTGGCCCACCACGAGCCGTACTTAGCGCCCTTGCCGAATCCGGGCGGATCCTCATTGCCGCGCGTAAAGGCACGCAGGATCCAGTCATCGCCAGCGTCAATGACGGTTTCCTTTGTGTGGTCATTGGCGTTCCGACCATCCACAAAGAACACGAGCTTGCGAACGTACCAGACGTATTCCGTAGTCACAGGTTCGTTACTGCCATTGACAGTCTTGTTGACCTGCTCTCCGCGGACGATACCATCGATCTGAATCGAGAAACCTGCATAGTCGCCGTTCGCCGGGATGAATCCATTCTTGACGTTGACAATCGCAGTGAAGTTGTCTCCATTGAGCGCCGGGTCATCGGTGTGATCCAGAACGTATGCGAGGTACGAGGCGAGGTCCTGTGCACCTCCCTTCACCAATTCTTTGACCGGGTTTATGTGATCTTGCGACCACGTGCGGTCATTCGGAACAATGGTTTCGAACCAGTCACTCATAGTACCAGTTCTCCTTCCTCTTGTAGCTGCGCCCAGATGTGATCATCTCGACGCCGCCGTGTTTTTCGGACATCCGCCCAACTTCCCAGGAACAGGTTATTGAGCGAATTGTTCTCAAGGTCTCCGTCTGCGTGACAGACATAGAGACCCCTGTCAGGCCACCTCTTGTAGAAGGCAGCCCAGATCACCGATGCGACCGAACGTTCTCGAGCCTCACCGGGAGTTGTGTATAGCCGCACATACCGCGAATTGCCGTGTCGACGCTTGAACGGCTTCAGGATAAGACCCGTATCCTTCCGACGAATAGCGCCGAGACGATTCGCTTCGTAGTGGTTGAACCCAGGTACGTCCGCCCAGATGTCAGCATACTCTTTGTACATGATTGCTCCTTCCAAAGACGGGGGCAGACCTTTTACGACCTACCCCCGTCTTCAAATATGATCAGTCGAGATCAGCGTACTTCGCAGCGAAGGAAGCCGACTCGTCGTCCATCACGACGTACAGCTCCTTGACGTAAGCCGAGATGCCCTTCTGTCCACGGATGTCGTAGACCGAGGGGTGGACGATAACGTCAGCAGTCTTGATAGTGATGTTGTCGAGGGTGCCGACAGTGTCCTCTGTCATCAGCTGCTTGCGACCGCCAGCGACAAGCCAGATCGCAGGAGCCCGGAACTTGTACGAGACCTTGACGCCGAGGTAGGGACGCTCAGGGTCGAACTCGCCGTCCTGGTTCTTGCGGTACTTGACGTTCCAGCCATCTCGCTCGAGATCCTCGACGAGGTTCAGAGGGATCGCGACTGAGAACTCGCGCTTGCCGCCTTCCTGGTTGTATCGTGTGGGAGAGCCTGCGAAGTTGGTGAAGAGGAGCTTCGCGTCTTCGATGATCAGATCAGAGGGAGTGTTCGTGAATGCCATTGTAGTGTTTCCTTTCAGCGGCACAGTGTATCAAGATCGACGAATTGTTCGATCGCTTGTTTGGCCTCGTCGGCCAGCATCTCGGCGTAAGACGTATCGACGTCCTGCTCCTGATGCATGAATTGGACCATATGGGCTTCCTTCCAGTGGTAACCCTTGGTCCCAACGACGGCGTCTTTGATCTCGCCTTCGCTGTTCATCCGAAGCAGTTCAGCTCCGCCTCGTTCAGGCTTGATCGGCACAAACGAACCGACCTTACCGACGAAGTGGTCTCCGCTATCGGGGAACCGTAGGTACATTGCGGTCTTGACCTGTTTGGTCTGGACGTAGTCTTCGAATTCAATCGGCTCTTTCGTGAAGAGCTTCTTGAATACGTACGGTTCCTGGAACTGCTTACCAGTTGCCGTCCATTCACCCTCGTGGGGGAATTTGTACTTCGCAATGTACACAGCCTTGTTCACGAGAACCATCTTGGCGTAGGTGGCCTCATGCTCGAAGTCGTACCCATATCGCTTCCCGAAGTCCATCACCTTCTGAATATCTTCAGGCGTGGCACCAGGAATCTTGATAGAGTCCGTCTTGATGTGAGCGACTGTCAGACCGAGCTCGTCCTGCACATAGTGCTTGAGATCGATCATAAACAGTGCCCCTCGCTTTGCGACAATGTTGTCGACGTTGCGAGGATCCCATGCTGGGTTGTCGAACTTAGCGCTCGTCAGCCCATACATGGAGTTGATCGGGATCTTCAACGCCTTACCGAGTTCGTCAAGGTCGTAGTTCTTCGCGATCTCAACAAGACGTCCGTCGAAGAGCTTACTCAACGCGTCCATGTCCTTATGCTTGATCGCCACGCGTGCCTGCTTGAGCTCGCTATAGCGCTGCGTGTAAGGACCGAACAAGTTGAGTTGCTCGATCGAGGTCGGGTGCATAGACGCCACGTCAAGCAACGCCACGTCTTCGTAGTATCCTGGTTCAGAATATACGTAGCCACCCTCCCCCGGATCTTCACCTCGATACGAGGACCCTTTGAACTTGTCAAAGGTATAACCCGGGAACATCTCACTGAGGTCCGTGTAGACGAACTTCGACTTGTCAGGTCGACGCTCCTTACCAAACACCAGAGCACAGGTGTGCTGGTTTGTGGTGTCGTTGACACTCAGACCCGAGAGCTCAGCAAGAATCTTGCGAGCGCCCCAGTCACTGGCGAGATGGTAGAACACGGCCTCTGTGGCTTTGACATCGTTCTTGCAGTACTCGACGACATCATCCCACTGGCTCTCGGGAACCGGCTGGTCCCAAGGAAGGCTGTTCTCCTGGTGGTCGAGACCGAGCTCGATCTCCCACTTCTTGAGTGACTGCTTCTTGGTGGAGAAGTCGTAAATATCCGTGTAGGAGAGGTTGTACGCCTCACGGAATGTTGCGTTCTTCTCGTTGTTGACGATTCGCTTAGAGATCTCATAGAGCTCCTCGTTCGAATATCCGAGCGATGCCGCATACATGATGTGGTTGTCGTACTTCCGATTGTTGAAGCCAATCAACCGAAGATCAAGCAACGACTTCACCACCGCAGCGTCGGGATTCACACGGAACTGAACTCCCGGTCGATCCGCAATCTTGTAGCAGATGACGAACAGATTCGGGAAGACCTCAACGTCGTAAAACGCGATACGACCATTCCCACCATCCGCAACCTCCATCTTGTCCTCAGACATGAAGTGCATCTGCTGGACCATCTTCAGACAACGATCTGCCTGATTGGTCGACTGCATCGCGAAGGACGTAACCGCATTCCGAGCGTCGGTAACATCGTAAGTAATCCCAGACTCGTAGGCCTCGTCCAGAATACTCTTGATGAAGTCGATGTTCGGAGCAGTGTTCGCATGCACTTCTTTGCGGAGAGCCTTCGCGATGAGAGACCGAAGGTGGTTCTCATCCTGAACGTGCTTCTTGTTGATCATCTTGCGAACCTTTGCGGGGAGGTCTCCCGGATAATCCGCGATACTTCGCCCGTTGTGAAGGGACAGTCGTCGCCGAAGAGACGCGTTCCCTCGGAATCGTTTGATTTCAATTCCAGGCGAATATTCAGCAGTGGTATCCTTATCGACAGGGTACCGATAGATGAGGTGGAGGCCGCCACCGCTTTTTGACGTTTCCGCATACGTCGGAGGCCAAGCGCTAGCAGCGCGAAGATTAGAAGCGAGGTCTTTCGCACCATCTTCTCCTTTCAAATCAAAGTCGATGCAAATATACTCTTCTGGCATGAGCACATAATGCTCATTAACCGGAACTATGTCAGCGAGTGTTGTCTCGACATTTAACCATGCCTTCTTGGGTGTTCCGTTTACGGACGAATATTGGGCTTTGCAGCCGCCGAAGTATTCATCGAAGAAAGTCGCTCCACCAGAATACAGTTCAAGCCAATCCTCGGTTTTCACAGGCTTTACCTCGTTAGGCTGACTTTCGAACTTGTCGTTACGAAACCCTATGAACAGACTTCGATATGGTATACCGTCGATCATGATTCGTTCATGGAATTCTCGAAAATATCGGCGAAGCTCCGTCTGGAATCGATACCGTGGCATTAGGTACTGAATTCCAGTCTCATTGACATATTCCTTGTAATCGGAATATGCCTTAGCTAGCGTCACTTTGTCATCGGAACCAAGATCCTCGTACGCCTCCATTACGAAGTTGTACACAGGGTTCGTCTCCGAGATCATCTTGCGAGACCTAGTGTTACGATAGTAATCCGGGCCCAGACTGCGGTATACGTTGATGCAATGTTGCGCGATGATACCAAGCTCTTGGTATACGCCATCCATAACCTCGCGGTATTCGTTAATACTCAGTCGTCGTCCCGAAGGACTAACATCAAGCAAACGCCTTGGTATACCAGAGTTTGCGTCGGTGATTTTGACCGGGTTATTGGACGCCATGATCAGCATTGTGGTGATACGCATTGAACGAGGCTTTTTGAACTTCTCGTTTACGAGCTGAATTTCATTCGAGATGATCGAGTTCAAACGAGTGTTTGTCTCTATCCGACTCAAGTCACCGTCATGTTCAATTGCCACCAGAGGATCATTGGCAAATGCGCTAAGCGCAAACGAGTTGTTTCGCTGCGCTAGCGATTCAGAATCAAACGGCACACAATACTCTCCGAAGAGAGCCTGCATAACATTAAGAATTGTCGATTTGCCTGATCCAGGATCGCCGTAGAACACAAGGAACTTGTCGATGGTTCTACTGTCTCCAGTTAGAACGCCCCCGATGGCCCACTCGATCTTTTCTCGCTCGGATGGATCGTAGAGTGTGTCGACGAGTTTAGCCCAGTTAACCGGGACACCATCTTCAAGAGAATACGGGAGACGATACGAGACATGATCCTCTTGACGAACCGGAGTGTCCGCAAATACAGGCACTCGATCGAGAGGATGACCAGTATCAACCATATTCTTGGTCCATTGACGATACCGTTTCCAGACTCCATCTCTTTCCGACGCGCAGAATTTCGGGATCATCTGTTGCGGAGATGAGTTCTCAACGAATTTTCGAACGTCGTTATCAATTATATCGATAACGTCGAATTCGTTCTTCGACCAGAGACCCTTTTTGGGGTTCCAGATTGCGACAAACTCTCCATCGCGCAACATAATGTCACGAGAATTTGTGTTGAGGAACCAAGGTGCCGCCTCCATAACACCCGGAAGACCGCGCATTGGAGAAGATTCAATCGTGTAAAAGTCCACCTCCAGTGGCCTCCTTAGTGATACGGATCGTACAAATTAGCCCACTTGATCATTTGTGTGGTCAAAGGCATCTCGAGAACATCCGTCCCCGGGATTCTGAAGAGTCCTCCAGATCCGTTCCTTCCGTACGTCCGATACATGACTCGCTCCGCGATATCCAAAGCTGCCTCATGAATTTCGGACGGAAGGCGCCCATCATCAGAATATGACCGAGCGCCCATGTTGAGAAGAATGGACTTCGTGAAGGTTTCCCGATCCTGATACAGCATAGCTGTCAGTGTATCAGTAATGCTCACGAAGACTTCAAGGAAGGAAGGCGGAGCCTGCCTCGGAGAGGGCATCGACGTTTCGTAGCAGTATTCATCCCGCATACGAAGGGCCTGGATGGCCTTATCTTCGTCTTCCGGAATATACCACGCGAAGTCGATTTCATCCCAAACCGAGGCAAGCTCCGTGTAGTTCTCGAGACACCCTCGCTGAATTAGCCAGGGTGTGTATAGCATGTCAGATCTTGTCCCAGATCATTCCGTCAACGTTGAAGTCGAGGATGAAGTTCGAGTCGACTCGGCTCCAGTCATCCGAAGGGACGCGGTAGATGGATGCGTTGAAGTCGCCGAAGGAAACGTAGCCGTCGCCGACCTCAGAGTTCTTGATCCAGCCGACCACAGCACCCTCACGAGTACGAGACAGGCCGAGCTGGTCGAAGACCTCGTTCAGGAACAGATGACCCTTACGCTCCAGACGACGGTTCGCCCAGAGCTGAACAGCCTCAATGTTCTCCGAGGTGTAATCCTCGCTGTCGTCCCAGCAGTTCGAGGACTCCTCAGAAATGATGCGCGCGTAGGGCGACAGATCCTTCATCGAAGCGATGACCGCGTCAGCGACGTCAGCAGCATCAGACTTGTTATCCGAAGACAGGATCTCCTCGGCAGACTTGCCAATGTTGGGCAGCTTCGGGGCAACGATCTTCTCGACCGTCTCCTTACCGAGGGCATCAACCATGGTCTTCTTGTAACCATCGAATGCCGTCTGCAGAGCAGTGTACGCAGCACCAACAGCGGCCAGACGCTTCTTCGAGATGCTGTTCGAGAAGTGGATCATCGTGATGGTGGCTGCACCGACAATCACAGCGGGAGCCACGGTGCGAGCGGTGTCGAGGATGAAGAGGATTCGCATCTTCCGCTCGTACTTGGGAACGTCCTCGTCAGGGATGTTGTCGGCATTACGCTGGCACTCCCGGCGACGGTCCCAGTCGCGGGTTTCGCACCATTCGAAGTCGGTGCCTGCCCTCCAGGCGAGATATCCGGTAGCGACGACGCCAGCCGATGCAGTGACGGAGAGAATGGTGGGGGCGTGCTTGGAAATACGAGCCATACCCGTGTGGAAAGCGGTTGTGATAGACATTTGAATATGCTCCTTTCTGAGCAGAGAGTTACTTGATGGGTTCAGGACGGTCGGCAGAGACGAGCCAACCTTCACGGATTTGACGAAGCTCGAAGGCGTCCGTAGACGTCCAACCCCAGCGCTCGTCAGTGTATCGGGGGTTAATTCCAACCGAGGACATCAGATCTGCAACGGAGACCTGACCATACTGCTCGATCGTTTCTGCAACGTACTCAATCACATCCACGGCTTCGCCGCGAGTGTCGAATACGAGGTCCTCAACGTTCGTGGGCTTCTGTTGACGCGTCTCGCGAGACTGAACCGGACGCGTTTCGTAGCGACCAGTACCTCGATACGAACGAGAGGAACTAGAATATGATGTATAGCCAGACGTCGGACGACGGCGAGCGTCGACCTCGCCATAAAGCAGCTGCTGAATGCCCTGAGTCACCATATCGGTGATAGCGTTCTTAGCAGCCGGAATGGCAACGTCGACCACAAGATGCTCAGCAATCTCAGGGAGATCCTGAGCGAAGAAGGTCCTGAGAGCCTCTTTGATGCGAGACTTCTTCTGGACCTTAGCCTTGGCGATAACCTTCTTCTCGGGGGAGGCCCCCTCCTTGGCTTTATCAGTGTTGCCAGGGAGGGAGACCTCGTCAGGCCGAGTAGGCTCGATGGGGACGATGTCCGGCATCAGTTCGCCTCAGCCATCTTGCGGAGCTCTTCGAGAGAAGCATCCGGGTGCTCCTCAATCAGCTTCTTGGCCTTACCCATGATGTCATCAGGGAAGAGGCCGGCGAGGAAGCCGTTCGAGAACTTGGGATCGTTGCTGAGCTTGTCCAGAAGGGCATCGAATGCCGGCGAAGACATGAACGCCTTCGTGGCACGCTCGTCCTTGAAGAACCGCTTACCATCCTCCGATCGCTCACCGTAGGCCTTCGCGACAAACTCACAGAGGAGCTTGTATGCGTCCATGGCGGAAGCCTCGCCTCCGTTGATCAGAGCAATCTTGGCGGAGAGCGGAGTACGACGAAGCTCCATGTTCATGAGCTCGCCCTTGGAGAGGTTGAAGTAGAGGGTCTCCTCGGTCTCTTCGCCGAAGAAGTTGATGTACTTGACCTTGACAGACTGCATTTCAGTCGTTTTCCTTTCGAGATGTGAAATATGCGATCGAGCCGAATGCTGCGATCAGGGGGACCAGAACCGCGAGAATTTCCACGTTGGTTCCGGTCTTAGCGAGCTTGGTCTCGCTGGTCTTGGGCGCGTCAGCCTTCGTCGAGGGACGTGTCGTAGGGACGGGCGTCTCGTTGGTAGAAGGCTTATGCGAGGGAGTGCTCTGTCCCGACTGCGGAGCCTCGGTGGATTTGCTGGGTGCAGGCACCGGCTCGGTTGTAGTCGGGTTCGGAGCAGGTGTCGTCACAGAAGGCGTAGGCGTAGGAGTAGTCACCGAAGGCGTAGGAGCGGGAGCCGGCGTTGTACCGTCTCCAGTCGTTCCGCCATTCACCTTGACCTCGATGGTGCGCTCGAGCTTGATGCCGTTGACCTCAGCAACGTTAGTCACGGTCTTAGCACCAGCGGGCGTAGCCATCGGCTCAGGAGTGTACGTGACACACGTCTTCACGCCCTCAGGAGCCGTGAATTCGATCGTGTAGTCATTGACCGGAATAGCCGTGATGTACACAGACGTCTTCGGATCCCAGGTATCACCCTTGGCACACTTGACTGAGGTGCTCAGCTTGGTGTAGCCATCGTGGACGCGGTACTTGACGCCAGGTTCAGCGATCCAAGTGATCATCCACGAAGTACTTCCGTCAGGATTAACCCATCCCCACTTCGAGTTCTCGGGCTTGGCATCCTCGTAGTGACCACCGTTGCAGTCATTATCGCAGGTGCTATCCCAGTCCTTATCCCCGAAGGCGAACGGGTATGCGCGACCACCAATAGAGATCTCACCCCACGTCCTACCGACGACAGACTCCTGAAGGCGAGCGCTGGTCCACCACTTGCCGGAAATATCGGTCTTGTCTGCGAGGGACGCTGGGACGTTATCCACCGTGCAGGTGAGAGTGCCCTTGTCAGCCTTGCAGGAGCCGATCTTGTCGCCGGAGTCGACCGTGAACGGGAAGTCGTACGCCCAGTTGATGACGTCAGACGTGACTGTGAAAGTCTGTCCGACTTCGAGCTTCTTGACGGACCAAGAGCCCTTGATAGATACCGGCGAGGATACCTGGGAGCTGCCCGAGGAGATGTCGGTGATCTTGGCGTTGATGGAGTTGTCCTCTGCGAGTGCAGGAGCGGCAGTGCCACAGACAAGAGCTGCGGCAATACCAACAGTCGCAAGTGCGCGCTTCATGGTTCTTTCCTTTCGGCTGTTAAGTTTTGGATGATCACTTGTTCTGGTTGTTGCGGTTGCGGTACTCCTCGATGTACTTATCAAGCTTCGGGCCGAAGGCCTTGAGCAGGAGGAAGCCGACAAAGCCGGTAGCGGCGATCTTGCCGGTACCTCCGCCGAGGATCTTGGTGATCGCGTTGATGATCATCATGAAGGCGATGAAGGTAAGGATGATGATGAGCATGATGATAGAGCCGAAGGTCTCCATTGTAGTGACTGCCTTTCAGATTCAGAGAAGGATGGTGCTCTTCTTCAGTTTGGACAAAGCCTATAACCCGTGTTAGGGGTTATAGGTGAGGATGGTCTCATTTCTGGGAGTTCTTGTATGCCTTCTTACGGGCACGGTTGGGATCGAGGGCGCAGCAAACGCCAAAGAAGCCAAGCATGATTCCGAAGGTGTACATGGGAGGGGTCCTTTCTTGAGGGTTAGTTCTCATTAGGGGACCCGTAATTTGTGTTTGGCCAGTATTCTGGGGGTTCAGAATACTCAATTGGCTCGTCTGTAAAAGTGACCGGATTGCTCTTGGTCACAGCTCTTCAACCGATCTTGAACCAGTTCGGCTGAGGAGCAGGGGTCAACACAACCTCAATCGCGGGCGAACCGGAGGGCAGAAGCACCGGACGGAACTCGGGCTTGACGGTAACGCCGCCATCCCAACCAAGCTCATCGCCGATGCTGGTCTCACCCACGTGGATCTGGCTGTAGAAATCGTTCAGAGGGCAGGGGCCGAAGTTCAGCAGGTCCTCAGAGATGTTGTTGCAGTAGCCACGGATCTTCTCAGCGGTCGAACGGAAGGTACGTCCGGTGATGGCGTCCTTGCACAGGACCTCCTCGTCACCGAAAATAACCATCGAACCCTCGGGGAGCTCCTTCTGAGCGGCCTTCTTGTCGGCAGGCTTTCCACCCTCCTTGATGACCTTGACGCTCTTCGCAAGGTTCTGGCGAAGCTCGGTCAGGTTCATCTGCGAGACGGAGTACGCAGCGGCGAGAGCCTGGTACTTCTTGTAGGTGACGTTGTGCAGGGAGACGATCGCGAAGATCGTAACGCCGAGGCTGACCGCAGCGGGGACGTAGGTCATCCAGTTGCGCTTGGTGAAGTCAAGGAGGTTGTCGGATGCGCCGTTGTCGTTGGCGAGAGCCTTCGCGTGGGCCTTACCAGAGGTGATAGCAGTGGCGACGGATGCCGCGATGCCGAGTCCGGTGATGAGGATCTGGGGGTGGGTCTTGACCCAGTTGATGGCGTACTTGATGGTGTTCTTGATGGACATGGTTGTGCTTCTTTCTTGAAAATATGGATGGTCAGAGAGTGGTGATGTAGGAGGTGAGGTCGCGACCCAGGATGGAGCTCGCGGCGATTGGGACGAAATTGGGGTCGGATCCGACCGCCAGTGAGTCGACCAGAATATACGGATAAGTCCGTTCGGTATCGTCAACAATGACAATGTTCTTTGCAAAGGCCCTGCGACGCTGGGTCATAACGAATCGGAACGGAACGATCGCGTACAGCGATTCAGGCTTATCGGCCTCGTCGCGGGTAATTGTCATGCGTTCGCCTGCGCCGTTCACGAATGTGATGTCTTCGTAATACGTCGGCGTCGCGTCGGTCAGCTTGACGCAGGTTCCTTCGAGGTACCTACCGATGAGTACGCCAAGCGCGGTCGTCTCGATCTGGTTCGGACGGACGGGCGCAGAGTGTGCGAGGGAAACGGAAATGAGGCCTCCGTCAGGGACAGAGAGGTCTGCATCTAGAATGTCGAGAATGAGTCGTTCGGTCATGGTTGGTTCCTTTCAAATATGCCAAAGCCTATAACCCGTGTTAGGGGTTATAGGTTTGAGAGTTCTCAGAGGAGTGTGTCACTCGTCGTCGGAGGAGTCCGAAGACGCACGCAGACCAGCAATGGTCATTGCGCCGAAGAAGATTGCGACGGAGCTAAGGGCAGCAACCTTAGCAACCGGGAGGCTCTTTTCGGCGACCGACTTAATGCGGTCCGAGAGAGGGGTCTTGGTGGTGGTCTCTTCGAGTTCGTTCGAGTTGGACATGGTGAGTTCCTTTCTTGAG
>ERZ1024365.55-NODE-55-length-17764-cov-7.211474_pt1 | contig 17764 bp, 6 predicted proteins | sample MGYA00520788_ERZ1024365 | MGnify/ENA primary metagenome ERZ1024365 (study PRJEB33242, sample SAMEA3444265) | Homo sapiens | biome: Host associated; feature: Gastrointestinal tract; material: Stool | place: Uganda | collected 2011-01-01 ... | reverse complement strand
AAATGCAAGCATATGGATGTTTCTAGCTTGCATTACTTTTAATACTTCTCCCATCTACCCTGTAGAGGATATCCTATGAACTGGAAACATAGCCAATTTATCGAATACTGGTATGTCTCTCTTTGCATTTTCATCATAATGATCGCCGAAATACATTAACTTCAAAGGTTTTAATGTAACCGCTAAGGCTTCATTATAAGTATCTGCATCAGCTTCATAGTCTGTTTTAGGGTTATTCAAGATGTCAAAAGCTTTAGCTACTTCTGGAGTCCATCCATCAATTCTTCTCACTAATTCTTTATAGAATTCTGGAGATATAAGCACTGTAGCATCTGTTTGGTTTACTTTGGTATAACCACCAAATTTACTATCAACTACAAGATTAGCAGCATCTTCAACGTCTTGAGGCAATGCTTCACCACTTTCATACATTGCAAGAGCTTCTTCTTGAGTCGTGTCGTGCATTTCCTGTAACAGTCTTACTGCAGCTGACTTTTTAGCAAATTCATTGATTCTATCAAGCTGTCTACTAGGAATTACATTATCAGACAGTGTACCTACATTAACTTCAGTTAAATTTGATAACTCATTACCCTCACCATAGTCTATTCTGGGTGTAACGCCTGTTGATAATACCTCACGAAGACGTTTAATTTTATCTACAGGATCTTTATAATATGCAGGATCTTTAATAAATAACTTCTCAAATTCTATTACTGAGGATATAGTATTAGCAAAATAGTTTGCCATCAATTCAGTAGCAGCTAATTCTTTGCTATATTTTGATACCTCTTGACGTTTTTTATAGTGATTTTCTGCATCATCTAATGCCTTTTGAGGAAGTGCTAAGCTCTTTACACTAGCAAAATCCTTGCCATTCCAATCAATGATACCTATTTCTTTTGCATAATCCAATTCGTCTTTAAAGGCATCTGTTAAATAGTTATTCATTAACAAAGCTTTATCAGAGTTACTCATTTTAGCCCAAGAAGCTTTTATCTGGTTTACTACGGATAATGCTAAGTCACTACCACCAATGTCTTCAGCAAGTTTAAGAGCTTCATTGAAATTAGAGAAATCATCTACAAATTCAATACCACCTAAAGTTGGTTGTTCTTTAAGTTTAAAGAACCCGTTGAAATATCTAAATCTGTAACCATTTCTGTTACCAGTATCATAGTTCTTTACTTTTTGTTCCTTTGTCAGATTACCTTCATTCTTATAGTTGAATTCAATAGTATCTAATTCAGTTTCAAAGTAATTAATAAATCTGGTCAATACTTTGGCATTAAATTTAATTTGATTGTTAATGGTATCTAAAGGTTGATTGAAATTGTTGATAGCTGTACCGTATAAAGTATTATATGTTTGAGAGTCACCCATAGTAGGTAAAATAATTCTACCTTTCTGAGTAAGTGTCATTTTGGCAATATAATCTTCCAATGGTGATATTTCTGTATACTTACGTCCTTTATCACTACTACCCTGTTCTTTAAAATAAACTAAAGTTTCAACGCCTATTTTACCAGATGTAGCAGGATTATTATAAAGATTTGTAAGTAAATAAGAACCTTTAAAGTAATTAGGATTAGCGTTGTTACCAGTATTATACAACACTTTAGTAAGAGCTTTTACCGTAGCTGGATCATTATCAAGATTCTGAACCATGTCTGTTAAGTAGTTATGATCAGATATAGGATATAACAACTTACCATCCGTAGATAATACGGACAACTCATCTGAATTAGGATGTGTCATACCATAAGTTTCAGACAATCTACCTAAGAATTTAGAATCATCATAGTATCTGCTAATATGTCTGTTGAATGTACCAGGTACATTACCAGACGGTTCAATCTTCAGTACATCTTTTAACTTATTGCTGAATAAGAATGATAAACCAGCATTACTACCATCAGTACACAGGTTTACTAATTGTTCTGCAGTATTTGGATCGTAGTATTCTTTAATCAAGAATGAATTTAATGTAGCCATATCTACAGATACACCTGCTCTACCTAAAAGTGATAATATATGTTCCTTTATTTTGATGACATTTGCTTCTACATACTCTTTATAAGTCTGACCATTCTTAAGCTTAGCATTTGGTTTATTCTTATAATTCTTGAGTAGATTATCAATCTTGTGGTAATCATCTAATAATAATTCTACATTGGTTTTATTATCAGTAGTTTTTAATGTGTAATTATTACCATCAAAATTTATTAACTCAGTCATCCTAAGTAAACCATAATTCCAACCTTCGATTATGTTCTTAGAGATCTTATTTGCATTCTCATCCTTTACATATAAGTTAGTTTGATCATTACCACTAGTATTCTCAATCTTTTCAGACAATATACCAATAAGTTTATGTTTAGCTTTTCTAAAAGTATTTCTAAATTGAGTCTGCAAATTCTCTCTAGCTATTACTTGGGCTTCTGACTCTCCAGGAACAGTCTTTGATATCTTATACAATTCTCTGTATAATGTGTCAAAGATAGGTAATGATTTTGCACATTTAGCACACTTATTCATCATACCTTCAAATGTATTCTCTGAATGTAATTCATTGATTATAGTGTTCCATGTAGAATCAAAATCAACCATAAGAGGTAATCCTGTAACAGGACTTAATACAGTTCTAGTTTTCTGTACCTTTGCAATAGTACCATCTTCTTTCTTAACATCTGCCTCATAGAATTCTCTTTTAGGCATAGTAGCAATGAAGATTTTAATGGATGCCAAAGCATTATCTTTTACTGAGGTTTCTAATGACTCACGAATATATGTAGCCATTTGATCTCCTACAGCAGAACCTTCAGCCTTTTCATCTATTTCTTGGTCGATGTTTTCCTGTTTGTCTACAGCTCTGATTTGATATTCATTCAGTTTCCTTATAATTGCTGGTAAGAATACGCTGTCAAAGGTTTCATATATTTCTTTTCTAGCCTCTCCTTGTTCTTTGGTGATTTTTCCATTCTCTACAAGTTTATCTGTTAATGAAGGTTCTAAGGCACTCTTTAACAAACTATAATTTAAACCAGTTAAATCATCTCGCATCTTTATATTATTCAAAGTAAACAAAGAAGCAACTAATGAATTAACACTTTCTTTAAATTGTGTATTTGTAATGTTCTTAAAATTATGACCACCCAACTTAAATGGAGCTCCTGCACCTTTATATGCGTTTAAAAATTCCTGTACAGCTGCAGAATTCTGTTTAGATCTACTATAGTATCCTGTATTAATTCTATCAAAGATATTATCAATAGTAGTATCAGTTCTCCAAACCCATTTACTAATAAAGTTTTTAATTGCTTTCCAAGCTCTTTTAACGATATTTAAATCAGGTTCAGCCTTATTCAACATGTACTGTCTAAAGTCTTCTGCAAGAGCTTCTTCAACATCTTTATCAGTACCGATTAAACCAGTTCTGTTTCTATAAGCTTCGTATATTTTACGACGTTCTTTAGGTGAAATAGTTAACAATGAGATTCTATGATACGCTTCATGATATAAAGTACCCGTTTCTGCACCTTTCCACAGTAATGTAGAATCTTGTCTAACAAGACCCATAGCGTACACATTGTTACCTAGTGATATAGCATCATCTACTATAGTAAGAGAATCACTCTGGAAACCTAATTTCTTTTTGAACCATTCTATTTCCTCGTTAGACACCTCTTTAGTTACTTTACCAGTAAGACGTCTCATAGGAAAATCAATGTCATCATCTTCTATAGCAAATGGATCTATTGTGCCATTCTTAGTGATCTCATTGATTTTCTTTGATTCTTCAGTTAATTCTTCTGGCTCTACTGCAGGAGTACCTGTAGGGATATTGGCTACATTTTCAACCTTGTTTTTAGTTTCTTCAACTGCCTTATCACTTTCTACTTTCTTAGATATGGTTTGAATATCATCTGCATAAGCAAAAGAGTCTTTGAACAATTGATCCTGTAAATCACTTTGGATTAAATTGTTAGTAACAAACAAACCCATTGTATATAACAGACGATGTTCGTTGTTACCTAAAAAATCATTTCTATATAACGTAATTCCAGGTATAACGTCTTCCCGCAAATAATTGCTATATTTTGCAAACGCTTCCTTTAAAGAAGGTATAGCATTACCTACAGGACTAAAGAAATTTTCTCTATTGGCTCTCCAGTGAAATCCCATTAAATCATTAATAAGATCTTCTTTGTCTTGAGAAGACATATTACCTACATGATAAGATTTTTCTCCTACTACCAGGTCACCTTTATCATTTACATAAAGCTGTTTCTTCTTCATCCAATTGAAGGTAGGAATATCAGATGTAACTTTGGTTTTATCACCGAAACGAACCATAAAGTCAATCAATTCCCCAGCCACAATCTCTGTATCCTTGTAATAAGACTCAGGAGAAGCTCCATAATTCAAAAGTAAATCTGCAAGAAACTCAGCTTGTTTTCTATCAAATCTTTGTAAATTAACTTGTACAGGTATCTCTGAATTATTAAGTGTACTAGATTTGGGGGGATAGATAAATAACTGACCACTACCACCAGTACCATTCAATATTTCACCACCAGCGCCAAGAATCAAACTGTCAGAAATAATACCATTACTGATACCAAAGGTTACATTTTCTGGAGTAATATCATATTTATTAGACGGAAGTGCAAAACCTTCTACTTCTTGTACAGGTCTGAATACTGCCTTTTGACCATTTCTATTTACATTATATCTACCTCTAGTTCTACTGATAGTACTTGGTACAATAACTTCATTCTCTGTCTTATTTTCAATGGCAGTAATGATTGCGTTTCTAAAAGATTTTAAGTCATTTATAGAAACTTCATTAGCCTGTTCAATTGTATTTAATTCTTCTGCTGTAGCTCTATCACGAACACCTGCAATATCCGCATCAAATTTAGTTCTAGCTCCTTTAGGGGTCTTAAGTGCTAAAGCGTACTTACCGGTAGGATGTTCTACACTCAATATAATAGAAGCATTATCATATGTAGTTTTATCACCCTTTTTATATGGTTTACTACCTTTTTCAGTGTAAGATTCATTAATAATGAACTCACAGAAACTATCTGCAAAGAACTTGGGATCTTTGATTCTTTCTGCTAATTCTTTACCAGATTTATAACCAGGTAACATAGGAGTTGTGGAATCTGGTGAAAAGAACAATGTGTGTGATACTGTATCTTTAGCCAATTCTTCTATTTCTAAAGAATCTTCATATTCTCTAGACTCAGAATCCATATCTGTTTTACTGTCATGTTTCTGTTCAGTAGCTAATTTCTTTTTAGCCTGTTCAACTTTCTGTTCTACAGTAATATCTGGAGTAATAGTATCAACTGTTTGTGATACTTTCTTATCTTCATCTGTAGCAGCAGCTAAAGGATCTGCATCTGCATTGGCAGCTGCTCTTAAATCTTTATCTGTAGCAAAAGCGAACTCTTCATCCTCTTCTTCAACATCTTCTACTACTGGAGTTTTTGTCTTACTTTCTTCTGCAATCCTTTTACGTTCTGCTTCAAATTCTGCAGCCAGTTCTTCCAAACTCTTTGTAGGGAATTCTTCATCACGTTTAGTTGCTGGTTCTGTTTTTTCTTCAGGCTGCGTTTCAGGCGTTGCTTCAGGAACAGTAGGTTCTGGCGCAGGTATTTCTGTATTTACTTTGGATTTTGCTCTAGAATCCATTACAGGGGATTGTGGTTTTTCAACTTCTTCTCTTTGTACTTCTGGAGCAATTTTACTTGCTGCTACAGTTTCATTGTTGTCTGTACCATTATCAGCTACTTCTTTTTCTGTAGAAGCAATATCTTGTTCAACAATCTGCTTGGCGTTATCTTCTGCAATTCTGCTAGACTCATCCGAATTGTTTAAATAGTTTTCAATTCTCTTTTTAATGTTGCTTAATACCTTTTTCTTTGATTTGTCTGTAGCTTTATCGAAACTAGTAAGCTTACCGTTTTCCAAAACATTACCAAAAATCTCATTCATTTTGTGTTCTGACACCAAAGCGTCATGTTGAGCTAACATTAAGTTTGCATAACTATCTACACCAGTTTGCATGACATGAGGAGCAGCTACAAAATCTGTACTGAACTTTGTATTAGCAGCTATTTGAGCCAACTGACTATCAATGTTTCTAATGGCGTTTGGTATAGTCTTTAGAATAGATTTAGCTACAGAATTATCATTGTCAGTAATCCCAAATTTAGATTTACCATCTTCTGCTGGAGCTTCAATTGCATTTTTTAATTCTTGCAGAGCTTCTTTTTGTACATTTAATTTGGTCAGAGTGATTGCAGCAAGTTTTTCTTCAGGCGTGTAGTTACTCAAAATTGGATCTTCGGAAAGGTCTGCGTACAATTTATTATCAGCGTCTTGAGCAACTTTCGCATTATTTACGGCTTCCTGTAAATCTAATTGCGCCATGTGTTGCAATCCAATCAAAGTATTGTATTCAGTAGTGCCGGCAGAATAACCCAACTGTTTACCAATGTTTTTGGTTGTTTTGGATTTAGCCAAATTGAACACATTTTCTGCAGTTTTGATTTCTGCATTTATGTCATCCTCAGTAATACCATCGGGCATGTGATATTTAAAGTTTTCTAATACTTCAATTACACTGTCTTTATAATTGAGCATAGAGTTTGATGCTTTGTCCGCATATGTGACAGCTTTGTTCATAGCGTCTTTTTTAGCTATGTTATCTGCAACCATATCCCTAACAAACGTATTAGCAACAAAATCTTTACGCATGTCAATACCGGCATGATACGCTGTGGTGGGACCACCCATATACATGCCTAATGCAAATCCACCTTTCACGTCATTCCAGAATTGAGGATCATTTGCCAATTCTGATTCGGTATCTATCCCTGATAGAATTTTTGCAGTACGATAATTAGCATCAGCTAACCCAAGTAACGATGAAAAAACGCCTGAAGAATCTTTATCATATTTATTATGAATATAATCATAATCAAATATATCTTGATTACCTTCTTCAAAAGCTTCGCCAGTAGCAGCAAAACCCATACGAGCAAGAGCTTTCGCCCCTTTACTTAGCATGTTCATTTTAGGGCTGTTGTAAGCCAATCTGGCATTAAACCCAGAATACGCATCAATCAGTTTGTTGTATTTTTTGGTAGCTGTATCTGACAACTTAGCTAATGGTTTTAATGCTTCACCTATTGGTTTGGTTATAATCTTACCCATAGCTTTACCCAATGGAGCAAACATCAAAGCAGATTGTGCAACATCCATTGCGGACAAAGCCATGTTATTATTATAAACATTTTCTAGACCATTATTTGCTGAAGCTTTTAAAGAATTCAAAACTTCATCGGATATTTTGATTTCACCAGATAAAGTTCTGTCTATAATTTCATCGTCTGAAATTTTTGTAACATCTATATTAGGATTCTGTTGTTTTAATTGATCCCTCCCCATTTGAACATAATCTTGAATAGATACACCTTTATCTTCAAGATCTTTTTCAATTTTAGAACGGTATGCTCCGTACACTTGGGCTAATGATTCTCTGTGTCTACTATAGATATTTCCTGCCAAACTTATTGCAGTAGCTGCAATTGCTGTACCCCAACCAATAAGGTTAGCTGCTGCTCCAACACCAGGAATTGCATTTAACACCCCCGTAGTTGCATAATGTCTACCTAACCACAACGCACCTGTAGCCAAAGCATCAGCTACATAAGATTCAATGGTTGACATAGAAGAACCTGTTAATCCAGGACCAGCATATAACAGATAATCAGAATCATAAAAAGGTTTATCTTGAGCCTTTTGTTCTTTTATTTGAAATCTGGCAGAAGGTTTGTACTTTTCAGATCTGGAAGTAATGGAATCATAATAATCTTTAATATTATCATTTACTTCGGATTGTTCGTTTACCCACCAGTCTCTTACGCCATTTAAATATTCAATTCTTTTATCTACATCATTACCTTCTGAATCATTGTACTTTTCTAATATAGCATTATATTTTTCAGAATTTGTTCTTAAATTATTTCTAAGAATCTCATATTGCTGTAAAGTGTTTTGATATTCTTGGGAACTTTTATCCATAGTGGGTAAAACATTCTCAAGATTTAAGAGCATTTTCTTGTCATTCAAATATTGTAATTCATAATCAATATCTTCAATGACAGGATTGATATCTTTTACTAATTTGGCTCTTTCAGACATCAAATTAATTTGATCTCGATTATTAGCAAAAGTGGTCCATGCATCTTGTAAATAACTCTTATCCTTTAATGTTTCTTCAGGATTATCTTTGTTTAACAAATATGCATATTCGTAATCGTCTAATGGAGTTGTTTCTAAATCCCTATCATAACTTGTTTTAATGTTGGTAATAGGAGAGTACTGAGAATTAACCACATTTACAGCATTACTAAGTAATGCTGCTTTACTGGGGGTGTTATCAGTAGGATATTGACCTAATATAGATTTTTCCATATATTATTGTAATAAACTGTTTATTAAACTATCATAAGCATCTGTAAATGATTGCTCATAATTATCATTCTGTAATTTTGAACCACCATGAATATCATTAACTTCCTGATCAAATGTCATTCTAGTCATACCGTGTGGGTCAATCGGCTCCATTGTATCAAATGTAAAATATTCACCAGTTAATGGTACATTACTGCCATAAGCATCATCGTAATCTTTTTTGTCAATGGGTTTGACATTTAAACCTGTTTCTGCAGATATACCCATTGAATTACTAACCATAGATTTAAAACTATCTACATCATATCCAGCATTCTTAATAGCTTGTAAAGGTATTCTTACACTTACTCTCTGCATTAATTGAGGGATGCCATCTACCACTGATGACATAATTCTACCTCTAGGGGTTTTAATAACATCTTTGAATACTCCAGATTTTAAATCTTCTGCAAAGTTTCTTTCTAATCCATTTGTAGTTTCTACATTGTATTTAATAGAAGGAACCTTCATGATTTTATTTACAAAATCAGTAGCTAATATTAAACCACCTGTGTCTGGTGTAACATATCCTTTAGTTACTGAACCACCTAAATTAATATCAATTTCATTAGAACTCTTAACTTTATTATAACTATTAAGAATCATACCAGAAGAAGGGTACGTAATATCGTTCAGTACTCTAGTAGCCGCATCGTAATACTGAGGCAATTTATCAGCTCTTATTCCGGTTTTAGGAAATATTTCTCCAGCTTTAGTTGCAAACAGATTAGCAATATCATTAGCAGTTGCATCTGACATTTCCTTCCCATATTCCTTTACTAAGGAATTATATTCTTCTGGAGTAATATTACCAGACATTAAGGCTGATGCAGCTTCTTGGAATTTATTAGTTACAAACCTAGTTTGTGAGTATATTGGACTATTATCTAACTGACGTTTTTCAAATACTACTGCATCATTATATAGCTTTTTATAAGCGTCAGGGTAATCTATAGATTCTTTTTCTGTACCTTTCTTCTTTAATTTAGCAGTTTCTAATGCTTGCTTATATTTCAATGCTTGCATAGCATAAGGATCTACAGTAGGATTTCTACGAATATATTCTTGATTGTCTATATAAGCTCTTTGCATAAAAGCACTAGCTGCATCCTCTTCTGTTGATCCAGGATGATTTCTCATCCATGTTTGCATATGCATTTGTGCTTGTGGTGTAGATAATATCCCACTTCTATTAGCATCCAGTATATCTTTAATTTGCTGCCCTGTAACACCAGTCCAAATAAACCCACCTTCTCTACCAAGATAACTATCCTTCAGATTATTTACATATTCGTTAGTTAAGTCTTTTATAGAAGAATAAGCTAAGGGAACTTCGTTGAATAAACCCGAAGTAGTAGTATCCCAGTTAGTAAAATCTCTATCATGCCATAATGGATTATATTTATCATGTAGCATTAAAGTTTGAACTTGCTTTGTATATTCATCGAAATTGGCAGCATTCTGTTTTAATGCAGAAAGTTTAGCTCTATCTACATTATTTATTGCAGATTGTAGAGCCATTTGCCATTCCATACTCTTTATTGCTTCGGGATTCTTAGCAGCTTGATCAATAATCGGAAGTACTTTACCTCTAGTTTCTGCATCCCAAGTCTGCATATCTTTCATAGATCTAGAACGAAATTCAGCCCATGAGTTTGCAGCAGTTCTATAATCTGCTAAAGCTTTGTCAACTCTTTCATTTGCCTGCTTACCCAATGTGTATAATTGTTCAAAAGGAATTGGAACATAGGTGTCTATAAATTGAGCTTGTGCAGGATTGTCATATCTATTTACTGCCATAATTATACTGTTAAACTATCAACTAAACTATTTACTGTACCGTATCTTAAGAAATTCTGTAAGTAAGGTAATATCTGACGATCTCTACGTGCCTGATTACGCATCTTTTCTTTAGTCTGAGACCATTGACCTAACTGACCAGCAGCAGTGGCACCAAAGTTTCTTGCAGCAGCTCTATTACGGGCATTTAGGTCATTAGTAAGTACAGTGTTCTGTACATATTGCTGACCTAAATTGTTCATCATATTAGCATATTCACCTAAGTACTGATTGTTAGCATTATCTCTATTAGCATACACTGAAGCATTCTGAGCATATTCTCCAGTAGCTAATTGATTACCATATGCTAAATTCATACCAGTGTTAGGATTGAGTCTAGCCATGTTATTACGAGCAATCGCTCTAGATCTTCTATTAGCCGCAAGAGTAGGCTCTATGTTAACTCTACGACTAGCCATTGCTCTGTTAATAGCTCCTGTGTAAGGATTGATTACAGGATCTTCTACTTCAGGTTTACGTCTGCTTTGAATCCAATTATACAGTATTGGAGATAAACCAGACAAACTACCAAAATCTGTTGGAATTGTATCAGGCGTTTTTTGATTCTTATTGCCAGCTGAAGGTAAACCCAATCCTATTTTTTCTGCCGTGGGCGTTTTTGCAGCAATTCCTAAAGACGGAGCTTGTAACAATTCTGGAACCGGGGTTTTAGTAAAGGTTTCCGGTGTTACTACCTTTTTATTAATCTTGGCTTTTGGTGTAGCCGAAACTATAGCGTTACCATTTGTTGTAGGAATTAATTCTGGAACCGGGGTTTCTGGTGAATTGTACACAGACATTTTTGTATTTACTGGAATAGTTTCCCCAGTAATAGCATCAACACCGTTGGTTTCTAAATTACGATACGTATATGTTCTACCAGGTGCCGGTCCTGCTTCTGGCACTATTCCTTCTGCCCAATTAAGATTATCTAGATACTCACCAACTGGAGCATCCCAATCAGACCTAGCCGTACCCGTTTGATTAGAATTAAATTCATCAACAAGCCATTGAGCTAATTTTGATCTTTTTCCATCTGCATATGCAGGTATTCCTTTTACTTTGGGTTTAATACCTTTTTTAGCTTTAACTACCTCTTGCTCTGTAAGCAATTGCTCATACATTGCATTTGCATTTATCTGATTTAATCTATCAGCATTACGAGCAAATATGTCTTTTCCTTTACTTCCTTTAGTCATATTAACTAATTTTTTACCTTCTTGTGCAAATGTTTTATTTGTACCCGGTCTTTTAATTTTATCTGATAGAACAGAATCAAGATTAGAAGCATCTACTAAATGATTATCCGTACCAGGTTTATTATTGGGTACTTGTACAATGTTTCCTGAATCATCTCTGATTATTTCATTATTATCTAAGTAAGCTAAATCAGATAATACACCACCATTCTCAAAGGTATACGCTAATGGATTTTCATCCCAGTACTCTTGTTCATATGTAGCAGCATTACCTTTACCCATTGCAATTTCTTTAGCGTTCTCTTTGATTCGTTTCTGTTTTGCTATTGCACCTTTTCTAAATAGACCTGATACCAAGTTACCAATGCCACCAGCTGCCCCACCGATAACTGCGCCAATGGGACCAGCAGCCATACCTATAGAAGCACCTTTGGCAGCACCACCTAAGGCACTGCCAGCAATGTCAAATCCAGATCCTTCTTCAGAAAAACCTTGCATCCCAGCTCCTAACACAGAAGCTAATTCAAGTCCTTGATCTATTCCAAAAGCGTATGCTGGAACTTTCTTTTTGTTTATTTTCTTTTTCATATTAAATTAATGAATATCTGTATGCTGTACTAATATAAGGAAGCTTGAAAGTATTACCACCATTACAGTCATACTTGTAATGGCATATTAGATATTTTCCTTTCATCCTATCTCTATACGACTTATTTACTAATTCTTCAGCTTCATTTAACTCTCTACTACTACGAGGGATGCAAAATTTATAAGTATCTTCTCTGTAATCTATATCATTTTGAGTAAGAGTAAAACTAGTTTGTCTTTTGGTTTCAAAGTATATATTGTCAAAGTTAGTTTTGTAAGTAAAATCTCCGCCATATTCTACATTATCAAATGTTTTGGTTTGAGGATACTTGTCATTTACAATGAATCTAACATAAGATACTTTATCTTTACCTGTAAACATATCTAATTCATTACCTGAATTATACTTATATACAGCTAAATTCTTATATATCATTAATTTATCTGTAAATTCAGCATACCAATCAGGTCTATAAGTATAGAATGAAGTAAAAGCTCCAACTTGTTCATTAAACACTAAAGTCTTATCTTCTAGAGTAAGAAGAACTTCATTGTATTTCTTATCATATACAGATATAGGATCATTTGTAATTATATCCTTATTATCGTGTAAATAAGATTGTACACCTTTTAATTTAGATACAGTACGTAATTGATTATCAAAACCACATATTTCATTTCTATCAGCATCATACCAATATACTGTACTATCTGATTGTGTTGCAGTTCTTAATTGATTTTCTTTAGAACCATTCTTAGTAGTTAGATAATCGTATCGAGTTAATACACCCCCTGTACCTAAAGTAAGAGCACTAGCATTATTATCTTGAATAAGAGAACGTTCATTTACAGCAAGTGTGCCAAAAGCGTCAGTTTGCCAAAACAATAAATTATTCTTAAACAGTTTCATGTTGTTTATAGAACCAAATCTAGTATCTACATCCAGATAATTAGCAACCCTAAACTTAGTCCATGAATCAGTTACCTCAAGATTTGTCTTTGGTTCCGAATTCATTACTCTTGTATCTGTATGAAGATTATCTATACTGTAGATAGATTTACTAACATAATTCTTTACTCTAGGCTGTGCAGAATAAGCGTCATTATAAGCATATAATGGTGTGTTCTGTACGTAAATGGTACCAACTTGAACTATGTCATTCTCTGCGAAATGATTAGCATAACCAGTACCTGATTCGTATGTTTTAGAAGTAGATACAGTGTCTGTTCTTAATGAAAGATTCACAGAAGATTCTAATGGAATGTATGCACCATTATAAACTCTATTTCTTTCATTATCCGGTTGTGCATAGTTATCACTAGCATTGTGATATGCAAACATACCATTAGCATAATCTAATACGCCTACGTAAGTATCTCCACCAAATACGTTAGCTTTTGTACTTCCTGTGACATCTTTTAGATTCACATAAGTACCAGTGCTAATGTAAGTAGAATTCTGTCTTGCTGCATAACTATTTCCACCATATGGAGTTACAGATTGCTTTAAATTTGCAATAAGAATCGCATTAGCTGTTTCCGCACCACCTGTTATTAAAGCATTATGTTGTGTCATAGTGTCACTTTGAAATATTGCGCAAACACCGTGGGGACCAACTTTGCGTACATTGTTATCATCATAGTCAGTAGCCCTCGAAACATCACCATACATCCAGTTGTAGTAAACCATGCTACCAATGTTGGTAGCTTTAGTTTTCCAAGCGTCATTATCTAAATCAAAGGGATCTGTATTTGTTGCTATTGCTATACTTTGGATTGTAGCGGAATCGAAATTGCCCGTATTCTTATTATAGTATTTAGCTAGAGTTGCATCATACCAAGCTTCTGCACCCATATAAATAGCATTATTTGCAGTAGATTTTTTCATTGAATCGCCTAATGCATCAGCATATTCAAATGCCCAACCTGAGTTTTTAGCCCAGCTCGTAGTGGTATTTGTCGATATAGTTTTAAGATCGTGTTTAGAAGCTTTTGCACCTACTAATACTTTAGCTTTGTTATCACTCACACTTACTGTATTCTTAGAAGGAGTACCATTACCCATATCACCATCTGGAGTAATAGAAGATCTTAAACTGTAGATACCTTTTACTTCAGTAGCTCTATTGGTTATCTCTGCTGCATTTTCTCTATTAACACATATGTCTGGTGATATAAACATAAAATACTCACTAGCATTCTGACTACTAAAGTCAAATGCGTGAGCATATTTATTATTTTGTGACACCATACCATGTGTTGAAGAATATGTAAGGTATGGAAAAGCTGTTAAGATATTCGTATTATCATAGTTACAAACACAGCTTACAGCTCCTTGCATAAGGATAGTTCTATCAGAAATGGTTCTTTCACATCTTACTATTTCATAACCAGTAATCTTCTTACTCTGGATTAAATCGCTTGGAATATTAATTGTGAACTGGATACCTAATGGGTGAGTAACAACCTCTAAACTATTTGTAGTAGTACCACCGATATTAACACGCATACCTGAAGTAAAAATGTTATAACCTGGTGTATTACCTTTAGGGAATTTTATATCTGCAATCCAGTGTGCTGAAGATGCTATATTTTCTTCATTATAAAACACAATAGCAAAGCGGTATATTTCATCACGCATATGACTTCTTGCCAGAGATTCTACTTCACTGTTACTGTAGTTTAATACTTTTGCAGTAGAATCAGCAAATGATAAAGAACCAGCATCTGCCCAAGAACCATCTTCTTCAATTGTGTACAAATCTAAAGCAGATGCTGTACGCGCTTTTGCACTTAAATCAAATGAGTCTTCTGCATAACCTGTTCTTGACGTAGGGGCATCGCTTTCTATTAGATTTGTTTTTATAAATCTGTATGATATGTTTACACCTGTACCACCATACACATATTTACCTGTAGAATCAACTGTGTATAAGTATTCACTTGTATCATCATAATTTGCAGGGCATATGCAATCGTGATCAATATCTGGTGCTTTAGTTCCGTTTAACAGCTCTGTAACAGAACAAGTAAATGCAGCCTTACCTGAAGTAGATGTAAGCAATATTTGACCTGATTTATCACATCTAAACGCTCTTGCATCAAAGTCTTCATCACTTATGTCCCATGTCTGTTCAGTAATATTAGCTGCAAATAGCATGTTGTCTTTAGACTCCAATACTTTGGGTGTAAACAGATAAGTGCTTAAACCGTTGAACTCTTCTATAGTAAGCTCATCAATTACAGAACCACCTTTATCTTCATAAATTAATGTGCTATTTGAAATACTTATTTCATCTATGACTGTTATTATTGGTTCTGCAGTATTACTAGAGTAATATATAGAGATGATTCGTGCTCTACTAAAAGAGCTAGTATCAACAGTAGTTTGTAACTTAATGGATTTGTTAGTAATTTCTTCTTTGGTACTTCCATATATATCGTGACTGTTAGTATTTTCTAGAGTTTTCGATACAGTAATAATAGGAGATAATACTGATACGGATGTTTCTGATGTCCTTGGATTAAACAGTTGATAGCAATATTGGTATTTACCAGCTTTAAGACCACCTGTACCTAAACCTTTAAAAAATAAAGGTGGTAATTGACTTTTAGGTGAGATATTTAAAGCATCGACATTCAAATTAGGATGAGTTGTAGCCACATTTAACACCCTTATTTGATGTTTGCCGTCGCACCAGTATATTTTTACTAAATCGTCAGACTCCCATTTACACACGCTACTAACTGCATAATGACCATCAATTGATGGAATATCTAATGCTGCACCAGTAGCTATGGTAGTTACTACAGGATCTGTTTCTGATGCACCAAAGTCATACCTATAGATGTTGAAGTTAGAACCCTTTTTTGTAAAAACAATTGCCCAATCTCTAATAGTGTTTACATGAACGATGGTTTCCCCACTTAAACTTAAAGTAGGATTAAGCCTTAGTACTCCTTCAATGTTCTGCATTACTCCAGTAGAACAATTATCATTAGCAATGATACGAATGTTTTCAGCCCATTGATATTGATCTGAACTTATGACAGAATAATCCAGATCACAGTTCATACCTTTTATCCACGTATTTGTTTGTCTTTGTGCATTCATTATCTATTACCGTTATAAATTATTTGACGTTCACCTGTGTGACTGTAGAAAGTATTATGATCTCTAAATTCAGGAACAAGTTTGTTCCAATTATTTTTTATAGACTCCAAACCGTCTTCATTTGGCATTAATGCTTCAGCATAGGCTTGATTTCTATAGAAATTCCAAGACCTACGAATGTCATAATATGTTTCTCTATTCATTCTACCATTAAGATAATCTGGATATTTTAGTTTCATCGTGACATACCAACACAAAGCTTCAGTGTATGAAGTCATATCCGGAATTAAAGCGTAACCATCTTCATCTGTATAAATTCCACTGTACGATAGTTTAAGATAACCACACGGAGCATTACACATAATATAACCAGGTTTAACCGTATACTGTATACCCAAACTAGGATTTGCTGTATCAAAATGAAAAGGATGATGGTCACCAGTAGTATATTGATTAATTAGATTAGATACTATGGTCCTGAGGTTTTGATTTGTATTAAGCATTTCAATTGCCTCAGTTTTATCAATGTTGCCATACATATCTACTACTAAATTAACCATCACGTCATTTTGTACAATCATATTGGGATCACAATGTTCACATTTACAGTCATGTCTACATTCCTTAGTACGACCAAAATGATCACAACAATCATGACAACAATCGTCATAATCCCATACAGCAAATGAACCTGTGGCTTTCCTTGTTGGAAACCACGGTCCATCACAATTAAATGAGTATGCTACTTGATGAAGCTGATGTAGATCACATGGTATTTGTGCTTGATGATTATGTATTTCTACTGTTGTTACTTTGGGTTCTAACTGAGTAACTGCGCCAATCTTCTCCATTCCCTCCGCAATCCATTCGCGTACATCTGTAATCTTTATATCATCTTCTTTCAAATCAAGATCTGCGATTATCTTAGCTATGACAGTTTTTGTTGATGTTAATTTCGTTATCATAGTCTTTTATAATTCTACGTAATCTCTTACGTGTTCCTTTAATATTTGTGCCAGATGTCTCTTGTTATCCCTAGTCATAACTAATTGATATTTTGTTTTATTTTTAGTAAACATATTTTGCTTGTTCCAATAAAAACGATATTTAAAAAAGTTTGTATGTTGGTTTAGATGGAATACCATTTTACCAAGTTTCTTTGATTCAGCGTAATCTATTCTCAAACTTTTACCGGTGTATTCCTTAGGTTTGTGTTTTACTATGGATAATGTACCCATTCTACAAGGTAATCTGACTTCTTTTCCATTTTCAATTATCTCATCTCTTAAGTATCTAAAATAATCTGAAACAATTTGTCTAAATACTTTATAAGAAACTTGATATAATGGATTGTCTTCTACATAGTTACAATAACTATCATAGAAATCAGCAATCGTGTAAGCTTTTCTATTGTATTTAGTTTCTTGCATTCAGTTCATTATATACAGACAATAGGTCCTTTACATATTTCTAAAGTAAGTAATTGTGCTGG
>ERZ1024365.53-NODE-53-length-18181-cov-65.377138_pt1 | contig 18181 bp, 25 predicted proteins | sample MGYA00520788_ERZ1024365 | MGnify/ENA primary metagenome ERZ1024365 (study PRJEB33242, sample SAMEA3444265) | Homo sapiens | biome: Host associated; feature: Gastrointestinal tract; material: Stool | place: Uganda | collected 2011-01-01 ... | reverse complement strand
ATTTAACAATGAGTACATGGACTATTAACAAAACTGAATCTGACGGCATGGAAACTATTACTATTACCCGCCCAATTAACGATAAACCCAAAAGTACCGCTTGTGTTTCCCGTACCGTCAAGGCGGGTACTATTGTAGCATATCAGTATGCCCGCGTGAATGATAATTTTGAACTTGAGACGGGGGAAGAGCTTAAACAGTTTTGTGAACTTTTGGATGAAGAGAAAGCTTTGAAGAAACTTCACAACATTGAGCCGACCACAAAGTTCAAAGTTACGAACATTCGCGCCGCAGAGGAAAACACATTGGGCATCCCGCGAGATGTTTTTGCGGCCGTTGCTGTCCCCATCGACCGCCCTTTAAGTCAGCAGTAACACAACGGTTCTAGCAGGTTTTTTCCTTAAAGCCTGCCTCCATATGGCATAAAGCCTGCCTCCATATGGCATAAAGCCAAATAAATAAAAAGTGAGTGACAAAAAATGAAAATGCAAGTTGTTACAATCAGCCCGAAAAAATCAGGCGTTAACGATGGTTTCAGAATCAAGCGCGAGTTATTTGACAATTGCGGTTTAGTAGATATGGCTTTTTGTAGTGTTTCAATCCGTGAAAATGGCTTTATTGCTTCTGGCTTTTCCAGTATCTATAAACCAACTATTTTACATGATATAAATAATGTTAATGAGACTATTGATGAATTTATAAAGGCGGTGTTTAGAGTATGACAAGAACCGAACTAATTAAAATGGCAACTTTTATGGTTAATGACCGTATGGGGTATAAAGATTTTCCCGATTTGAAACCGCGCCGCCTGTATTATTGCAAGGCGTGGACTATGCAAAGCAAGAATTCCAAATGGGTTTTGCTAGAAAGCTATTTCAAAATTGTAGCCGCATATGACAAAATATTTGATATTCTTTATGTGTTTGATTATTATAGTACCACAACCGCAAAGCATGTTGCAAAATTCCGAAATTGGCTAAAATATGAATTTTGTCCGGTATCCGTGAAACGCGTAAACTTATATAACGATTCACGTACCGGCAAACGAACCGCCAAAAAGAATATAGAAGATGATTTTGCAAGCGTCATTGAATCCGCCTTAAATCAGCATTAACCAAAAAATTGAATACGCGCCGCCATTAAAAGCGGCGCAATTTTTATACAAATTTTTAACTAGAACTCTTTATCATTAAGCATAAATAACTAGCAATAGTTAACCCTAACTGCTAATTAGCAGTAGTTAACACTAACTGCTAACCTGTTAAGAAAATAACACACTTCAACGATTTAGAGCGTTAAAGTGATTGACAAATCCTTAACACACTTTAGTGATTTAGAGTGCTAAAGCGTCCATCCGTTAAGAAAATAACAAGCAGTGGCATTAAGCTTAATGCAAACCCGCCGCGCCGATTACCGGGGGTGTTGTGAGAAGCCTAAAAATAAATCGGGGGTTCAATTTCTTAAATACAATAATCCCCTCTCCCCTCTCCCTCTCTATTATAAGTAGGTGATTATCAATGACCATCCATGATATTTTAGTAAGTTGTGGTACAATTCAATCAGATTCGCTAATTACAATACTTAGTACTGGAGGCTGGAAAGTTAAAAGACAGTGTTTTGTAAAGAGTCTTGAATCAAAATATGAAACACTTCCTTTTAATTATTTTACAGTTAGTTTTATGATGTGGGATAATAAGCCTAAGTTATCCATCAAATTCTACATATAAAGGAGCTGATACAATGCGCTATGAAGTCCCAATCCATCCCATTCCCATAGGCTCAATCATTAAATATAATGTCAGAGAATATGGTTATTTCTATGGCGATGGTCAAGAAAAAAGAGCAATTAGCATTTCCCGAATTGGTAAGGTTGTAAACATTATTGAGCATAATGGCAGAGTAGTTTATTATTCAGTAGCACCGAGTTCAAATTGCACTTATGACCAATTCTTTGTTGGTGATTGTCTTGACAGTGTTTGGCCTGAAAACGTGGAGGGTGTTCATTATGACTGTTGAAGAATTGAATAATGCTAATAGAGATATGGACATTCATTCTGTGTGTGCTATATATTGTCGATACGCTAATCCTCAATGCAGAATAATTAACGATATTACAAATGGGTGTCTAATCTATGAAGATGATTACTTTACCATGCCTAGAGTTCTTAAATGTTTGAATGTATTAAGTTTTAAGTGTTTAAGCCCTTATAAATCAGATGATGAACCCGGTAAATGGAAAATTTGGGTGGTGTAATTATGACAATTAAAGACCTGGATGCAACTACCCTTAGGCTTCTTTATGATTTAGGCGATAACTGGTATGTAGGAGCTTGCCCCGAATGGTTAAAACATTTTATGGACAAGGATTGCCAAGATTGTCAGCTTAGAGAATTATGTTATTTGCTTGATTGTTATGATGCAGAGATTAAAGCAGAGCTTATAAAGAGAGGTAAAATTAAATCATGATTCTTCGTCTTACTAAATATGATGACCTATACCTTGAGCAATTAAAGACTACTATTGGTTATATGATTACAAGAATTCCCTGTCCACCTAATGGTTATTGCGACGCTGCATGCGGTCTTAAATCTTTTTGCAAGCTGTTAAATAATGCTTATGGTGATGTATGTCAGGAGGAATCTAAGCGCAATGGCACAGAAGCGTAAAACATTTAAGCGTCAAGCCGAAGCAACACGCTTACTTAAAACCCTTAACGCTACCAGACGTAAATCTGGTCATGCTGGTATTACAGTTACAGGAGAGTTTAAGAAAAACCTCATTGGCCGACAGACCCAAGATGTTGCAGAAGCTCTTAAATACACAGCTAATACAGCTATTGATGAAGCAGAAAAACTCTACGATGAACTTATTGATACAGTAGAAGCGATAGATGACAGAGCAACTCGTAAGCAGATGCAGGAATATCTTAATAAATATAGTGACCATATAAAATCAACTGATAGAGCATTAAAAAATAATTACAGGTCGCTTAGAGTAGCTAATCGCCTAGAGAGCTTATATAATTATAGTGATGCTGCATATAAGATTATACGCAATCCAGACAAATATTTTGGTGATAGAAAGTACGCAACAATTTCTGCTGTTATGAATAATTTGTTAGGAACTTATAAAAGGGACATTCCCCCAAATGAGCTGAAAAAATTGCTATTACTTGGCGATAAATTAGGATTAAACACAGTAGCAGAAATGGATAGAGCATGGTCTGAATGGGACGCGCTGTTAAGAAATTCTGACCAGTTTGGCAAAGTGCTTACAGATGCTACTGATAAGCTTAACTCACTTATTCAAGCAGATGAAAAATTTATCAAAAAACATAAGAAAGCCTATAATGAGTTCACTGAACTAGCTTCTAAATATGGGTTATGGTGATATTTATGGATACTGCTGGTATTATTGTAATTATTTTGTTCATTTTCCTATTTGTAATTGCATGGTCTTAGTCATCTAAATTATTATGGGAGGTGGTGCTGTATGTGAGTAGAAAACGTTACGACCATAAGTATTCGCCTATCATATATTGTTACGACATTGAAACATCATCTCTAATGTATGGAGAAGATGATATGCGTGAACATTTGCAGAGCACTTATTTACATGGCTTAGCTTCATTTACTTACCGTCCGATACCTCACGCGCCGTTTAGCGACTTCGAGAATGAAATGAGTTATAACTTTTTCAGAGATTATGATTCTATTTCTTATGAATTTGAGAGGATGAATGAGGACGCTAAGAACGATGATGTGTACGTAAAAATCTTTATACACAACCTTAGCTATGAATTTGAAGCAATGATGCGTAATATAGATTTCTGTATCAGAAACTTTAATCCTAAACGCTTCATCGCTGTTGCTCCACACCAGCCACTCTTTGCAGCTTTTGACCATCTCGAGTTTTATGACAGTTTTAAGATTCTTTCATGTAAAAGCCTAGAGCTTATAGGTACAGAGCTTGGAGTTCCTAAGCTTAAAGAGGTCAAAGGTGGGTACGACCAGAAATATTATTGGTGGTCAGATTTACCTGATTCTGAATACATTTATAATGAACGTGACTGTAAGCTTGTTTTGTATGCACTATGTCGATACATGGCAAACTTCACCAAAGTTGATAACGTATCAGACATTGGGGTATCCAACACATCAATGATTAAGCGTGAGACAAGGCTTAACAGAAACATAGCTACCGATAAAGAAGTTCACACAGCACAATTTACAGCAGCAGTTGAGCTTAAGAATAATGAACCATTCATGAAGTTCTTTCAAGACTGCCTTGCAGGTGGCTATACTCATGCCAATCCTTACGCAGTAGGTAAAACATTTAAGAATGTATGGTGTTTTGATGCAAGTTCCATGCACCCATCAGCAATGTATGGCAGGCGTTTTCCTTACAAATGGAGAAAGGAGGTTAATCCTAATGAATGTTATCAGAATTTCCAGTCAGCAAACTATGAGTTCTTATCTGGCTGCGAAAGCGGCGCTCACTCAGGGTTCTTCGATTATCCCGACCAGCGGGTTAAGTTATTTGGATGTAAAGATGCTAAATTCTATTCAGTCCTCCAAGCAGCATACCGTGAATCCCTATTGTTTGAAAGACCGATAAAATATAGCTTTATGGCTAACGTTACCTTTTATAATATTAACGCCAAGGATTTTGGCAACTGCATTTACAGTTATATCAGCACATCTAAATGCACTAACATTAAAAATGGTAACTTTGATAATGGTAAAGTAGTCAGAGCAGATGAACTTACATTTCATGGTTGTGACATTGACTTTATGTTAATTGAAATGCTATATGATTATGATAGTTCAGAATGTGATGAACTTTATTATGCAACAGCCCATAAGTTTATTAGCAAGCCCTTGCGCAATACAGTTAAATATTATGCACGCCAGAAAACAGGATTCAAGAAGCTAGAGCATAAAGTTGCTGACCATGTAGAAACGTTAAACGATTTTACATTTGAGGGATTGCAGCTTTACGATGATTCTGTGGCACAAGAAATAATGGATACCCATAACAAGGACTTAGTTCATTTCGCCTTAATGGCAAGCAAAGGTGGCCTGAATGGTCAGTATGGGTGTTCAGCTATGAAGCCCTTGCGTCAAGAAGTTGGTGTGCAGGGGGAGGGTGATAGATTTGAGTGGATTCCAACGGGGGTTAAATTTCTAAAATCTAGAAATTCCTTAAATATCTTTACAGATGGTTTATACACAGTTGCTTACAGTAGACTGCACCTGATTTGTTTCATGCTCTATCTAGTGTTAAGCCAAGGCATTGAACCACTTTACCATGATACTGATAGCGGCTATTTCATCGGTTATAATGACGATGTTCAAAAAGCCATTGACAGATTTAACGAGAATATTCTTAATAATAGTCAGAATAAGGAATGTTATAACTTTGGCATTATGGACTTTGATGGTCACTATGAAGATTTTGTAACATGGGGAAGCAAATGTTATTGTGCGACATACTTAGATGCTGATAAACGCTTAAAGGTAAAAGCAACAGTAGCAGGAGCAAGTAAGAAGCAGCTATCAGAACTGTTTACTCAAATTGTTAATGATGAAGATTTTGAATATCTGGTACAAGAATACTTTCGCCCCAATATCAGTTATGATGAATCTATCAACAAAAAGTTAATTCGTAAAACCCCCGGTACGCACATCATAGGCAACTTTACAGATGATAATGGTGAAACAGACCATATTGACGAATACTCTGTAACTGTTCTTGAACCATGTGGATATACATTAAGGTCAACGAAAAGCCCTATCAATAGAATGTATTACTCATTCTGTTATGCTTTGCGTGGTGAAAGTTATATAGATTATCTTCCTGAACTAGTGTCTATTGAACATGATGAAAATGGTAAAGAGCTATATGAAACTTACACCAAGAAAGAAAGTAACGTTGATTATGGATTCTTAATTGATGGAAACCCTGCAAGTATATTCCAACAGGAGTTTAGTTAGGAAGTGATAGGAGATGATTTAATTGAAAGAACGAGATTCTTACAGAATCAGTAGAAGAGCTACCTGTCCTTATTATATTTCTCATACCACAAATTATATTCGCTGTGAGGGTATGAGGGTGTCACGCCAAGAGTATGACCTTAAAACAGATTGTTGCGGACAGTATGAAAACTGCCCTCAATATAAATTTCTTACTTACTATTATTTAACAAAGGAGAACTAATTATGAACTTCAAAAACGCATCCGCTAAGGCCACCAATTCTGCTAAGTATGCTAAGGCCACCAATTCTGCTAAATACGCTTCCCCCATCATTAGTGATATTCGTATCTTCCCTGTCAACAATAAGAAATTAAATTGCTGTGCTATGGTTTCTGTAACGCTTGCCAACGTGTTCTGCATCTCTGGCATTAAGATTATGGACGGTAGCAAGGGTCTATTTGTAGCAATGCCCAGTGCTAAGAATAAGAAAGACGAATGGCATGATATTTGCTATCCTATTACTAAGGAGTTCCGTAAGGTTATGAATGATTCTATTCTTAACGCTTTTGAATCCCTTAATGAAGATGAAGATGACGATGAAGAAAGTGAGGATGACTGACAAGCTCCCAGATGAACTTCCTCCTGATATTGACGATGATTTGCCATTCTAATTAAATAAAGAACACCCCTAAGTGGATAACCACCTAGGGGTGTTTTTATTAGTCAGGAAATATTAGGACGCAGAACTTTAATGGCAGTCATACCATTATTGTTATCCCAGCGGGGATAGTCCATAGGAGTACCATCTTCATTGCGAATACGGTCAAGAATAACAGGGGAGTTACCATCCAAGAAACCGGATACCTGAACCGTAACACTATAAGAAGCAGGACGCTTAAAGTAAAGGATAATAGCTTTACCATCATTGACGTAATAGATTTTATCCAAGTCAGCAACAACATCCCAAGTAACTGTGCGACCTGCACCAGCAGTTGCCTTATAAATAGCCTGATTAAGTTTACGGTTATCAACTGCGCTAATAGCGAACAGTCCACCAGAATCAGGGTTATTGCTAAGATAAACAGTAAAGTCAATGTTGTTTCTATCCATTACACGGATAGAACCTTGCGAGGTGGAAGCACCAGAGGGAATGGGAATATATGCGAACGCCTTGTACTGGTTAGGGTCGCCAGTTACAGACTGTCCAGCAACAGTATACTGTGTCTGGTTAGTAATAGCCAAATCAATGCAGCGATGTTCACCAGACGTGCAAATATACTGACCACGTTTTTCAGCATCACTGCCAAAGATATATTCACGCTTAGTATAAATGTAAACGTCATCAAGCTTACATACAGCGTTAGTAACTGGATAAGTACCAGTCGACTGAATAGTAGTGCTAACTTTTGAAGTACGGTTGATGATACCACCATTAGCAATAAACTGAGGATTAGGGCTACTGCCAATCAGAGCAATAGCTGCATAACCAGTGGCAGTAGTAGCAGTTCCATCATTACAGGTATAAATCAGGTTATTAATGTAAGCTGCTGCTTTACCCGGTCCGTCAAAGACAAAACCATAACGGCAAGTATCTGCGTAGAAGTTAGTAACATGAATATCATTGTTAGTAACCTTACATGCAATCGAATTATCCCACCAAGTATTAGCATCAGTACCACCAGTACCACCAGAGGGGATACCGTTATAGCTAGTCCAGTTGCAACCATATACGTTAGCACGGCAGTCAAAACCAACCTGACATACCATATTAACAAGGTTATTACATTCACAGTCAGGAGCTTTATTGCCCCAGAAGAAAGCAACAGAACCAGTCCAACGCTCTACAGGAGTATTATCACTGAATCCCCATACCATTACATTATCCATGTAACAGTAACGGTTCAGAGTACTGTTAGCAGGCTGCAAATAAACACCATAGGATTTAACCTTATTGATACTTACATTGTAAATGCTATTATCAGTGTATTTATTGGTAGTAAATACGATACCACCAATCATTCCACTGCAAGTAATGTCCAAATTAGCGATAACAATGTTACCAGTTACATCATCACCAGATACAGTAATAACACCCTGACTACCAAACGCAGTAGGATTAGCAGTATACTTTAAGATAGTATCACTAGTACCACGAGCAGGGTCACGAGAAGAACCAGCACCATACAGGCTATGTTTAAGCTGCAAGGGAGCACTAATCTTATAAGTGCCAGCAGGGATAAACAGAGGTTCATTCTTAGTGTGCGTGTTAATGGTAGCAGTAATATCATCCGTGCCATCCATTTTCAAATCCTGATAGGTACGAATATCAACAGGGCTTCCGGGAATAGTACTAAAATCTGCGTCCTCTTTCAGAATACCCACATAAACAATATTACCACGAGAATCTTTAATAGGCCATTTCTTAAAATTTTTGTCAAAATCACTAAGAATGGTGTTAATCTGCAAAGTACCACCAAGTTTAACTCCGCCTTGGACATTACCTACTTCGATAGGCTTTGTAATATCACTGCCAGTCTTGATAATGTTACGGCTAGAATTAGTACTATTAAATTCAATATTGACATTATTGGATTTAATATGAGCTGTACCAGCCGTCATATTCCACTCTTCCGCGACACTTTGATTCAAGTCCCCAGTAGTATCAATGTCAATTTTCTTTGCAGTTTGAGCACGTCCCTCAGTGTCTTTAATATCGTAACTGTTATTGTCAATTTTAAGTTTGTCTACATAAGCCATGATGTAACCTCCTATTAAGTAACGTCATGAGTTCCAGTTGTAATGCTAATGGTTTCAGTATCAGCTACATAACGAACCTCAACACGAGAGAGTTTTTCAAGCTCTGTAACCTTATTCAGTGCATTAGTGGCATTAGTATTAGCACTACTTGCGATAGAACGCGCACTGGCATCTTTTACCTCGATAGTTTGCCCAGCAAGACTAAACTTGGAAACACATTGTTCGGCCATTAACTACACCCCCTTATTTACCAATGATTTTAATAGTTTCGACAGGTGCATCATAGATGTGAATATCACCACCACTCACAATCGTACCATTACTAGGGTTGAAGAATCCAAACGAAATGGATGTATCTTCCTCGTTATACTTAGCAACTTTAAGAGAAAGAATATAGTGCAGACGTTCAGCAACTGTAGTTTTAGCACAGTTAGTACCCTCAATATAGCGAGTACCAGCATCCATAGGCTTAAGAATTACATACAGGTCATTGTTAAGCCAAACAAGGTCATTGATATTACGGTCATCACTAGCGGTAGTTTGCAGCTTTTCATCTACACTAGTAATAGCGAGCTTAACACTTCCCCAAAGTTCAGAGAAGTTACCAATCTTAGTCCAGTAGTCAGTGTTATTAATATCAACACCAATGGGTACAGGCTGGGTGCTTAAATACCCATCACCATTGACAGTGACAACAACAGTGTTACGAGGATACTGTTTGGTAATATCCCACTGGATAGGGTCTGCGTAACTGATAGAACTGGTTTCAATGTACTGCTGCATTACCTCGATAACCTTAGATACCATTTCATAGTAACTAATGCTATCATCATAAGCAACAGGAATCACAGAACGGAAAAGTTTGTCAAGAGGATTGTACGCCAAAGTTAATCATCTCCTTACCAAATTTGCATAAAAAGAACTTCCATATCTCTATACAAACGATTATAAATATTGGTGCTCTCTTTCATATAATCGTTCATAATAGATACCAGAGAGCGGCCACGATAACCTTTTTCTACGTGGTCAAGAACACGATGTTCGTTACCGTCACGATTTTCTTTTGTGTTGTTTTTATCATCCTGTGTAGTATTGCTGTTGCTGTTAGAACCAGCATTGGAACTAAAATCATTAGTTGAACTAGAATTGGTATGGTCAGCATCCGACATATACTTACCAGCAAGGAAATTATCAAGACTACCCTGTGGAGTATCAGTATGAGTATTGGTATTTTCACCAGTGCTGTTAGAATTAGAGGTATAGTTGGAATTATTAGTGCCCTCAATATTGACCTTACTGTTCTTGGTTCTATCCTCTGTATTCACATCATGGTGCTCAGTATCTTCATTACTGGTAATTGTAAAATCATCAGTAAGAAACATTTCATACTGTTTGTCAAGTGCTTCAAACAGAGGATTGTAATAGGGCATGTGACTGTTCATCCAGTCATCCAGACGCAGCTGCCAAAGGCCAAAGGTTTCTGCACCAATTTCATTGGTATAGAAGTGCTTAAGGATATTGGTTTCCAGCTCTTTACGCTTATTCTCATTCCAGATAGGATAGTTAAAGTTAAAGATTTTAGGACGCGCACGCTCAATAATTTCAGAGTAAGGGACATTGGTATAAGGCTCAACGATACCTGCTTTGGATTCACAGATAAAACGAACCTGAGTAGTGTATTTACTCATTCTTATTGTCACCATCCTCTTCAATATTGGTGTCGCTTAGATTATCTTCATCTTCGCGTCCTTCCATAATCTTAGTCAATTCAAGCTGAGAACGCATAGAAACAGAGATGTTAGTACCGAAAAGCCTGTTATAATCCTTACAGAATTTATCGCGAGAATACAATGGAGAAAGACGGTCTGCTTCTACCTGACCTAAGGTCATCTGAACTTCGGTAGTAAACTGCCGCTCTGCTTTCATATTGTAGTTACTCTCAATGCCTAAATAGGTAAGAGCTTCTGCAAGCGTTTCTTTTTTCTGTTGCTCTAACTGTAAACCGATGTACTGAACACCTAAATCAAGAACGCCAATCATGTTCTTAATATCGTCAGTAGAGGGATTGCCTTTAAGATACAGCCAAGGGTCATATTTGTCTTGCTGATAAACTAAGTTCTGTACAGAAAGTTTAGTGTTTTCATTTGCATATGCAATACGAGGGGTTTTCTGTGCAGCAAGGTTTAAGTCAATCGTTCGGTCAATATTGGTAAGACGCTGTGCAAACTGTTTAATAACAATAGCATCAGGGGAACGCCGCATGTTACACCAAAGGTAAGCACAGTTTTCTTTGCTAAGACCACTTTTCTGATAATTAGAATTGTAGCCATAAGCACGCACAAGCTTAGGGTCGCCAATAATATCAAAGTTATCACTAGGCATGGCAGGAAGAATCAAGTTGCCCATAACGGGGTCATGGAAGCCGGCCATTAACGGTTGCCAGAATAAGAACTGTTCAAGAAATCGCTCGTCCAAATAGGGAGAATCTTCAAGCCCTTCCCATTTGAATCTTGCTAATGCCACATCATACAGACGATTAAACCAGTTAGCATAAGTTGCCCTAGTTAAATCATAGGAATCAATCCAAGGTGGCTGTGGTTTTTGAGAACGTTTAGACATTTAAGCACCTACCTCTGGAATACGTTTATAAATAGAATTATCTGCTTCATAATTACCAACAAGTCCGGGATTATGCCAGAATGTAACACCACGATTAAATATGTCGTTAATCACAGTAGAAACTTCCGCAGGTACATCACCTAAGCAACAACAGTTCTGTGTTTTAACATAATTCCAGTTTCTACGAGAATCAATGTTAGGAACTTGCACTTCATGAATAGGATAACCATACATAGTCCAGTAGTCATCAATAACTTTTGCAAATTCCTTGGTAACATGGTGGTAACTTGCCAAGGCATAAGGCGCACTAGCATCTTTTGTTGGTAAAATACCTGAATCAGTAAAGCGGAAGTAAGGACTTACCGAACCATGGCTTTGTGGTGGCAATCTGTCCATATCATCGCGTTTTGCAAGTGTACCAGCAATATTAAGCATTTGGTTAGCCAAACCCTCAATAGCTCCATAAGTGTTTTCTGGAAATAAAGCAGGATGTTTACCAGTCATAGCCTGAACATCTTTTGCAGGAGCAGTCAAAAGGTTAATTCCTGCAAACATTGTACCAGCTACCAAACCAGCGTTTTCAACAGCCATAGAGCTAGAGTTCTGTGCTACATATACTTTATAAATGTCAGTATCATAAGCACAAGTAGGCCAATTACTAATAGCAAATACATCTTCCTGATTATAACCAGTAGAGCCTTTATAATCCTCTGCCGCAAACATAGCAGTAGTTTGACCAGCATTTGACATTATATTGTAGCCAACATGCAAACTTTTCTTTCTATCTCCTAATTCAAAACGAAAAACATGATTATCGCCTTGCGTTGAATAATAACGGAGATAAAAATACGGATAGGTAAAAAGTTTATTATTCTTAGGAGTGTAACCTGCTACATTATTAGGAACAACAAAAGTCTTATCATACTTACCACTATCAAAGGTAGATGGAACCATATAAATTCCTAAAATTCCATCAGGTGCTTGTCCTGCTTCCACAGCTTGTGCAATAAAGTTATTAGCAGATTCAGCTGTGGTAAAAAAGTTTTCTTTACAAGCTGAATAAATACCAAAACGTAAAGAGCCAGATGCAGGACTAGAATCTTTTTCAGGCTTATCGAATGTAGTAACAACACATATACGTTTATCAAAATCAATGTATTGCTGAATATCATCAATATAAGGCCCCGTATCTAATCCATCATCAATAATGTTATCACCAATTTCATCAGTATTGGTATGCGAACGCTCAATAAAGCAGGGCTGCAATGTTACCTGATTAAACCAAGTCTGCATAACATCAATCGTAAAATAGATTTTACTGGTTTCGTTAGCAACATATTCTACCCTATCAATAAAGGCATAATACCATTTGCTAGAGAAATCAGCGTTCTGAAATACAATATAATTGCAAGGCTCAATCGTTTCAGCATTAACACCAACAGAGAGATAACGCTCTAAACGCTGATAGGTATAATTGGTAAGATGAAGAACGGATTTAGAAGTGAAATAATCGAAACGAGAGGAATCAGACTGAAACCTAAGCACATGATTATAGGTTTTATCTGTAGGGATACCCTTACAGATATAAAGTTGCATATTTGGCAATGTTCTTGCTCCTTTCAAAATCTGTAGGGCGGTTTACACATCATCCAGATGGGGAGTTTACGCTTAGATGTGGGAGCTGGACTAGGCCCAGGGCCGGGGGGAGTTGGTGGATTTGTAGCATCCCATTCAACATCCCATGTACCTACTTCGTTAGGAATACCAAGAATGGCAGAGGGGTCAGTTCTATAAGCTGTACCATAACCACCTATCCAGTATTCCCAATGTGTATGAATACCAGTGGCATTACCTGTTTGTCCTTGCTCTCCAATGTATTGACCACGAGTAATTGTATCACCAACGTTATGAATCTGACTGGTAAAGTGAGCTGCAAGCCAATAGCTATTATCACTCATTTTAACTACAATGTAGTTGCCCCAAGAATCATTACCAGTCGTGCCACCTTGCCAAGTATGGGCTGTTTCAACCGTACCTGCCATAGGTGCATAAGCTTGATGATTTGTGTGTACTGTATCAATACCACCATGAACTGAACCGTCAGGATAATATGGATAACCTGCTGAAACTCTAATTGTGCTTTGGTCAGTGATACATTGTTTATAGGTAGCCATTTGCGTTTTCTACTCCTGTTTCAGCATGTAATATAGGTAGAAATGAACAGTCCAGTGGACTGTTTAAGCAACACTCCGGTATTGCCGTTAGGCAATATGACGGCGTGAAACCCGTCAAGGAGCCAAAGCAATGCGTGATAACGTATGCGCATCCCACGTTTTCAGGAGGATAAGCCTATTAGCTTAAGAAAATGTCAACAGATTAAGCTTTGGTCGTAAACTGCACAGCGTTGGCAAACGGAGATGCAGAGTAGATACGCCAGATGTGATGGAAATAGTTCCAATCCAGAGTAGAACCAAGGTCAGTTTCACGCATGGTGTTCAGCTTAGTGTAAATCTGGAAGAAGTCACGGTCAACCATAAGTGCCTGAATAGCGGACATATCTTCATCGTCAGGGGTAACGTGAGTATAGGTCTTATCGCCACCAGTTGCAATTGTAACAGCACCGGAACCAGACGGGTCATTACCAGTAAGAAGATGTTCCAGACGTTCTACTTCATACTCATTAAGAGCAAAGCTGTCAACTTCCAGACGATGACCCATAAAGTCTGCCTTATCCATGTTAAACGCACTTGCCAGAACATCAACATCAATAGAAGCAGAAATGTCAACAGGTACGATAGTATACAGACGTTCAGCCGGAGTATTCATAGGAATACCAGCAGCGTTATATTCCTTAGAGATGAACTTCATCTTGCCGTAAATCTGACGGAATTTCTTGACCAGAGTCTTGCCAGAAGCTTCATCAGTAACAGCAGCAACAGTTACCTTCTTAAGCTTATTGTTCTTGACCAGCTGATACAGCAGATACTTCTTCATGATGAAAGCATCCAGTTCAGCGGGCTTATAAATCTGGTCAATGATGTTCTGTACAAAAGCAGACAGATTGGCTTCACTCATGAAAGCAGTTTCCAGAGCTTCACGGTTGACAGTGACCTTGTACTTAATACGAGAGTTCACAGCATGATAAGCAGTGTAAACCTCAGCGGGGTCACTACCAAATTCGGCTTTCATAACTTCATCATTGGTAGCACGGTCAGCAGAGAAGTAAGGAGTTGCTTTCTGCATCATCACGTAAATCTCCTGAACGGTAGCACCAGTACCCAGAACGCCCTTATCAAAAACCTGCCAAGGGTCTTCAAAGGAAATATAGCGCATAACGGTCAGGCCAATACGGTCAACCAGAGCATTACAGAAATAGTTCAGACGCGGTTCATAAGAATTGATAAACGTCCATGCGGATTTAATAGATTCAGTAGTGTTCTCAATCTGGGGAGCGCCACCAAAAGTAGCATCACTACCGAATACAGCCTGAATAATACCAACAGCAGCAGAAGTAGCCATTATATAATCATCCTTTCTTAATAGTTGCACTCGATGTCAAGAGTGCCGTCAATGATAAGTTTGCCTTTAGCGGCAGCGGTTAGAGTTACAACACCAGTAGAAGTGACTTTAGCACTAGAAATGGTGCCATCTGCCAAAACCACACGGAGACAGGGAATAGAATTGGTAACTACAAATTTGCCATAGCCAGTTTTCATGATACGAGCCATTACTTCACTGGGAATGGTAAATGCAGTAGTGTTTTCAGTTGCGCCTTTATCTAGGGCGGTGTGGATGACCAGAACGTTAGAGAGGGTGCTCATGTTCTGGTTGTGGAAAGAGTAAGCCATAAGTTCATCTCCTTAAATATCTTTGAGCAAATAAATAGAATATAAATAGTAAACCTGTTTCCAATCAATACTACCTCCATAAAAAATAAAGGGGATTCCATTAACAAGTCTAATACCCATATAAATGCAAGAAGCTGTATGAGATTCCAGCCTATCATTAGACGTTGAGAAAACATTACTATAACTGCCTAATCGTCTATATATTTCAAATGGAACCTCAATAACGTTTTGAGAAGGTTCCTTTTGGTTAATTAAATATGACAAAAGAGCATATTCCCAATAACAGTAAAATTTTCATCATTGTAACTAAATGGTCTACTCATAATCTCACCTCATTTTCTACCAAACATCTTTTTAACAAAAGCCTGTGCAGCTTCATCAACAGTAATTGTGTTGCCGTTAGGTTTCTGATACTCTTCACTTGGCTTATTGTCATCATTCAGAAATGCTTTAACATAATCTTTACGAAGATTGTCATAAGCTTCATGCCAGTTAGATGCACCATCTGGACAACCATCTGTAAACCGGGCGGCTTCATTGCGACATTCATCAAATTCATCAAGAACGCCAGCAATCAGAGTTCCCTGTTCATCAGGTTTAGCATCAACAAAGCCGCCAAGCATTGCAGAAATTTCATCGCGTGTTTTCATTTATTCATTACTCCTTGTATAAGTTAAGTGCAGATTCTCACAAAGGGCAATGACTGCTTGCATGTCAACACCAGTTGCATGAATCTTAATGTAGTCACCTTTAGAGCTTTCACGAGGGACAGAATGATAAGAACCAAGATGTTTCATTACTGACTGTGCGGCACAGATAAAGTTATCATCAAGCCAGTTAAGGGGATTAACACGACAATCATGATAAATCACTTCAAAATGAAGGTGTGCACCATAGCAATTACCAGTTGCGCCAGAATACCCAATAAGCTGACCCTCGTAAACGTGTTGACCGTTTTTGACGAGACACTCTTTAAGGTGTGCATAGCGTGTTTCCAGCTTAGAACCATTATAATTGTTATGCCTAATTCTAACCATGTTACCATAAGACTGCATCCCCATTTTGGTCTTGCCATCCCAGCTCTGTACCTGATTTACGGTGCCATCCTCTGCTGCATAAACAGGTGTACAAGGAGAAGCACGTAGGTCAATAGCGTGATGGGTAGAACCATTACTATATGTCCATCCGGCTGTAATGATATGGTCTGCTAACGGCCAGCAGAAAAGAACATCACCGTTTGCTTTCCTCATTTGTTTCATCTCCTTTAAGTTTTTCCAAATAGGGCTTAAACAGAGCAGAAAGTTCAGGATTTACAGCACACATATTCTCCATGATGCTAATAAGTTCCATAATGCAAATATAGGTAACTACTGCGCCAACGAGGGGAATCTGGATTCCAAAGTCAACATACTGCATAGCGTATTCGATACCATAAGAGCCTACCACGGCAAGAATCTCCATGCACTTATGATAACCGCCCTCACGCATGATAGTAGAATTATAGGAACCATCGTGCTTTGCTTTAATTAGCCCTGTGAGAATGTCGAACGTGATAAACCCTAAAACAATGACAAAGGGCATAAACTCAACTCCTAACATTATACACCTACAATCTTTAGAATATCCATTAGAAAGCGCCTAATTATTTCATCTTCACAGTAAAGACCTCCCAACCGATATTGTTTAATAATATATAATAACCAGTTAGGACGTGGAGTACGCGTAATCAAAATGGTGTTATAATCGTGGTCATCATTGGTTAGCGCATATGTCACGCCACTACCCGGACTGTATTTTCTGGAAAGATAACATTTACCAGTAGAGAAGTCTACCCATAAGCCTAAATATTCATCATGGATTTTGAAACCAAATTGGTATTTAGATTCAGGAGATTTCTTGGCAATGCCTACTTGTGAATCTAGGTAGAATGTATTATGAACAGCATATTGTCCATATTTGCTACCCTTCATAAGGCGGCCAAAGTCTGTTTTCTCTTTTGCTTCAATGTATTCCTCATTGTTAGCAATTTGAATCAGGACTAAGCCCTCACGAGTAGTAGCAATCTGTTTTTTATTAGTTGGCTTTTTAATGTCGAATTCTGTAAAATAAGGATTTGCCCATGTAACTGCGTTGCCAAAGAAGAAAACGACAACGCGGCGCATACGAGCAATAGTTTCATATAGTTCGCAGAAAAATGTCACTTCGTCTTTAAGGTATCCATGATGAGTTTCGTCCATAGCGATAAATTCATCGAAACAGATTTTATTAACTAGGGGAAGTTCTTCGGATTTTGCAGAAGAGATATATCTGGTTTGGCCAGCGAGCTTGCCATCTATATAGTAAGCGCCTTCCGGCGTTCCTTTTAACTCATGGTCAGGAAATTCATGAGCAACAGCAGCCCAGAAATTCTCTTTAGCTTTCTTATTCATTTCAGTTTTGTAACGGCGGATATAAATAAATTGATTCCCGTTCTTTATGAAATCCTCAGCAGCCCATTTCTTGAAGCCATAAGTTTTACCACATCCACGAGAACCAACTACAAAATTAAAGAGCGCATTATAAGATAATGTGTTCTTTAAGTCCCACCACATTGACATTTATAAGCACTCCTTTCAATAAAATTATAGCCGAGGGTTCGACCTTTTAAGCTTACTCTTATGAGTTGTGCTACCCTTTCGGTTGGCGGAGTAGGAGAAATGACAAACCTATGTAACCAACAGGCTAACAGGCGTGTTAGCGCGGCTATATGGCTTTTAATAAGGGTGAAGCTCATAGTTTGAACCCTTAATCAGCAAGGTTAATGCTAGGTGGATGATTCTAACACTAAACTTGCTTTGGTGGTAGAAATGGGCACAACCCCATTAACGTCCAATGACCAGTTTTCCGTTACTCTTAAAGAGTTCTACCATGTTAAGGGTGGCGAAAGGAAATGGGCTGCTGAGGATTTCATAAAGAACGGGAATCAATTTATTTATATCCG